>Ga0181604_10002874_pt1 | contig 14754 bp, 12 predicted proteins | sample 041ome_12_FD_148663 | JGI IMG/M metagenome (GOLD analysis project Ga0181604, IMG submission 148663) | Coastal salt marsh microbial communities from the Groves Creek Marsh, Skidaway Island, Georgia - 041410US metaG (spades assembly) | ecosystem: Environmental > Aquatic > Marine > Intertidal zone...
CCATTGTAGGTTCCAACCCATAAGGTACTTTCCACTTCAGCGAAACTGTAATATTGATCCGTAACCGTCCCTAGATAGGGATTGTCTTTTGTGTAGTGCCTATAATCCAAGCCATCCCATGACCAAATACCATCACCATCTGTAGATATCCAAAGGTTTCCTTGGAAATAAACCACATCACGACAAGGATAAGAATGTAAGTATTCAGTGTTGTTATAGAATTCAATCGCTCCGATATTTTCTACACCAAACACAACTTTATTCTGATAAACATCAACAGACTTTCTGAATGAAGAAAACGACACGGAGGTTTCAAGGCTGAAAACACTATCATTTGAATACAAATAATACAACAATTCATCACCATTTGTGGCTAGCCACATGGTATCGCCTTGTTGAGCAAAATCAAAACATGATGCTATATTCTCAGGATGGTTAGGATAGGTAAGTTGTTTCCACTGCTCACTCCTATCAGAATAGGTCCAAATGCCTTTTGACAGGGTGCCGAGCCATAATGTACCAAACGAATCTTCTACAATAGAGTTTATAGTTATATCCTCTGATATTTTAGGTAGTTGCGGAATTTGAGCGGCCTTCTGATATTGCAAATCAAACTCTACCAATCCGCCTAAATTCAATCCTATCAGAAGTTTATGGGTGGAGGTTACATGTAGACTTTTGATATTATTAGACCCTTGTGGATCTTCCTGAAACTCTATGCGTGTGGCCCTACCTTCATTATACCGGTACAAGCCATCTTTAGTTCCTAACCAGACAAAGCCTAAGTCATCTTGTACAATGGCATTCACATTGGAACTCATCAGGCCGTTTTGCGAAGCAATAATTTTGACTTCCTGTCCTAAAACCGCACTACTTACAAATACTAGAGCAAAAAATAAAAACTTTCTAATGAGCATAGAATTACGAAAAGAAGAATGCATTTTAGAAATGAAACCTAATCATAACATTCCATGTACGGACAAAGAAAAGGCAAAAACGCAGTTTATTCAAAGAATCCTCTTGAGCATAATTTTTCTTAACTACGATTTAAACTGATTACATTCTAAAAACAGGTAAAAATGGATTTTCAAGAAATATTACCGCCTTAAAACCATAAAACGTATTTAGTATATTATACTCATTGATTAAAACTTATGAGTAAACGTAAACCCCGTTTTAATAACATTAATAGCACTCATGCACAGTGTTTATATAAACCTAAGAATTGTGCTTAGTGTACAAAGTACCTTTATGGCATTACAAACAAATAAATTTTAAAATGAAAAAGATTTTATTAACGGCTGCCTTAATTGGATTTACAATTTCAGCTTCGGCACAATTGTCTGCAACGGCAACTCAACAGTTGGATATCATAATTCCAACTTACTCAGGTATTGCGCTTGAAACAGAAAAATTAACGTTTGACTTTACTGCGGATGCACCTACAGTTGCAGGTAACAATTTGGGGAGTGCTCAAAAAACAGCATCCACTTACATGAAGATCTCTAACATGGATCAGTATGATGACGCTGCTAACACAAAAATTTCTTTGCAGATGTCAGGTTTAAGAGACGGTTTAGATTTGAAACTTCAAGTTGTAGCTCCTGGATCTAATGCCAAAGGTGATTTAGGTGATATTGAAAGTGATTATGCTTCACTTTTTAGTTTAACTAATTCAACGGCAGATGATATCATCACAGGAATTGGAACATGTTATACAGGTTCAGCCGCAAGTGATGGATACCAATTGAATTACCAATTAGATGTTACAGGTGATGGTACGGACATTTGGGAGGATATTGCAGATGGTCTCGCAAATTCTGTGACAACCCAAATCGTATACACTATAGCCAACTAAATTTCGAGCTACTTCGAAGCCAAATCAATTTATATTTTCAGAGATGGACAGGTTTTAATTGACCTGTCCTTCTCTGTTAGTAAGCCTAACACTCTAATGACCATGCAAAAGGTTATACTTACACTTTCCTTTGCTCTTCTCTTTGGGAACACGTTCGCTCAGATCATAGTAACCAACAGCCTTAACCAAGCTTTCGTAGCGGCTCCTGGTGAAATTAGATTTGTGGACATTTCACTTCAAAATACGAGCCCTGCAAGTTCTAAAGTAAAGTTTTCACTGAGTGATTACGAAAATTCTTGTTCGCAAGGATATGTTTACAAAGATGTCGGCAGTACCTTGAATAGCATAGCTTCATGGATTTCGTTAGAAGACAATGAGATCATCTTGTTAGGAAAAGAAAAAGCTACGATCAGAATAAAAATAGAAATTCCATCAAATGCAGATCAATCGCACGGACACGCATGCCTATTTGTGACCAACGAACCTGTAATAAATGAAATCAATGAAGGTAAGGTAGTATTAAATATTGGGATGTCTACCCGTTTCGCAGTGAATCTCCTTTATAACAATAGCACAGTGGAAATTTCTAAACCTGATTTGCAAGTTCAAAATATTTCGTTCAACCAAAAGAGTAATTCACTCGAAGCACAATACGTCAATATTGGAAGAGCGAGTGATAGATTTTCTTGTAAAATAGAGGTCGTCGATACCTCTGGTGCCGTAATTCAAACCATTAATACTAGGCAGCAAGTTATTCAACCCGAACAGTGCAGAATAGTGGAGGCGCCACTGAACTTTGATCCCAACGATCAGCTTTATACATTTATTCTAGTAGCCCGAACTGAAATTTCTTCTGATCTTTTTGGAATAGCCCATGAGATGACCTTGAAGTAAGTTATGAATGTTTTTGAAAATTTCATAAAGCAATACTTTCAAAAAAGATCCTCTTTTTGGGTCCTTTTATTGGTCTTGAACGCATCAAATTTTCCAGCGTACAGCATTTCTGAAAATAATAGGTCTTTAATTGGTCATATTGAACTAAAAATTGAGAATAACAAAAAATCTAAGAAGAGTAAGAAAAAGAGTAAGAAAAAGAGTAAGAAGAAGACAAAGTCCAACAAGTCTAACAATTCTTCTGCCGTTTCTTCAAACCTCATTTTTGCTCCGAGCAGCATCAAAGCGGGAAGCAGCGGGAGTTGTCTCATTCACCTGAACAACCCTACAGATGATACACTACATTTTGTAATCTTTCCAGAAATGCCGTTTGGCTGGAAATTGATAAATAAGGATGATGTAACAATCGTTTATCCAAACTCAAAAAAAACGGTTGCCCTTATGCTTGTACCAAGCAACCTTGCAAGCATTGGACTCCACAGAATATCTTTCGATTTTGTGGATTCTGAACACGATATCATCATTACAGAGGAGGTAATCATCAACATAAAAGAAAATAGACAACTTACTTTAAAAGAAGTACTCGGTAATAGAAACCTTCGAAAAGGAGGAATTGGATTGCCTTTAAAGTATAGGGTATACAATGCTGGAAATGTGCCAGAAATGTACCTAATTGTGGGGGATAGAAAAAAAACTGTATATAATATTAATCCTGGTGACACAATCTACCATGAAGTAAATATTAAACTACCATCAAGAACAAATCTTAAAAATTATTACGATGTTTTTGAGATTACTGTATTAAAAATGCAAAATGCGGAAATTGTTGAAGACAAAAATCAGCGATTAACAACATCTATAACCATATTAACAAGCGGTATTGACAAACCTATTAGCCGCTTTAGCATTCCCTTAACTACGTCAACAGGTGTGACCTTAGTGAATAACACTTCTAATACCAATTACGCATTTACAGAATCCATAAATGTTGCAGTACCCAACAAAAAACAATCTGAATTAACTAAACTGAATTTGCAGCTGTTTGGAAACAATGGAGGAGGTAATGTAAAGACTCGTTTGGATGGAAAAATAGAGTTTAACAAAGACATTAGAAAAAGCACCTTCAGAGCAACCGCTGGTGCCACTTCAACCAAGGGTTATTTTTTCTTCAGAATTCCTAATAGCCTGTTTAATACGAGCCTTCAAATGAGCGGCGATAAGTATGTTGCAAACACTTCTATCGCATTCAAAATACCCCAATTCACAACACAAGATTCCATCCAACAGTTAAGACAAATATTCTTGTCTAGAAAACTTTCAGACAAAATCAATGTATCAATGCATCATTTCATTGCTGACTATAACAATAGTAACGATTTTACGAATGTTTCAGCGTTGAATTATGCGCACAAAACTGTTAAAATTGAAAATACCATAATAACCCACAAAGAAGTCAATGAAGTTTTTCGTCCTTCACAACTAGCGCTTAATAATAACCTCAGTATACGTAATAAAAATAATGCTTTCCGAATAGCAACATTTTTATCAGGGGAGAATTTTACTCGAGGAAATGAGAACATGCGATTCCTTCAATATGATTTAAACAAAACAATCAATAATTTATCCGTTAAGATTGCTCAAGAGTTATTTAACCAAGCTCCCCTTTTCAATCCCGTAAGTAAAATTGAAAGGGAACAATTGAACCTTTCGACCAGCTACAATCTTGAAAGATTTCAAGGCAGCCTATCACTCAATAGGTTTACGCTTGCCAATACCATTGCCTTAAAAGAAAACAAGACCATGAATGAATCTGTAAATATGGATCTTCATTATTCTTTGAAAAAGGGAGCTCAAATTATTTTTAACGCAATAGCAAGTAATCAAGAGACAAGTATAGATAATTCAATTGATGGAGTAATTGAAAGCCGTTCTATGGGAGTTGAATACAATTCATCAATGTTTAAGAGAAATAGCTTTTCCATTGGAGTGACATCGTTAAATTCAAATCAGCAAGATGTCATTACAACTCAGGGAAATTATAATCGTAGACTCACTAACAAATCCTCACTTTCTTTTCAATCTAGCTATAGACTTAATACCAATAATAGAGCTTTGGATATATTTCAATCTAAGGTAGAATTCGGGTATCGCTTCAATCGTACTAACATTAAATTAGGTACAAATGTATCCAGATTAGGGAATGGCTTATTTATTTTAAACGGTTTAGCAAATGTTACTAAAACGTTTGCCATTGCTAGAAGGGATACGGTGAGATATAAAGCGCTAAATGGTATCGTCCGAGACGATTTGGGAAATCCAGTTCCTAACGTAGTAATGACGATAGGAAAGCATTTAGTTATAACTGATGAATATGGAGAATTCTTTATTCATGATATCATTGAAAATAAAGTGACCATTCAAATAGAGAAAACTAGTTTACCATTTGGAGTCCAATCCTATGAAGGGAACAACATTGAGATTTTGATGCTCAAAGAAAAGAATGACATAGAGATAAGAACGTATAAAACCGCAACAATATCGGGTACGTCTATTATTGAAAGATCCGGTTTGTTTAGAGGAGCGTTACCGATTTATCAAAACTATTATGCTGTTCTTACTTCAATAGAAAACCCTGATGTCAATCATTACACACAATTAGATGACAATGGCAACTTCAAGATAGAAGGAATAGACCCAGGAAAATGGAATCTCGTGATTACATGTGCGGCTAAATCAAATGCCGGTTGGCTGTTAACGCAAGATAGCTTTGAATTAGAAATAACACCTGGTGATATTATTAAACAAGAATTATTGTTTTCTGATAAAGCGCCAAACTTAAAAATTCAAAAAGGCTTGTATGTTCCTGTTAGATAAAGTAAAATATTACATTGGTATTGTGGTATTTATGCTATTCTCTTCTCCGCTATTTTCTCAACCTATCAGGTTAACTAGCGACAAGATCCAAGATGAAGAGTCTGCTTCGTTTTATCATGGCGATTCACCAGAAGCACCTTGTGACGTTGAAGATACAGAAAGCTTTAAGTTTAAAGTACGCCTGAATAATACAGCTACTCAGATTCTTATTACTAATTCAAATGGGAGCCCTCTTCCCAGTGCTACGAATGTTTCTCTGACTTTTCCCATCCCTACCATTGGAGAAGGATTGATCAAAGAAACGGGACCTACCCTAACTTCTGACTCCTATTTTCTTCTTTACAGAATGGCTCCTCAAGGATTAGATTCGAAAATTTTAGTGAAATTGAATCCAGCGAGAGATTTTGAAGCGTATGATATTGAACTTGAAACAGTGCAAGTTAATGCTTCCATAGGTCCTAATAGTGCAACACCAACTTTGTCAAGTACCAATATAAGACTTAGTACAACAGATCAAGTTTGGTTATCAGGTTTAGGTTGGCTTACATCAGGAACAGAGAGTAGTAACACTAGTAACGGTATTGAATTTAGATTTAACCTTATAAAAACGAATAAAGCAGATTACAGCTCACTATATGCTCTACTGCAAGCTAATGCTGCTGCATCGGACATTGGAGATGTTGTTTTTACAATTTCAGATTGATTTTATGAAGCTTATAAATTATTTGTTTTTTTTGCCATTGTTACTTCCCGCGCAAAATCATAATATTGAAGTAGGAAACGATAAATCTTTTGCAACTAACTCTGCAACTAATCCGATTGATGCAGGAGGATTTTATTTTCAAGATATCTTTTTAGAGACACGTGAGATGTCTGTTGATATGAATAGAAACGAAAAAGATCCTTATTGTGTGGAGGTGAAGATGTCGTTTGATTTTTATAATGCAGGCTGGGCTCCAGCAGGAGTTACACAACAGGATATAGAGGATCGCATAGGTGAGTTTTGGGCAGAATTGGATGGTTCGGCGCCCAATAATGATTTTAATTATCCTTTGAGTGGACAAAAAATAACTTTAGATTGGACTCCGATTTTTTCAGGTGAAGTATTAGGAAAAAATGACCCGGACATTTGGGACGTTAGATATACTTTGCGTAAGACGCACTCTACCATTCCCAGGGTCAGGAGAATTAGATACAATATTGAATACCGCTTAAAAAAACAATGCGACTGCTCGGGCGATATCAATTAAAATCCGATCGAATAATTGGTCACAAGAATGGGATACAATATTTCATTCCATGGACTATACGATAAGGTCAAACACAAACTAAATTCAAAATATTTCGCCTTTAAGTAAGCCGGCTGAATAATGCGGGTTGAATACATTCGCCTGCCGTATTCGATACCGGGTCTATAGTTTCGAGCTGTTCTAAAAAGTAAGTTGTCTGGATTTGACGGAATCCACTGCGAAGGACCATAAAGATCCTGAAGAGCACCATCATAATAATATGGGTTATAAACCATATTGTCTAAGGAATACCCCCAACGCTGAAAAGAAAACCGATTAAGAAAAGACGTATAAGCAATCAATTGTTTCCCTTTTTTATTTTTTTTGATTCTATATTTCCGAAAATCAAAAGAATAAATGTTAGCAAAAATCCATTCTTCGTAAATCCAACTTCCATAATTATTTAAAAGATAACTTCTTGAAGGATCATTGGGCTGACCATATCGGTACAGATAACTATAATGGTGAAAGCCAACTCGCACGGTAACATTAGGCTCTAATTTTATTTCAGTTGTAGCATCTATAATTCCAAAAAAAGGACGAAGGGGCTGGACTAAAAAAGAAGATTTAGGAATCTTATTGCTATCAATAAATAGGCTATTTGTTTTGCTTTTTTTACCAAACTCAGCAAGGTATACGGAGTCTAAATCCCATTTATTTTGAGCCAAAGAACTAAAGCTCAATAATAGAACTAATAAAACAGTTTGTATATATCTTAAAAGCATATTGGGTATAAATATAAAACCCTCACTAAAACCAATTAGCGAGGGTTTTATTGAAGTTAAAATCATTCGCTTGATTTTTTCACTTCATTATTGCTTACTCTATTTGATGGATTCAAAAGCTGCCGTCATATCACCATAGGTTTGTGCGTAAAGAATTTTGCCTTCTTCATCAAAATCATAAGATGCATAAATGGGAATAATCACACTTGCCGCATCTGTAGAATCTGTTGCAGTTTTTGTAACCTCCCATTGGCCGTAATAACGAACAGAACCATCAACCTCATTGGTTTCTGGGTTCACACCCGGCAACAAACGTAAATCAGTAATGAGCTTTGCATCATATACTGCCCACCACATGGTGCGATTCTCTTTCATTTCATCCAGACTTGTTGAATCCCCTGTAGGATTATAACCTGTCTGAGCAGAAACGAAATCAACGCTAAACTCATCATAAGTTGCTACTTCGTTTTGGAAATTGTCAATTGAACTCCTTACCGTTTCGCAATTCGCATCGAATGTTGCTTGGATATTGTTGTCTTCTTGTAAGTTTTGACACGAAGTCAATCCAAGCACTACCGTGAGCGTTAATATCAATTTTTTCATAGTTGTTGTTTATTATTTTAATTAAGTTCATTCAAAGAATTATAAGGCCTCTGCCCTCTCTTTAGATGCAGTCCAATTATTATTCAATTCATAGGCTTTCATATACATCTGCTTTGCCATAGCTGTATCACCGACCGTTAAGTAGTATTCTCCATAAGAATCATAGGCATTGGGAACATCTGCATTTGCACGTACAAAGATTTCAAAATGTTGTTTTGCCTTATCCATGTCGCCTGCCGCCATGTATTTGTAACCCAACATATTATTTACTCCGCCTTGCTCGGGTAATCTGTTCCAAGCGATTTCAAGTATATCCACAGCACGTTCAGCATCCTCTTGACCCCACGCATACCATACTCGCACCATTGGATCCGCTGGCGCGAATATTAATGTTTGTTCTAAATGATAATTGCCCAATTCACGATCGGTTGTGTACGATTTTATAAAATGTGCTTCAGCGCGGCTTGCCCCTTCTAGTTTGGTTTCTGCCAGCTCTCGAGTAGCATTTAAACTTTCAATATCACGATTTACCCAATGATATTGCAATTGCCCCAAATGAGCTGTGGCCCAAGAAGGATCCGCTTCAACAAGAGAATCTGAAATGTTCTTGGCTTTTTCAAATTCCAAATTCATCATTGCGCTTCGCATCTTACCATAGGCATTCATTCCACCCTCCATATCAGTTGAAGGCCAAAGGAATCCTTTAGATAAGGTTTGATGATCAACGCCAACAAATCTGCTCCATTTCATTTTGCCATCCTCCTTGGTGACTATGCCTGAGAAATTTCTATGAATCGTATTCACTCCAGCAATGTAGTATTCTATGGTACCCATCACATTAGCGTGTTGGCCCATTAAATAGACATCGTGTAACGTTACATTTATGGAATCTTCATAGAAGTTGCTTCCATCATTATCATCATCAAAAACGAAATCTACAGGTTTATTCTTCCATGCAGGATTCGTCCAAACCTTTAATTCAGAGGAAGCTCCTTCATAAAAAGATTCAACGGCATCCGCATAACCCACTTGATTTTCAATGTGCGAAACAGCGAAGGCACGCACAGATTGTTCGGATAGTGGCGACTGATTGCAGCTAGCCACTGAGAATCCCGCCATAGCGAGAATTACATACTTTTTCATGGTTATTGTTTAGATGTTTGTAATTGACCTTAAAATACACATAACTTAATGATTTCTTGTTTCGTTTTGACCTTTGAGCAAAACGAAATCCATTTGGCAAAAATTACCCTAATGATGCTTCAGTAGCATTAAAAATTCAAGAGCTCCTGCATTTTCTACACCGAACACAACTTTATTCTGAAGAACATCTACAAACTTTCTGAATGAAGAAAATGATAAGGAGGTTGTCTAGAATACGTTTTTATAAATGAATTCTAATATTACATTCCCTTGTACGGATCAAGAAAAAGGAACAAGTCATTTTATTTAAAGTATGCCCTTAGGCAGAATTTTTCTTGACCACGTTTTAACCCGCTTGTATTTGCTTACCTCATTATCTGGATTAAATGACTCGGTAATTTCCCATGAGTTTTGCGGCTGAAACTCTTCTTGCATACCTCTAAGTACTCCGGTAGCAATTTTATCAGACTTAACAATCACAATACATTCTGTATTTAGGTTAGCACTTCTTGGATCTAAATTAAATGTGCCAATTACAGCAATATTTCCATCAATGACCATAGACTTGGCGTGCAAACCATAAATGGGCTGTTGTTTTAGTGAATCTTGAACCTCCCCTGTAAGTAATTTCTTTCTAATGACCGCATCAGGACGAAATTCAAATATTCTAACACCAGTTGCAAGCAAATTACTTCTATCCGACTGATAACTACTAAAAGCCTCCACATTATCCGTGGAGGCTAAACTATTTGTCAGGATACGCACCTCTACTCCTCTTTTAACAGCGGCTTTAAATAAGCTTTTTCCTAAATCAGTAGTAATTAAATAGGGAGTTTGGATATCAATTGATGTGGTTGATTTATTAATTAAGGAAATCAAGGCAGATGTCGTTGCGCCGCCACCACCTAGACCTTGTTTTTCATCATTTTTACCCGGTCTATCAGAAATGAATGATATCTCCTCCAACCAAACCAAATCACCTGAATGATCGAGCTCCTTTATCATATCAGGAAAAGCCGATATACGTGTTCTAACCTCTGGCCAAAAGTTCTCTTCATTACACGCATAAGCGTGGAGGATGTCAAAATCGTCATTAATATGAACATGGTTAGATTCCTCGTTGACTAGCTCTTCCATGTTTATAGTCAATTCACTATCCCAGAATTCATCAAAAGAAGATTGAACCTGATCAACTCCCTGACCAAAGAGTAAAATATCTCGATCTCTAAAATTATAGTTGTGATCGTAATCAAAATATTCATCGGCGATGTTTCTTCCTCCTGTGATAGTAACTTTTCCATCAACAATGAATGTTTTGTTATGCATTCTTTGGTTCGCTCCGCGAAAATCTCTTCCAAACTTATTTAGCTTCTGGAAAAGATTTTTTCCAAGATTGACTCCGGGATTGTAAATTTTCACGGAAATATTGGGATGCGCATTGAATATTTGAATATCATCAATCTCTGCATTTACCATTATATCATCCACAATTATTCTCACCTGAACACCCCTATCCGCAGCACGTACCAAATAATCAGTTGCAATTAAACCAACATTATCCAATGAGAAGATGAAATATTGAATATCTATGCGCTTTTCAGCGTAATCCGTCAACCAAGCTCTTGCTATCATAGCGCCACTGCCATCTTCAAGTACAAAACAGCCCGTGCTATCTAACATCTTTTGTTCCAAAGGGTCAAGAAGGGTACCTAGCGATACATCATCATCATGGTATCTTTCATAGCAGGTACCATATTTCGTTGATTCAAAAATTACTTCATCTCCAGGATTACATGAGATTAAAAGAATCAAAAAAATAGACCATAGATATTGCTTGCATAACATCATAAACATCTGATTTTGAACATTAAAAATATTACTATAATCTAGATTAGAAGTATACCAATCTGAATTTCGTTCCGAGAATTGATTATATAATTTCACTCTGGACTATACGATTAAGTCGAACATAAGATTTATTCAAAATAATTTGATCCTAAAGTTCGAAAAGGAAAACCCTTTGGCCAGAAAAAAACCTTACTGATAACAAGGGTTAGTCTAGAATTGCATCTACTACTATAGTTTCAATACTACGCTAATTGGACAATGATCACTGAGCATATCATCTTCAACCATTTCTTCCGATTTCTTAGGGAAATAATGCACCGCTTCGCTGCCAACCATTTTCAATCTAGATGCCTCAGGTCCCATTATTATATGATCAATGGGCGCAGGATACCTTGGATGACAACCCATGATATCTTGCATACTGTTACTTATTTCTAAAGGGACGCCTTGTATTTCGGATAGAATCTGCCACATTTTATTTTCCTTATTGGCCAAGCGATGGTTAAAGTCGCCTAGAACAACAAATTTTTGCTCATTTAAAACATGAGCTTCAATCCAATGGTCAAGAACCGGGACTTGTTGTTCAAGAACTTCACAGGCAGAGCGGTCAGAAGAAGAAAAATCATCAACAAAACAGCCGCTTTTTAGATGCACGGCCATTACATCAACCGTATCAATCTCTCCTAATATGCGGATTTGTACTCCGTAACGTAACCCCTCTCTTTTTAGGCCTAATTCTTCAAAGCTCCCTAAATCCTCATAAGTCAAGCCTTTTCTTATTGCTATGGCAACGCGTTGCTGCGTACTCTCAAATCCACTACCGCGACAAGAATAGGTTCTACTTACAGGGCGCTTGGAAAGAATAATATCCCAATTATCTTCGGGGAAAACTCGTGCCACTGCTGCCATATTCTCTACTTCTTGTAAAGCAACAACATCCGCATTGAGGCCAACTGCAAATTCCTGAAGTTTAACGTAATCTGAATCGTGCCTTGGAACGCAACCCGCACCATTCTCTTCTGCTAAATGCTCAATATTCCAAGAAGTGAATCTAATTTCTTGGGCCTGAAGCCCTGAAAAGGAAATGAAGCATAAACAGCATACTGATACGCTCATAATCAAGTTTCTTTTCATGTTTAGCATAGCACCGGGATTGAAGTATATATGTAATTAAGAGGATTTTCGAATTCGAAAAGTTTTTCTCAAAGCTAATCTGATTAAACTATTCTGAAATTGACTATACGTCATTTTCTCATTCATCAAATCTAAATGCATTTGAAGAAGAGGTTTACTTCGTGGAAGTATTTTTAGGAAAACGCGATTAAACCAAGAAGAATAAAGGAAATAAGCGAGTCTATTGGCGATTCTCAATTCTTTAGCTAGAGTTTGGTACGATTCCTTGTAATGGTGTAAAGCCTCTTTGCCAGTTGAAATACTTTGAATAATGGCTTGGGCGGCAAAAGCACCTGATTCCATAGCGAAAGCAATTCCCTCACCGGTTAATGCATCAACCAGACCAGCAGCATCTCCAGCAAGCAAAACATTTTCACGACCAGGAACTTTACGAAAATCTCCAAACGGGATATAATGACCTTTAATACGGCCTTCATAATGGGTACCATAAAGTCCTTTATGAAATTCTTGAAATTGATCCTTCAGTTTAGCATTTAGCCTGTGTAATCCAACAATACCAAAGGTGTCACTATGTTTTTTAGGGAATACCCACCCGTATCCCCAATTGACAACATTAAAATGTATTGAAGGTTGAGCGTAATTATGTGTCCCCTTAGGTAGTTCCACCTCTAATGCGAATCCAATCTTATTTTGATTAAACGAAGACCCAAATAATTGTTTGGCAACAAACGAGTTAACACCATCTGCCCCAATCAGATAATCATAAGTTAATGATGTCCCAGACTTTAAATTGAGGGTTTTGGTCTTCAAATCAAGCTTAGCAACCTTGTCGTTCAAATACGTTTTCAAACCTTGTTCCTGCGCCCTCTTTAATAGAAAGTAATCGAAATCAAAGCGCTTTGTGAGAAACCACTCCGAAGATTGGTTGACTTCATTGACCAGTTTACTTCCGTTAAAAACTCCTGCACCCGTGGCTAACGTTTCAAAACTTTGTTCAAAATCTGTTTCAAAAACCTCTTGATATACGCGTTTCGTGCGGCCGGTAAGCAAACCACCACATAATTTATCCCTTGGAAAACTACTTTTGTCTACCAATGTTACATCAAAACCTTTCTTTAAAAGGACAATTGCCGCAGACGTGCCAGCCGGACCTCCTCCAATAATAATTATGGATTTCATTAAAGAAATGTACTAAACTTTGTCAAGTAAATCCATACGTCCATTACTAATGACAATTATTTCAAAAACCGATAGTATAATCGTTTAACCACTAGAACCGTAAAGGCCGCTGCAAAGGCAGAAAATATAGTAATGATGAAAGGAATCACGAACTGTTAAATATGATTTGTACGCGAATATACTTCTTCTTTTAAGGCAATATACATGTCTTGGATAAGTTAAGGGGTTGTTATAAACATTTATCGAACGTGACCTTTCTGTCAAGAGTGAATTTTTAGTAAGTTGCCACCGCTTTTTAGACCACTTCACCTTGGGCTTTCGCATGAAAAACAGGAATCAATCAATACAAGAAAATTACAACTTATCTTTTTCAAAAGAACGAACAATCAACACCATAGATAATGCCGTAAAACAGAGCAAAAAATCAAAAATTTATGTGGTGAATGCTCATATATTTTGTGAAGGAATCATAGACCCTACCTACCAGGAACTGATCAAGCAAGGAACAATTAATACTTGTGACGGAATCAACGTAAAGAGGCTGGTGAAGTGGACTTCAGGTATAGATATCGATCTTTTTCCTGGTCCAGATATGTTTCAAGAAATTATTCAAGATAACCGTCTTGGACCCCTCAAGCATTTTTTTCTAGGCGGAAGTTTGGCTGTTTCTAAAGGACTGAAAGAAGTTCTAGGTGAAAAAGATAAAGAATACTATTCTCCTCCATTTGTTAGAAAAGCCGAAGAATTTGACTATGAACATATCGCTTCACTTATAAACACGCAACAACCCGATATTATCTGGGTTGGATTGGGCGCTCCAAAACAAGAAAAGGTCATTCATTATCTGTTTGATAAGCTTGACAAAGGAGTTTTGGTTGGGGTTGGTGCAGCTTTTAATTTTTTCTCTGGAATTGATTCGTTCAAGAGAGCGCCGGAAATTTATAGAAAGTTACATTTGGAGTGGCTTTTCCGATTATTTCAAGAGCCAAAAAGAATTGCTTCCAGGCAATTAAGGAACTTGAAATATTTAGTAATTGGTTATATAAAATATCGTAAATGAGTTTCTACTTTTCAATAGTTGACGACACGGACGATGCGACATTGGAAAACATCAAGCCAGTCTATGATTTTCTATATGAAAAAGGCATACTCATCACAAAAACTATTTGGGTCTATCCGCCAAGGGACAAGCCCTCTAATGGAGATT
>Ga0181604_10002897_pt1 | contig 14693 bp, 6 predicted proteins | sample 041ome_12_FD_148663 | JGI IMG/M metagenome (GOLD analysis project Ga0181604, IMG submission 148663) | Coastal salt marsh microbial communities from the Groves Creek Marsh, Skidaway Island, Georgia - 041410US metaG (spades assembly) | ecosystem: Environmental > Aquatic > Marine > Intertidal zone...
CATTTAATTTCATAGTATTACCTTACTTTAATTTTTTAGAAATAGAATATAAATCTAATTTAAATCCGTATCCCGCACCTTGATATCCATAATCAACATCAATTGGTAGTTTCAATTTATTCTCAATTGCTTTTGCAATAATAGCACCAATGGTTTGGTCGTTACCACCTCTGTTAACAATTGCTGTTTGTAATTCATCTAAATCCTTTGATGATTTTGCCATTGCTGTAAAGTGGATATCACCCCTACCCGGCCCAATTTGGAAATCTACCGAATACTTTTGTCCACCTGATTTAATATCTATTTTCATTATTATGCTCCAGTTTTACTCATTGTTGGTGTTTTACCTTTGTTACGATTTCCACCTTTTTTAGAATCACCAGCTTTCTTTTGTGCTGCTCGTTTTCTTCTTACAAATGTTGCTCTTCCTTTAGGTCCTAATTTGTTGGCTTTCTCTTTCGATAAACAAGCGGCATATGCACCACCTTCTTTACCATCACCACACTTACCTAACTTCTGACCATCCGAACCATATCTATCCCAACCACCACCACTTGCAGTACCAGTCTTTCCTTTACCGAACCATTTTCTTAAATCTTCGGTCATCATATTCTTTTGAATCAGATGTTCGTACATATCAGATTTTACATACTCTAACGCAAGTGATTCTTCTACACCATCCTTAGTGTAGGTTTCATATACGTTCTGAATGTACTCTCTTAGATTCATTTATTTTTCTTCTTCTTTCTTACCCCAAATCTTATCAACTGATGCTAATCCTAATGCTCCAAATGCAAGAGCTGCAACTGCGTTGATTAAAACGGGTGAAGGTGCAATATGTTCTTCAGTAAATTGATTTGCGAATAAAGTTATACATAATGATAACCCTGCAATGATACCAATAAATCTTTTTGATGAAGGTGTACCCTTTTCATCTTTTAATAATCCCGAAATCCAGTTAATTACTTTCTTCATTTTGTTCTCCCTTTAGTTTATCAATGAAGTTTGTTTTAAACTTCTCAAAACCTTCATCAATCTTAGCAGTGATTTCATCTTCAGATAAACCATCCCATTCTTCAATAGAACCATCCTCATTAATGAATGATGCTTTGATTGTTGTTTTTAGAACTTCTTTTTCTATCTCTGCCTGCTTCAACCAAGACTCAGCATTATTTAAAAGTTTTGTACGTTCGTATTCTTCATACTCCCCTTTTAATTTTAAATCATGCTCCATATCAGTAACACAATCTAAACACATACCGTGATATGCCTTCATCTTTAAATCAGCAGAACCAGGGTCTGTACAAGTACAAACATCTTTTCTACAATTTGGAAATCCTTTTAACTCTTCTCTGAGTTTGGCGAGTTTCCCAACCTTTACTTTGTAACCTTTACGTTGTTCCCATTGCTGACCTTTATCATCAGCCCAAACTTCTCCAACTTCTCTTCTTACAACTTCTTTTGTATCAAACGCAACTGTCTTTTTAGTTTGGGTTTTGTGTTTACCCTCTAACATTTCACTAACTGCTTTGATGTTCTTTAATTTTGCCATAACTTTATTTTGTATATAAATATCTAAATATATTTAAAAATACATTAAACCTAATATTTGGTTTAATGATGCGAATGCCCCAGTCAACTTATAAGTGTTTCCTTTGTAAGTAAACACAATACCTTCGTTTGGTACAATCTTATCCTTACCACCAATTGCAGCAAGTCGTTCTAATTCCATTCTTAATTTTTCAATCTTTTTAACATCACCTGATTTCTTAACGGCTTTTACTGTGTTATCCAATTCCTTCTGCATATCTCTCAATGCTTTATTTGGATTCACTACTAATACTGAACTCATAAATGAAAGTACCTCTGCGCCAACGCCTAAGAAGATATCTTCAAACTTACGAAGATTATCTTTAGATATTTTTGCCTGGTCTTGTTTATCAGTTTTCTTTGCCCAATCTAATACTTTGGAATCTTTGATGTTTTTATTATCTAATCTGAATGATTTATCATAGAATGCCCATCTTTTTACCAATCCCATTTTAGTTTTGTTATCCAATGGTGATGGTGAGTTTTTATCAACCCAATTTTCCCACCAAGCCTGATGATAATTTGCAACACCATCAGAATCTTTTAGTTTAAATTCTTTTTGAAGTTTATTCAATTGTGAATTAAACTTACCCTGCATTGATGAAAGGTTTTTATTCTTTGGTAATTGAGTTACAGGTGGTCCTTGAATTGTGTAATTATCTTGTACATCTTTGTTGATTTGTTTAATCATACCTGCCAATGTTCTTGCAGTTGATGTATCAGCACCAATTGCAACACCTGATTCATCATAATCCATAGTTCCATGAAATACTAATAATGGTTGTCCATAAGGTACTACATTAACTGAAGTTGGATAGATAACTTCTAAGTTCATAAACGATGAACCTTGTTTGAATATCTTATCTCTTTGTGCTTTTGATAGTGATTTAATCGCTGATGTTAAATCTTTCATAGCAAAATTGTATGCATCGGTTAAACCACCTCTACCTTGAAACTTAGATGCAACTCCACTAATATCTAATGCGTTTTCACCACTATTTTTTAGGTGTCCTTTATTTCTTGCTGCGATTAAACCTTTATCATCTCTCCAACTAATTGCTAATGCCTGTCCATCGGTTTTTTCTCTTGCAAATTCTAAGTTACCATTTAGTGCGTTTGATATAATAGTTTTTAAATCACCAAATGTAAGATTCATTTCGATATCGAATGGGTGATTCATATGACCATATGCACCACCTTCCATAATCAAACCTTCTTTTAGAGGTTCAGTTTCGGAATCAATAGTAAAGTTTGGAGATTCTTCTTTAGTTGGTTCATCTGGATTATTTGTTTTGGCTTCTTCAGCATCTAAGAAATCTATTAGTTTGTAACCAACTGAGGTTGCAACACCCTTTATTTTATCAGACCATGCCTTATATGCTTTTGAACCTTTTAAATCAGTATATCTTTGTGATTGTGCATCCAAACCTGCTTTACCAGATGGGAAATATGATACTGGGTATTTATCGTCTATACTTCTGTTATCATCTGCGTAGATTGAATCATCATCGTTTCCTAAAATATAATCCACAACTTGCCACCCTAATGCCTCTGCTGCATCATTACCAATTTTCTTATATGTTTTTGAATTACCATATGTAAATCCCGGTCCATCATCAACCACACTCTTTCCACTAGCTGGTGTTGCGGATGCTTCTGAGATTAGTTCATTAAAATCAAATGTTGATAAGAATGATTCCATCTTACCAAATATCTTTGTTAATCGTGTTGTAATTAATGTAAAGATTTTAGAATCGAATTTACCATCATACACTTTTTTGAATCCAGTGATTTTATCAGATTCAGAACCTTGTGATAAAAGTTTTCTCGCTTCAGTACCACTCATACCACCACCACTTGATGGTGCTACATAAACATATCCCTTATCCTCATATCCCTTATCGATTCTATCTGGATGGTATGGTTCAAAGTATTTACCTTTTAATCTGTATCTATCTTTTTCACCAACAACAGTTACGAATGCCGTTGTTTTATTATCGAACTTACCAATAATTTCTTTAGGTGCATATGGGTTTTTAATTTCAACGATTTTGCTCGATGGGATACCAAACATCTTCATCATAATCATTTTCTTTTCTTTGAATTTAAAAGGTGATTTGATGTTATCGGTTTTATTAGATGTTCCAATGTAAACATTATCTTTACCAAACTTTTTTACTAAGTGTTGGTATGTACCATAATGTCCCTTATGGAATGGTTGAAATCTACCTGCGTAAACAACTACCTCTTTTTTTATATCTTCGGTTAAGATTCCCTTAACCCACTCTTTTATTAGATTCCCCATAATGATAAATATCCTTTAATTAGTAGAACCACTTTCTAAGGTTTCAATTCTACTTTGTAAATCTTTTATTATTTGTTGTTGGTCTTGAATTGCTTTAATCATTGGTGATATGAACTCTTCATATTTCAATGATAAATATCCCTCAGTTCCATTATAACCACCAAACTCATCAGTATGTATACCAAACTCAGCAAGAGATTGTGATACTTCCTGTGCAATCAATCCATAGTGAGTTGTATTATCATCTTTGAAATCATACTTAACTGGTTTCAAAGATTCTATAAATCCTAAACCTAATGGAGAAATTTCTATATTCTTTTTTAGGTTTCTATCTGAAAGTGTATCTACTGAATTTTTAAGATATGCGGTTTGCCATCTTTGTTTTGGTCTACCTAATGTATATCGTGAACCTGATACTGATTCAAATAACGATGATGTAATAATTGGTGCGAAGTGTCCTTTGTGTGCAGTTACCTCTTTACTATCCCACGTTAAGTATGTATCTTTGAAGTAAATGGTTTGAGTATCAATTGCCGCAACTCTGGCAGGTTCAACTACTCTCATTTCCGTAAGAGCCCACCCCATACCTTCAACCCCACTACCAACGGTACCTGTTGCGGATGAACCACTATAATACATTCCTAATCTAACTTTGAATAACTCTTCAACTATCTTATCAGTATTTGATGTTGCTTCATTTGTTAAAATATCGGATATCGGAATATCAAATACTACCCAATTTTTATGAGTTGCGTTTTCATCTTTGTATATCTTTTCATAGAATGTTGTAGAACCAGATACAATTTCAACTTTATATTGTGGGAAGAATCCTTTGAATCCACCCGAATATGGGTGTGTAGTTCCTCTCACTGCAAATTGTAAATGTGCATTCTTATAATTTGAACTTGCAAATGATTCTGAAATGTGTATATTTTCAGATGTAATTGTATTATAGATTGTAGAACCCGTTCTAAATGTATTTTGTTTATTGAATACTAACTGATTACCGATTAAACTTCTATCTAATGATGATGATGCATCTGATACAATTTCAGTATTAAAGTCAGATATAAATTTATAATCTTTACCTACACCACTTATATCATACCAACTCTTAAATTCATCAGGATAACCAACACCATCTAAAGCAGAACCCGTAACTAACATTTGTGGTGTATTTTGGAATGCCGCTGATAGTGTCCATTTACCATGTGAACCCTGAAAGTTTGTTCTTGCAGAACCAGTTAAATATGTTAATCTTCTATCAGTTGATGATGTAGAATATACTTCAATAAATGGTAATTGATATCTAACACTTGATACGTTGGGGTTTTGTACACCCAACTCTACAATTTTACCACCTAAATATGTGTCTTGAATGTATCCACTACTTGCCCTTAAATCACCCTTTACCTCTAATGAGTTATCAGTTAGTGAGAATAATGAAGAACTAATAATTAATGAACCATTTGAACCAGATATATATGCACCATCATCCCCAAAATCAAATTGATTTGCTACGAGATTTAATTGTGAACCTGAAATAGTACCACCTGTAAAGAATACATTAGAACCTGTTATGTTACCTCTTTCATCTACGAAAAACTTAGATGAACTAATCTCACCACTACCACTTATAGAGAATGTAGTTTTTTCTATAAATGAACCTGATTGGTATCCCATATCAATATGAAATCCAGTACCAGTATATGTGTTTGTACTTTCGTAATTTATTGAAAACTTTTTATCAGATATATTCGTAAATGCAGATTCATTTGGATATATGACAGCCAATTCTGCCGGAGTTAAGTCAGTTTGAACTCTTGTTGCATCTAACCTCGAAGTTATATTTACCCCACCCTCGCGAGCAAGTGCAACGATTTCAGTATTAAGGGCTAGACCTGCATCATGTGGAATAGAACCAGATTCGGCTATATCTTGTGGCCATATACCATTGCTCAATTTTAATTCCGATGATGAGGTTACAACCGTAGTAATATTATTTTGTCTTAACTTTAATGGGAATCCAAATTTATTACCAACTGATGTATATGGGGAATAATCGCTTACACTACCTGTGGTTTGAATTTCATACCAACCATTCATTGAACCTGTGGTGTTATCCAATGAGTTTATTATATCAAGTGCATCTGGATTTATAAACCAACCTGGTTGTAATAATAGTCCATATACAGAACCTGCGTTATAGTTTTGGTTTGTAATTTGACCTTCGCTAAAGTTGATTGATTGGTTGATTACACCAAGTGCACTTGCAGATGGTGCCGTTATTTTTTCAATAGAATTGTATCTATCTCCAAGAACATCACTATACCAATCAGTAGCTTGGACACCACCTACTTCTGCGATACTTTGTATGTAAATAAATGGTGATTGTGTTAAAGTATTGTATTCTGCGGTTGATATAAGACCATTAGATACAGAATTTCTTACGGTTAGTGAAGAATCCGGTGTGTCTGTTAAACTAGGATTTGCCCACGATGATGTCATACTATAAGTTATACTACGTCGACCTTCGCCTCCGATATATTCTTCATCATCTCTTGTAGCACTACTTACCCATAAATAATAAATTCCACCACCACTATATGATGCAGTCCAATATGTGTTTACAAAATCATTGACAGGGTCTGATGAATTTATAAATGCCTCAAAACCATCATTAGCTACATAAGCCTCATAGTTGGATGTTACTGTAAATTCGCCATTTGATGTTATAGACCAATCGTCAACTGTCTCTCTAACATCTGATGATGATACCGTGATAGTAGTAGAACCCGTTAGTTCATTTAATGAGTTTATATCCACATCAACATACATTTCCAAATCATCTCCGGTTGGCCAATAATCAACCCTTTCATCTTGAGTTACAACACCAGTACCATCATCGGAAAATTGAGAAATAACAAAAAATGCACCAGGGTTGGCAAGTTTAGAATATGAACCAGGATTTGTGAACCAATCAAATGCAATTGCCTGTACCCCTACTACTGAATTTAGGAAATAGGTATCTGAATACATTGTACTAAATGGACTAAATCTATTATCCATTATAGATGCTGAATATGAAGCGATGGATGCAGTTGGGAAGTACTCTTCAAATGAAGATGATTGGAATTTAGCAGCAACAGTTTTTTGACCCGATTGTATACCTGTAAAATTATTTATCGATTCTGTATAGAATATTTCAAACGAACCCGATTCTGCAAACACATATCTATCTAATGTAATAGTGGTTGATTTTGAACCAAATGATACATTAGTAATAGGAATTCTCGATGAAGTTACATCCGATATCGTTATGGTTGCCCTAGTATCTATATCAGCTGGTACTTCTGGTGTTGATGAATTTATACTACCACTTAGTTCTGGTATTGGTTCAAACTCTTGTACTAATCTAAACGCATCAAAATTCGATGATGATATAATGAATGATGCAATTCTACCAGCATCAGCGTAAATAGTACCATTTAAGATTGCATCACCACCTGGTTGTAAATGAAAGTTAGATGAACTAATTTCTAAATTACCATTTGAACCACTAACAAATTGAGATGCACCACCTAAGAAGAATCTATCTACTGTGATGTTTGCGTTAGAACCACTTACTAATAATTCTTTTGTTGTGTTATCCCAAACAAATTGAGCTTCGGAAGAACCACTACCTAAATAGAAGTTACCATCTGAATCTAAGTATGATGTAAAATCATCTAATGAACCATTTGCACCTGCGATACCATCGTGGAATCCAAATACATTTGAAGTCATTAAAAGACCAGGAGATGCAATCGGACCAACACCAGTTAGGTTTTCATTAGCCCAAGTGAAATCTTGATTATCAGCACCAGCTTCTCCTTGTGCTCCAGTTTCACCCTGTCTTGCTTCTGAGATTGACATTGTTTTTGCCAAACTAACACTTTCGGATGTTGCGGTTATTACAATAGAACCTGTAAATGGTGTTGTTGAATTTGTTAAGGTTACAGTATCACCAACCAATGTTGTTGTCATATGTGCTGGCGCAGTTCTACTGATTGTGTAATCATTAGTAACATCCGATGTTCCTTGAAAAACTATAATATCAGTACTTGCTCCAGTAAACGATATAACTTCATCTGATGAACTTATAGGTAAAGTGTGTGAATCGTTTGTTAAGAATGCCGTAATTGCTGATACACCATCAGTTCCATCTGCACCATTCTCACCATTAGTACCACCTTCTACTTTGAATATTTTTACAGAATCTTCCAATCCATCTTTTGTAGCGGTAATCGTAACAGGTAAATTAGATTTGGTAGAATTTAAACCACCTGTATTTAATGCTCCACTAAATGATATACTACCACTTACAATACCAGTACCACTACTAACATCGTTATTATCAAAATCAAAATTAGTAACATTTCCACCTGCGGTTGATATAGTAATATCACTACTACTAATTGTACCACTAAGGTTTTGTTGTTGGAAACTAAAGATAATTGATGTTGGGTCTGCCGAAGTATCTGCAGTATCATCAAATGCAAATACTTGTGAATCTAAACTACCAATCAATAATTTAGCAGATGTTCCATCAGCACCAGCAACACCTTGTTTAGATTTAACTAAACTCATTGTTTTTGATAAAGAAACACTAGCAGAGGTTGCAGTTATAATAACCGAACCACTATCATTTGCAAGTGCGCCGATATTCACTGTCTTTGGTGGTGCAAGTGATGAACTTACCCCAGCACCATTAGATGCTGATATTGTATAATTTGATGTTACATTTGTAACTCCCTCAAATACTTCCATATCAGTAGAACCACCAACAAAAGATACAATAGTACCATCGGTTGCTGCAGCGAATGTATGTGCTTCATTTGTAAGGAATGTAGTAACACCATCTACACCATCTGCTCCAGCCTCACCACTATCACCTAAAACGGCAATAGCCATAAATGTACTATCCCCATTACTTAAATTAGCCCAACCATTTTTATCAATATGTGTAATATCTACCGTTCTCCACCCACCATTATCTGTTTGGTCGGTTACATATGCTGAATCGTAATATGCTTGATTTGCTTCTTGTCTAAATGTAATTATAGATTTGTTAGGAGTATTTGTTGATGATGTTAATTGGTTTAATAATGGCGCTACTCCCAACCCATCTAAATCTGTTTCACTTATATAAACTTCAGTAGCTGAAGCTGGGTCGGCAGCGTTAAATCTAAATTTACCCGAACCAGGGTCTGCTTCTGTTGTAGATGTAGAATACTCTATACGAAAACCAGTAGTTGAAACACCATCAGCACCATCAGCACCCGCTGCACCATCAGTACCGCCTTCAACTTTGAATATTGTGGTTGTATCTAATAATGAATCCTTCGATACTTCAATAGTTAGTGGTAAATCTGATTTTGTCAATGATTCACCTGAAAATGATAAACTACCACTCAATTGACCAGAACCATCAGTAACTACCCCATCTAATGTTGGGGTTGTGATTGTACTACCACCATTTTTTGTGATAGTGATATCAGATGTCGTTATAGTACCAGTTAAGTTTTGTTGACTTATTGTAAATACAATTGTATCGGGTGTTGCTGTTGTATCTGCTGAGTTATCGAATGCATACACTTGAGAATCAACACCAATAGATAATGCTCTTGCGGTTGATGATTCAGTTACTGCGTTGATTGCTTCTTCAACACTAGTCCCATCCGCTAATTGGATTTGACCTCTAACTACTAATGATGTTCCATTCCAAGTAAGTCTATCACCCAATGAGAAGTTGGATGCTGAATCAATGTAGAATCCAGTGTTTGAGTTAGCCCATGTTCCATTACCATTGTAGAGTTTACCGGCTTCCATATTAATCCCACCGATAGAACCTGTATTTGCGATAATACCACCTTGTAGATATACGTTATCGGTTGCTAAACCAAATCCTGGATTAGAGTTACCAAAAACATATGATGAATTTGCCAACCCACTTAAATCACCTAATCTTGCCGCAAGCTTTACATCAAATAAATCAGAACCAGTTCTCTCCACAATATCAATATATGGAGTTGCAGTATCAGATGGGTTTGCGTTCAATTTAATATAACCAGTATTAATTTTACCAGTTGATACAACTACCTGGCCATCTTCATATGATTGTGATACTGATGCTAAATCTCCAACGTAATCTCCTTGTGAACCACTACCATATGCTCTTGTTACATATAGTTTACCATAGTTTTCATCTTCGTTACTTTGGTCACCTTCAATTGAAGATGAGTTGATATAAACATATTCCGTTTGGAATCCACTATTATCTACTTTTTTAATTAAAACAATTTCACCTTCTTCGAACCCTTTAACATTCTTTACCGACATTGTTGTATCTGCAGCTACAACCGAACCTGTGATTGTTGTTGAATTAGCAACCCATAGTTGTCCACCAACTGCGTTTACTGATTCTTTTTCAAATGTTGTGGTTCTCATAGTACCTCTGATTCGAACGTTTTCGAATTCAGCAGTACCATTACCTTCAGATGAAATCTTCCACCCTTTCAATCCACTTGCAAAATCTCTTGTTTGTAGAATACCTTCTGGTTTCATTAAAAGGTTTCCACCTTCTATTGAGGAAGTTGTTATATCCCAACCACCAATGGATGCAGATACAAACTTTGCAAAACCATCCGATGTGATTGATGAACTTGCATTGTTTATATTAGCAGGTGAACCATCGATTGTTGCTGGTGTGAATATTTGGTCTACTGATAAATCACCTCTAACAACTAAGTTACCGTCATCAAATTGAACGTATTGAGATGTACCTTTATTACCAAATAAGAATCCATCAGATGCGGTAATTTGACCACTTGCCTTTAGGATTAGATTATCGTTTGTAGAATTTATTTGTGATGTGGATATTTCAAATCCTGCAATTTCACCACCACTAAATTGTACATTTGAACCTGTGATTTGTCCACTATCTTTCAGAATCAAATTATCATTTGATGAATTTATTTGAGTTTCTGATACTTCGAACCCACCAATAGATGCTGATACGAATCTGGCAAATCCATCTGAATCAATAGAAGATGATGAATTTGTACGAGTTGATGGAGACCCATTAATTATGGCGGGTGTTCTAAGATTATTAACAGTTAAATCAGAATTGATTACTGCATCCGCCCCAATCACTAATAAGTTGTTTTGTGGGTCTAAATGGAATAAAGATGAACTAATTTCAATATTGCTATCCGAACCACTAATGAACTGAGAATCTAATGTACCAATAAAGAACTTATCAGTTTTAACATCTAATAAACCACCATTATGTGTTGTGAATATAAAGTGTCTATCATCGTTATCACCAATCATCTGCATACCTACACCTTGTAGATAATCCTCACCGATTCTTAATGCGTTAGAACCACTATAAATAATGAACCCACCTGGGCCCTTACCTAATGATGCTGAAGTTTGTCCTTCGAATCCAACTGAACGCATGAATCCACTGCTTGCACCACCCACTTCAATACCACTACCAATTGCGTTTGATATAAAGATAGAACCTGTTATAAGGTTATCCCCACCACCAAAGTAAAAGTTACCACCTTGAAATACAAATGGACTTGTAATGGTTTCAGTTCTTGATATTTCACCAATAGAGTTTAGATATTGTATTTTTAATAATTTTGGGTCTTGTAGGTTTTCCGATGGGATTGGTACTTTTACACTAAATGATGAACTATATGGTACAGTTACCTCATTTAGTAATTCGTATTCACCTGGTAACCCATCTGATTTAATCAATACTTTTACTTTATCAACTACACCTGCTATTGGATTTACATTTGTTAATGTTAAGTTAGCAAATGAACGTTGATTTTCAGTAACTATATTAGAACCCGTTTGAAAGTATTGAATACTATAATTCGCAGATTCAATATTATTGTAAGTGTGTAGTAACTCTTCTCTATCTGCAAATGAAGTTGTATATGGGGTTCTTAAAACAGCCGTAGTTGCATCTAATACTTGAGATATAGATGAACTATAAAATGTATCACTATTTGGATTTGGGTAGTTTGATATGGGTTCTGCAGGAGTTTCGTAATTTGATAGTACGAATGAGTACCCCAACATTTCTTCATTGAATTGAGAACCATCTGTAAGTTGTACAATTGGTGTAGTACCTCTAAATAAATATCGGGCGCCATTTCCGGTTTGAGATTGGAGTAATAACTCATTACCACTTTGAGGTTGGTTTTGATATGCTTCAATACTTTCAGAAATTGCAACTGACGGTAATGTGTTTGATTTAAAAATTACAGATGATGTATTTTTTCTATCTCTATCTACATTTACAGTAGTCTGCCATCTAACATTAGGTTTACCTCTGAATCTCTCAGGTATTGGCTCTCCATTGTTACCAACTTTTGATATACCAACTAATGTAATTACTGCATCACCATTTGCAGTATTATCATCACCTTTATCGTTATAAATCCAAATTGAAATTACCCTACTCTTATCTGCTTCTAAATAATCGGGTATTTCAAAGTATATTGGATTTCCATTAGAATCCCTTACATCCACAAGAATTTGTGAACCTTCTACCAAATTAGTAGGGTGTGCTGATATCCTTAATAAGTTCTTACCTTTTTGTAAAACTTGAGGAACATCAGATACTCTAAAGTATTTTGGCGATGTGTTCGTTGTATCATCAATATACACCGAAACATTCGATAAATTTTCTCTTGCTGCTTTCTTAAATATTAAAGACATCTACACTCCATACATTCTTTATTATTATAAATATCTAATAGATGAAAATCCACCTACCTTTGTAATATCTATAATTTGGTCAACCATATCTCTTGTCTTATCAATGTGTGATATAGTTACTAAGAAATCAAATTGGTTTTTAAGGTAATCAAATAATAAATATAATGAATTAAAGTTATCACTATCCAATGAACCAAATCCCTCATCAATTGCGATAAAGTTTGGACGGGGTAGGTTTGATACATTTGTAAGTGCAGTTCTAATCGCAACTGATGAAATAAACTTTTCCATACCACTTGTTAATTCTAATGGCCAATATTCATCTTCACCATATGCGATATATGAATTGATATTTTTACCATCAGTATTTAGTAGAATTTGGAAATCTACAAGTGGTTGTAGTATGTTGTTAATTTCTACCTCTAATTTTGGTAACACATCTGATATTAGTTCATATGGAATCCCATCTCTCTTTACACATTGTAGGTAATACTCATATCCCTCATACTTTGTTTCCATATCTTCCAATCGGTTGATAGAATCATTTACAGTTTTAATTGTATTTTCTGCTATCTTAACTTCACCACTTACATCAATCAAAATATCATTTGTATCATATATTAAATCTTCAATTTCTTTTAGATTTTCTTTGTATTTATCAATTTCTTTTTGTACCTTTGTATTATGCTCTACTGATACTTTTTGCTCAATTGATTTTTGAATATCAGAATCTACCTTATCAATTCTGTTTTGAAGTTCGGTGAGTTCTAAGTTACAAGATTTTGTTTGTAATTCAACCTTTTCTATTTGGTTAGTGTAATTATCTATTTCAGATTTTAAGGTTTGAATTTCTGCTAGTATTGATGTAACATCATATTTTGCTTTGTTTATAGATGCTTCATCGTATTCACCAGAACGTGTCAATCTTATAAGTGAGGATTCTTTTATTTCCCTTTCCAATGATTGTGCCTGTTGTGCGAATGGTGTATTCTTATTCTTTACACAATGTTCACATCCATCATCAAAGGTAAGGGAGCCAATTCCATCTAAGTGTTTTTTCTTATGTTCAATCTCTCTATCTAAATCATCTATTTGTGATTGGATATCAATCATCATCTTTGAGTATGATTCATATTTTAAATGTTTTTCTTTTAAATCTACTAAATCATATCTATCAAATTCTGATTGAGATTTTTTTAGTTTAGATTCTAAATCAACTAAAGTATCTACATACTCATTACACTCAGTTGCCTTTGTGTTTGCACTTTCTTCTAACTCTTCTTTTAATTTTATAAGATTATCAGTATCAGTTACAGATGAATCTACTGAAATTAATTTACCCAATAATTCTTCAATACGGAGTCCAACCTTAATCCTACGTTCTTTGTATTCATCCAATAGGGTTTGTGTTTCAGTTACCTTCTTTTTATTTTCAATTAAACTTTCTTCTGCATCTGATAACTTCTCAGTAAAGTTTTGATTTTTATAATCTTTAAGTAATGCGCTTAGTTCTTTGATTTCTTCATTTGCTACTTGGTATAACTGTTCAAACACATCCATATCTAAGAATTGAGCAAGAAGTTCTTTTCTTTCTTTTTGAGATTTTTCAATAAATCCACCACTATTAGATTGATTTGACATTGCAGTTAGAATGAAATCATCATAAGAACCTACATACTGTCTGATGATTGAGTTTGTATCTCTACGTTCTTCGCCATTTAGGGATTCGGTTGAACCATCTTCATTGATTCGATAGAAGTTTACATCTACTTTAACAGTCCCCCTCTTAGGTGATTTTTTACCAATCCTCTCAATATAATAATCAACACCATTAATCTCAAAGTTAAACTTACAATTAAATTGAGATTTTGAATAGTTGAGTACATCAGCCGCTTTTGAGGTACGAGAACATTTATCATATATACAAAACGATAGAGCATCCCACAATGATGATTTACCACTTGCGTTGGGTGCAAATACACCATACGCCCCTTTCATTTGTGAAAAATCTATAATA
>Ga0181604_10002898_pt1 | contig 14686 bp, 7 predicted proteins | sample 041ome_12_FD_148663 | JGI IMG/M metagenome (GOLD analysis project Ga0181604, IMG submission 148663) | Coastal salt marsh microbial communities from the Groves Creek Marsh, Skidaway Island, Georgia - 041410US metaG (spades assembly) | ecosystem: Environmental > Aquatic > Marine > Intertidal zone...
GTAACGTACTCTGGCTGTCCCTCCGTCCTGCGCAATTGCTCGCCGAACGCATCGATTTCATTCCAAAACTTCAAAATATCAAGCTCCTATGCCGCAGTGTGAATGGAGGTGGTTGGAGAAGTTCTGAGGCTCACTACCTGTTCAGGGAAAGAATAGTGCTGACCTTCAACGATGTCCAGCAGCGTCATATTCGTTTACTTCTTTGGAATGATGTTCGTTAGCCCGCGTCTACGGCCGGGGTAGCTCTTGTCCGGAGTGGACGCCGCTGGGTCGTGAAAACCTAGACGTTTTCCAAAAGAAAAGCTCCTTTTCCCCTGCGTTGGGCAATTCCACCATATTGAAATGGGCATCCGGCATTGTTGGATATGTCACGTTCGGATTAGTATACGGACGAATTGTGTCGTTTACATTACAAGCTGATCTTGTGTGTAACGTATGCGTTTTCTACACATGATGTTACCATTTATGTCCAGAGCATATACTTAGGTATAACTGTAGTATAATACGATATTAATATTATAGGAGTAGAAGGCGTAATACTTATCTGTATTGTCTGACAGGCATTAAATAAGGATGGATGGTCCAGTGCCAAGTTGTTGGTACTTAATACAACAAGTTGGAACTAGCCATTCCATAATTTTGGTGCGAATTAAGAAGCAATACTTATTGAATATTTATTTTACCGAAAATAAAATAGGGCATTTCCCAGTGGAGTACGAATGGATGCCCTATGGATGCAAAACTTCGAGCGGCTCGACCGACACCGGCGGCTGTCGAGAAGCGAAAAGCAGTTGTTTGCCACATCCTCAGCTTCCACTGCATCCCTATTGCTTTTACGACTGGAGCTGATGGCAAGTTTTACATCAGTGATTGAAACTGGACTCGATGATCTCTCGAAGCTAGAGCTAACCGGTCTTTTGACAACTCAGGAAAGTAAGCAAGTCCTGAAAAGGCGCTCGAAATATGAGCACGCGCTTGCAAGGCGCCACGGAAGAAATGAGCGTGTGTACCTGGCCTATATCGATTACGAGACAAACATTGAACGCCTGCTTAAGGTGCGAGCCAAGGTGCGTGGTGTTCACGTGCGGGGTAATTATTAATATTTTGAGACACGACCGCGTAGAAACATGGTTTCAAGAAGCTCAGCAGCCTGCCTTTAGCGAAGCATATACAGAGAGTTTTAAGTCGTTCTGTGCATCAAAATACATGGAGTTTACGTTTATGGCATATTTTCATACACAGATCGCAAATGCAACGCAACTTCAAGCTCGTATCACGTCTGGTTGCTTTTGCTTTACGGTATCATAGTAGTTGTGTTGGTCTCTGGCTTTATGCCGCTTCAATCGAGCTTGATGTCAATGTAAGATAGCTAATTCGCGTATATTTATCGATAAACTGACACTTTCGATGCTAGAAGAACACGAACGCAGCCCGCCAGATTTTGCAACGTGGTATACGGACTTGCTCAAACTGTCAAGGTACAAAAGAAAGAATGCATTCAGTCTACCTAGAGTCTTAACGTTTTCCAAAGAAATATGGCTTGCATATTTCAAGCTCGAGGTCGAACTCGCAACCAGAGCCAGGCTTCAGAGCGATATCACGTTTCCAGAAAAAAATCAAAAATCATATTTAAACGTCACTGAGCATACACTTCATCTTCATGACGTGAGTGTACCTGGAAACTTAATATGGCGCACGATCATTGGTCATCTTAGGGAGTTCTAGCCTTGCTCGTATTTAAAAGTGCAATCCACATGCATGCACGTAGGACAATATTATTTTTCTGTAGAGAAACTTGCCTCATTTTTCGTAGGTGACGTTACATTTTGTATGAAAATGCTCAGTGCTGCGAAGACACTCTACGAGGTATGTTCCATAATTTTAGAATTTAAGATCTTGCTTATTCAATCGAGTTCTAGACTTTGCTCGACCCTATGTTGGCCATCCTCTCAGAAACGTTCAAGATTCCGAATAAATATTTTGATTTTGTTCAAATATTGAACTCATGTTCTGACCCGTACAACTACGTGAGACAGGTATATTTTCTTATTCATATTTACGTCACACGCAACTCATTTTCATTTAGTTCATTAAGTTCACTAGTGAATACAAAGAACGACAGACGAACGCACTCGATTTCTTGCACATCACTGAGCTCGAACTATCAAGGTGAGTAGCAATTGAATGCTATGCGAAAAGTAATATGAAGTGGTATCCAGTTTAAACATATTGAATGTCCCGATAAAAAAGCATGCGATATGCCTGAAATTCATGAATTTATTTCCAGCGCATAATAGTAGGGCATTCATCCATGAACATGTACGTTGGTGTCTCTACAGAATCCTATAAACCTTACCTGTTATCATATGTGTAGTTCACGCTGGGTGCACACAGCGCGCGAGTAATGTGGTAAGAAATGGTATACCTATTGTTTAGATGTCAATCTCACACTATTTTTAGTGATTCAGTACTGGCACTTCGTAAAAAGCAGCTGGACGTATTGTGTTGTGGGGAGCAGCAATTTCTGAGATACCGAACGCCATTGCCCGCCAAAACGTACTTCACTAGATGATTCAGCGCGGCGGCGACTGATCATACAGTGTTGTGGTGGGTTCAAGTTGCAGAATGTCCACTGTCCCACATTCTAGTGGGAACACCATATATCACAGGCGCGGCTCCTACAAGAAACTGTAGTTGGCATGCTTTCCTAGCATGCTGGACCGCATCTGCTGCACAAAACGTTTCCATTGTTGATGATGCGTATGATACAGATTGGGATAACCACTCCTTAAGAAGTGCGGCCGAAAAACGATCAATATCGCCATCTGTAACATCCCACAAATTGCCTAGTACAAAAGGTGCTCCGGCGAAGAGGTATAAAATAGATGTGGACGCTGCTGCTGATGAATCTGTGTAATCGTATACGCCGCTAGAACATCCCATGAGAACAGAGGCGGCACATGAAACTATGTCTTTCATGGCTTCTTTATGTGTCACATCCTGACCCGCGCCGTGACCAAAATAAAAATAACATTCGAAGTCTGTTAGAGCTTGAATTGCCTCCGAGATGCTAGGCGTCCGTCCTTGAGATCCGGTCCAGCCGGATTTGGCTAGTAGTGGCTCTAAATATTCTTGAGTTTTAATCAAATCACCCGATGGATTCAACACAAAGTATGATCTGCGTAGGTCTACAATATTTTCACGCTTACCATACGCTCTCAATGACACTATTGCTTGCCCTATGGCAACTGCTGGTATCCGATAAACCCGCTGATGTTTCAGAACCGAGATCGATTCCCACGGAACATGCTTTACAGAGCTATCGAGAGAAAGTAAAATCGCTTTCCTTGGTGCGACTTTTGGTTTGCTCGTCTCTAACATTTTCTGAGTTTTAATCGCAGATAACGAAACACTTTCAAGCAGATCGTATTTACACTTTCCCCAAAACGCAGGCAATCCTTCGAGGTATTCGCACTGCACTCGCGCTGGATTTACAAAGAGTGTTGTCAAAGCTTGAGTGAATTCCTTCGTAGTGATATGGTCTAAACCTTGTAAAAGTAACAAAACATAGTCACGTGCCCTCGGAATAAGACAAAATCCATTCGACTTTGCCAGAATATCAAGCTCACTGCTGAGTAATTGTAAAGCTTGCTCAAATCTTTGTTCACTGTCATCTATTTCCCCTAAAAGAAATACTTTCCATGGGCCGAGAACATATTCTAGTTCGGCGAGGTTATGTTTTATAAGAAGATCTAATCGAAGTCTATCTTCCCACCATTGTATTTTAGATTCACGAGTTGGGGTTGATACCTTGACCGTGTGCTGGTTTTGCACAGCAACTGAAAATTCATCAAGAACCTTGTGGATCAACTTGGATGGAATTTTCATGTATAGTGCGGACTTCGCACTTTCGCATACCCTCGATAAGATCAGTTCAGCCGATGAATCTTTTGCTGCGGGTTGATGTAAGCTTATCGTGACAACTGGGTAACCACATACGGTCCATCTGCCAACATCTTCACTGTCAACTCGTCCACAAATTTGAGCAATCTCGTTGTCTGTTATTGCGAGTGCTGTCAAAGCGCAATTGAAAGGATTATCACAGATTTCGGCGTTGTTGAAAGCTGCTGAACTTTTGAATCGACGAGCAAATGATCGTTTAGTCAGCAAAGCCAAATGTTGACTTCGAAGAACTGATCCGTTGTGAAAATGTAACGCACGAACAATGCTGCGAGGTGCTGAATCCATTTCGTCCAAAACAGTGCGCATAATCAATGGTTGAGCCTGATGAAGTGTGAAAGGAACATCCCGAAAAATGCTCATAACGCTTTGCAAAAGCGATCCCAATGGCTCCGTAGAAAAATGAGCGTAAGTTGCTCTCGATTGTTCGCCGTTCATTAAATTATTTTCTTGATGCAGTGCATGGATTTTGCAAAGTAATATCAATCCCCACACGGTAGGCTGATAACATCGGCATGTTGAAAACATGAGTTCTATCGCGTTAGCCATTTCGCTTGTCGCTGTAGTTGTTGTCGATAAAAGACGGGTACATGATATCCGTATGAGTAGCAGTCTGAAGAGAGCTTGCAACGTTACATCGTAATTACTTTTCGAAAGGTTCAAGCCTTCGTTGACGTATTCAGTAGCTTTTTCCATCTCTGCAGTGCTTTTGAGCGAATCACCGCTTTTAAAATCACACATGCTCTCGATGTAAGATGCATGGGCCGCAGCATAAATGCAAGTTTGAGAATCTAGCACAGTGGACCATGAAGTTGATGTTTTAAGTCTCCAAGGTGGGAGCATCACCTGTTGACATTTTAAAATCTGGTCCATACTCTCCTGAACCTGCTCAAATCTTTGGTAGACATCTGCTTTTCGAAGACGAACAACGGTTTCTAACACCGGTGAGTACGTACTCAGCGCAAGTTGTAGAGCTTCTTCAGCGGCCAAAATACTACTAGTGCGCATACCAAGTTCAGTGCAAATTGAAGCGCGCATGCACAAGGAGAAAATATACATTCCCAAACAATGCCATGAAGAACGCTGTGTACTATTTTTGATCTGCAAGACGCGATTAGATGTACTATCGATACTTCCAGTGCTTTTGTCTAACCTATGCGAGCAGCAAATACCTTTCAGTAATGGAATGGCTAGTTCTACATAAGAGAACGCTCTTGAATACTGTCCACGCTCTACCTCTATTGAAGCCAAAGATAACATAGAACGAGCCTTGAAATACTCGTCAGTCTCCATGTTTTTCTCAGGGCGAAGAAAACTAGTATGTGTAACGAAAAATAGATCAGGTGCACGAAATGGTGCCAAAAGTACAGAAATCACAGGACTTGTGTTCTCGCGCAAGTACATTTTCAACTCAGTGCTGAGATAAGTTGTGCCAAAAGCAGTAAACATTGCACATGTTTCTTCCAGAGCATGAGACATTTGGCTGAATCTATTGTGCGATGTCGTGCTTTTGTTCTTATGCATTTCCAACTGCGTGTAAATATGTTGTAATTTACGTATGGGTAACTCATCGCGTATAATTGCTTGTGCACGCTCAAATCCATGCTCTTTGTCAGAGCAGACTAGAGAAAGCGCAGTACGACAGGTCACTTCAGTAGCAGCTACTAGTGCAGAGACTTCGTCTGCTGATTCGTAAATCTTCTTGCAAATCAAGCAGCAAAGTTTTCTCACATTTGTATGACGACAAAATGGGCAAAACATAGATGCGCACGTTGCACATTGAAATGGAACAATAGGCAGTGCTATTTGCAATAATCTCAAAATTGTGTCCAACTGCACTGTCGTATAAGTTGATGTACTACCACGCAAATTCATTGCCATATCCAATATCTGTTCTAGTAGCTTGTGTTTAAAGCGCGGAGAAATATTATGTTTATTCCAGAATGAGAACTCCTGTACCAGACTTGCCAACGATGTACTAGAATCTTTTAGAACGTCTTGGTATTGGAGTACAAAAGGTGTTAACTTCTCGTCTACACTCTCATATGCTGACCAGGTACGTTTTATGATATCAGCATAAATTGTAAGAAACGAATTGAAAGACATTCCCGATAATTCACTTCCCTTCACAACGTCTGTGAGTATTTCTAAAGCCTGATCACTTCTTCCAGTTTCAAGTAAAATTTTCGTAAAAGCACGCATCTGCTTGGAAATTTCATCAAATTTCATCGTTTCTGTTTCATCTGACCGTAGGCAGTGAGTTAGAGCTAATTTCAACAATGAAATTGCCGTGTTAGGAAAGCCAGTGTTCATACAAAAGCTTGCGAGGGTGTATATAGTACGACGTGAATTCACATTGTTCAGTTGAGACTTCCCGTGAAGAAGCTGCTTAAATAAATCGATGAATTCAAAAGATGTAGTAGAGAGCTCCTCATTTTCACAAGCTTGTAACTCGAAGCGCATAATTGCGGCAATACTATGTAAGTAAAACTGTGGTAACTCTGCACACTGCCTCATTTCTTCAACACTCATTGCACAAAGATATCCAACGATTTTAGGACTGAAAGAGTAGAAACAAAGTATTTCACGTGACACACGCTTCAAAAGCGTAATGTCACAACGAGCACAAATATCACTGAAGCTGTTCACTTGCCTCGCATAGGTATTGTACACGCGGACAATCCTCAAGTATTCACTGGATTTAGCAGTTGAAAGTATACACGTAAAAGTCTTGTTCACGCATTTCATTTCAGATAATGCGTGCTCGAGTTCAAGTGAATCAAATACAACCGTTCGATGCTTTAAGCGCAACGTGCCACATGCGACTATGATAAACCACGGTAGAGAAGCAGCTGAAAATAAACTCTCCAAAAGACAACGTGCTTCAACACAACTGTTACTTTTAATTCCACATTTTACGATTTCTTCGCACACAAATGCAAAATCTGATGAATTGAAGTTCTCTAGTGTATTTTTGACTGCATCCATTATAGTATACATGTGGTCAAAATGTACGTACTTTATGATTCTTGTACACACCATAAGTACAAATTTACGTTCTGCCTTGAAGAAATGAATGCACTTAACCAAAACTCGACAGTAGTTGATTTGTGCGTGCACGGCATCCGTGCGCGTGTGTATTAAGCGACTAAGATACGCCACCATGCGAAGCGAGTTGCTCGCGAATCCGTTCACATGTTTTTCAGCTGACTCGATGGGCATAGTTGTTAATAAATCAACAATATGACAGACAACACCCGACACCCCAAGTATCTTGTCTACTTCATGAAAATCGATCTCGTCTGCGTCCAGCGCAAACGATCCAAGAAGATTTAAAAGGACGCCGATCAAAATAGAAACGAAATGCTTTTCATTCTTACGACGAATATAAACCGCTTGCAACTCAGCAACATCGAAGCACTTCGCATCGGCGCTGTGTTCAAGTAGACCAGAAAGAAAACTCCAACACGCTCTCAGGACTTTGTGTTGCTCCTGGCATCCCGCAAGTCTCCGGATAAGGGTATACCGGAGAGCAAATATTTTTCCTTGATTGCTGGACGTACGAAGTTTCCACAACAGCTCACATAGGCTTTCAACACTGTGAAGAAGCAAAGTTTGTTCGCACTGTGGTAGAGTGCTGACGCGCGCTAGAACATCGGAAACAATAACGCATAGCTCTGTACACACGGATTCGGTGGTTCTCTCGATATCTACTCGATCCATAGCCGTTTTAGAATGCTGACGTTGTTCTATGAACATCAAAAGTTTTGAAACTAAAGTTTCAAACGATGTCGTTGCGGACTCGTATGCACCACGCGAAAGTTCCGAACGAGCGCGGTCAATCAGAGCGCTACACTCGCCGTGCATTCTCATGGTCGAACGTTTCTCACAAGTTCATCATGTAGCTGGAATAACGGCTCTGGTGAGGTCGAGCTGTCGTTCTCGGTTTGAACTGCACACAACATTCGCTGGCTCTTTTAGCTTTTTCTATTTTTTCGCGTAAATCTTATGTATGAAATGTAGTACGATGGAGGCTTCCAACTTTTCGGACCTCCCCCCCCCAACCCACTTTTTTTTATCTCCATACGCACATATGCAAAATCGCATACTCGACGCGATTGAAACATGTCTCTATAAGGAAAATTTACCCATACTGAAAGTTATGAAATAATGAAAGTTGGCCGTGTCTATTTTCATTGCACCTGGCGCATGTACAGTATGAACGTTGCATTTCAAAGAGCTTATGTAGATTTCAATATGGAGAGTTCTGACTGTTTTAATGTTTAATGTCATTACAGAGTTGCATATGTATCTCTGAGCTTTCCTCATAGCAATGTGTATGTTGCATTTAATACTGTATGCGATGCATTGCGGAAGATAAACCTCTTAACAAATACGTCGCTTATACGGTGTATCTATCTTTGGCCCTCCTTTCGAGGCGGATGGCGTCATCGTGTACCATGTAACCAATTTTTTCAGTTTCGGGAATGTCCAACACACTTTTGAAATGGCGCCCAACAGAAACTTGTTCCGCCTCATTGGAAGCCGTCTTCGTCCAAAGAGCGATACGATGTTGTTTCTGTCGGACGCTAACGACGGCACCGCAAATCTCCCCAGGAGCGCTAAACTGTTCACCAATCATGAACAACAAGAGGTTTAACCAGCTTTCGTCTAGCGAGTCTGCATCTGTTTGTTTTGGTACATAGTAAGTCCATTTGCCTCCCTTAGCGCAAGTATCATCTTCCCATTTGGGTTCGATGCCTTCTTTAAAAAGGTGAAAATCCGTACCCATGATCAATTTTGAGGGTGAGAGAATGTTGTTGTACAGGCACCAAAAATCTTCAACTGTGTTAAACGTGTAAACGCTTCGCAGAGTTTGGCCCCATGTTGTTTGCTTCTGCCGGCTGTGGCGATGTCATCATTTTCAAGGTAGATAATTGTGTAACTCACCCATTCGGATTATCAAACCAAAGAGTCCACGTGTTTTCAAGTTGGTGTTTATTCATCGTTCAAAAACCCTTGTCCTTTAGCGGAAAAGAAAGAAGCGGAGATTCCTATGCGCTCGTAGAGCGTACTCGGGGTCTGACAACTCTTGATTCTACAATAGCGCGTTGTCAACGGGATAGCACCTTTTGTAAAGAAGCTACGCTTTAGTCGCTGCTGGGCGAAACCAAAACTATTTCAGTTCGCCGCTTTGTACTGGTACGAGCCTAAGAGTTGGAGTTCAAACCGGCGAGTGTTGGACTATGCTTTTATTTCGTGTTTCCTAATGCTGTAGTTACGTTATTTTAAACAGAGAAATGGGCCATAATAAATAAAGCGAAATTGTTTATTGTAACTATATTAATATTATCTACATATTGAAATGGAGTTCTTACCCATACTGTATTATTGTTAGTTCAGCGCAGCACCGGTTGGACTTATTCGAGCGTAGAGTTTCGCCAACCATAGTCCCTCCGTAGGGATGGGTCATGATTGGCCATGAGTGAATGTATTTTAGACAGTTTTATCATAGTTTGATAGACTTATATGTTAATAAATCCGTATGTGAAAATCGATAAAACATTACTGTTGTCTGAGACTTAGCCACGCCCGACTTATAGCGCCGCCACAGGTAACGCGAGCTTGGTGGAAATTCCCTGTACTACACTACGACACTAAAGTGGTGCAGGTCGTGCAGCTGTCATTCATACCAGATCCTTTACTGGCCAATAGATATGCAGAGCGATGAGGTAGTGTGGCAGGTAATGCGTTTTTGTGTATCACGAAAACTAGTTCACAGCAAGCTAGATAATTAATCACGGGCACTGTAGCTACCGCCTTGACAAAGAGACGTCAAACTTTTGCAGGAACGAATTCAACTTGACTGGCATGTGTAATAGAAGTTCGTGTCCGCTTGCGAACAGCCAGTATGCGACAGTTCGCGAAGAACAAGGTGTTTGCAAAACTGGGATTTCGTTTTGTCCAGTACTAACTTTCAAATACAAACAGGTGTTATCAGTCTCTATACTAAATCGGTTGAGAGGGCACATACACCTGCTCGCATGTGGCATCGAACAGAACTTAGCTCTAAATACGACGAAGCTTTACATCAGATAAACTCGCAACTTGAATACTGGTGAGGCTTAATCTGCACTACTGATTTTTTCGCTTAACACATCGCAAGGCCAAAATTTTTGGTTCACAAGAGTAAGCAGCGCCTGACGAAGTTGACACAGCTCCTTATTCGCTCAAGAAGATTAGAAAAAGTAGAAAGGTGCGCATCATTTTATCACGTCTACTACTTGTGCACGTTCTGAGGCTTGTTTAAAGCTGCAAAATCGAAACTATACCAGCTCGGCACGCACAACGCGATGCTAGAACGGAACGCAAGGTTCGTCTATCTTTACTTGGATGTGAGACACTCCTTGTTACTTATGATGTGCTACCATGCATCAGGCCCAAGTGGCAGCACGCCTTGACAAAAGTATTGAAAATGAGTTATTGGTGAGCACTCAAGGCTTATCTATTCTGGATTACGTATATTCAGCGTTGTAGGGGCGTTTGAGTGCTGGTGTTTACGATTCCGGATACACGTTTGCAACAACCAAATATTCCCATGTTCTTGTCGAGGAGGTTAGTTTCTTGTGAGTCTCATGTTGGATCTGCAATAAACATTCTTTTAGAGTAACCCTAAGTTTGGAAAGAAACTTTCTGTACCAAGTACTCAGCGCAAGAGACGGACGCAAACAGAAATAGAATACGAAGTAACTAGGTGCGAATTTCCATTCTATACTCACTATTCTTGCTTTTAACTTTGAAGTCAGTGCCGTTGACAAGTAGTCGATGAACTTCAGGCTATTTGGCTTCTGAACCTTCTGTCCCAGACTTGAATTCGAACGTACCAGTTATTTGTGCATTTGAAGTGTATGCATGATACTGCAGTTAAAATACTTCATCGCTGATCAACGAAAAAAATGTTGTTCTGTTTTCTGGAGACTATACATAAGCATGAAAAACGCGTGTACGAATCTTACCGATTTCAAAGCACTAATGAGACTATCGAAAGTGCCGCCACATGTTGTTGCACTTGAATCTATCGATTGTATAGAATGTAATTCTATCAAGAAAGTCACTTTGAAAAGTACTTCAAGGCATATTTTTCAATCGGCAAAAGCGAATTCAAATCGTCATCGTTTAAACGTAGCATCGACTGTTCCGCAGAACGCTGTCCAGGGGTATCAGATTTTGTTTCACACTCTAGTGCGGTATCTGGACATTCCTCGTGCTTTCTAACACTACCAACTAGCTCTGTAGGTTGAAAACTCAAACGATGAAAAAGAGTTGATTAAAATAGTTTACCTGATTGCGCAAAAGCCTCAGTATTGAAGTTACCAAGCTGTATAGCAACATTGTCAAGCTCCCGTTTTTGGATGGCCTTTTCTAAGATACTTTCTTCGATTGTCCCCTGGCTAATCAGGCGATAAATGTGAACTTGTCGAGTTTGTCCTATGCGATGACACCTATCTTGTGCCTGCTGATCCATCGCTGGATTCCAATCTGAGTCGTAAAAGACCACTGTGTCAGCACCAGTGAGATTTATCCCAAAACCACCTGAGCGAGTGGACAAAATGAAAGCAAAAATCTTTTTGTCACTGTTGAATCGCTGCATGAGTAGCTGTCGCTGCTCGGTGCTTGTACTCCCATCAAGACGACAATACGTATATCCGTGAAGATTTAAAAATGCTTCTAGTATATCAAGCATTTTTGTCATCTGTGTGAATATCAGAACCTTATGTCCTTCTATCTTCAACTTGCGGAGTAGTACAGCAAGGGCCTGCAGTTTTCCACAATCAAACTGGACTAAGCGTCTGTCAGGGAAGAACATGGTCTGTCGTATTATGGTTGGTCTAATAGGCCTGATGACTTTCATGGCTTTGTCAGAAAGCTGGGACATTTTTAGATCCCCATAAATTATGTTACGTGTTGCTGGTGTTGAAGTCCTTGCACGAGGTATGATGAACGTGAACTGTAGCATTGCCGTGCACATATCTGCCAAAGTGCTCTGAATCTGTTCGGATACGTGATTGCTACTAGTATTTGTCATAAATAAGTCTAGAAGCCAATTAGAACTATGAATTCGATCTATCTGACGCGGTCTATGGCAGTCCTGCTTTGACAGGCGTTGAAATGTTCCACCGCAAACACAATATCTTTCTTTCGTAAAATGTCTTAGTACAATCGTTGTAGATCTTGATGAAATTGATTTAGCAGTTTCATCTATTGTGCATAAATATTGAGTGCAACGCATGTGCTGATCGTCACCTTGTGAATTCTGATAGAGTTCGTTACTCGATAACCTTCTGTTTTGGAACGCGAGACTGTCTATCGAGTCCAGGCGCAGCCATGAGACATGGCACATATCGTATGAACTAGATATATGCCGTCCTGCAAATAGATCCGGATGATTGCATACTTTTCGCAACTGCATCAGACAGTTCATTACTCCCATTACGTTCCCACTCGATAAAGTCTGTAGTGTGCTATTTGCCGAAATGTATTCTTCGTACAGACGCCTCTGCCGCTTTGAGAGCTGACACTTAATCACATGTTCAAATTTACACGGCAGTGTCTTTTCAACCTCAGATTTTAGGCGCCGAAGAATGAACGGGCGCAGAATTGAATGCAAACGGCTCACCAACGATTGATTGATGGACTGACTGCCATCAACCATGGCAGTTAATGGGCTTGCAAACCAGTCTTTAAATTCGGAGTGTGAAGAGAAAAGATCAGGCATCAAGAAGTGCATGAGTGCCCAAAGTTCCATGAGTTCATTTTGAAGCGGTGTACCGGTAATCAGAAGTCTATGCTTTGTACTGAAATTTAGTAACGTTTGCCATCTTTGAGAACGCCAATTTTTTATCATATGCGCTTCATCGAGGATAAGATATTGCCAATTTTTGCGGCGAAATATACTATGATCTTGTGTAACTATCCTGTAAGAAGTAATACACACGTGGAAACTATTTGGTTTACTCCATCCGTGTCGTTTGATTCGGCGCTCCTTGACAGTTCCATAATAAGTAAAAACTTTCAATCCTGGGCACCATTTTTTGAACTCCACTTCCCAATTTAACATCACAGATGTCGGCACAACAATTAAGTGTGGCCCCCAGTTCCCGAATTCTGTAGCAAGTAATGATAAAAGACTTATTGTTTGAATTGTTTTGCCGAGGCCCATTTCATCAGCTAGCAATACGTTCAAGTTGTTTGAGTAACAACTTTTCATCCACTTCACACCATCTAATTGATAGTCACGTAAACTATGCTTGAGTAAGCGAGACATTCCTTCAATTTCATTTGATGATCTGTTTAGTCTACTGTTAGACGTAGTGAGATCAACACCTTTTGTTGTTCCCAAATCTTTCGAATTTTCAATTGAATTTTCAACGCCGATGTGTGAAATACGTTCTTCTGAACCATCGCCATCTTCTTCATCCGCACAATATCTCAATCGTTTCGCGAGCCTGCTCGAGTGCGCTTCTGTCATTTCTACTAATTTGTCTACATGAAAGATAAGTTTACTGTGATTGTTTGGGGATTTAATAAGTGTTCACCTAGCTGTGCATCGAGTTTGCATTTTTCCACGTGTGCATCAGCTACTTGATGTTTCAGCATTTGTACCTAGATGAAGTGTGATGCTTGAATTCTACTAGTCTTCACAACGTGACCTTCTCAACCTTGAACCAAAATAACATGACTGCGTGAGCAATATTTCTTGCTGTTTTCTGGAGCACTGTATTTTCGGAAGTATTTCTCTTTTGAACTATTGCTGCTGAATTGCGTCGACTCTTAACGACTGTGGTAGCAAATTTTAGTGCTGTTCGGGCTCTAAATGGTACAATTATTTGTGAGAAAGCTTCAAGTTGTGCTGAGGTCAAGTCCGTACCTCCACTTCCGCTCTCTAATGAAGTCTCCAGCAAGCCAAGACATTTCTTCTAACGCATGAAACCAGTGAGTTTTGTTTGGTTTAGGTTCTGGAAAGCATGGTAATGGTTTCGTTGGCTGTGTAACACCACCCTGGGAGTTTCCACAGCTTTCAAGTAATCTTGTCTCGATCGCAAGGCTTTCTGCAAGAAAAAAAGTGCTATTTTTCGTGGACTCTTGGGCTGATACACTCGCACAATCGGTACTTGCATGTGTCGATTCGGTTAGATTGCGAAACTGCACGCTAGAACGCCTTGTTTCCGATTCTTGCTGCGGTTGGGTTGGTTCGATGCCGTATGCGCGTAACAATATGTGTAGAGGTAGTTCACTCTCTGCTTCAAGCTGGTTTACTTCACGGACATGTTCCTCGTGTGAAAACTGCGTCATCTACGACGAATGGTAATCAGTGACTAATCTAGCGTGAAATTAAAAACGTTACCTCTACTTCCCGATCGAATGTTTCCAGGTCATCTTCCGTCTCCGCGCCAGGCACAAACTCGTCGTCGGCATCAGTTGCCATCGCTACTTTGATTTCTTAAATGGAAAGAAGTAGTAGTTTGCTATGCACTATTACAGACTGAATCTGATTTACTCTGGCAAGCAATTCTGGCAGCGGTTCTTGCGTACGGTGCTTTGGGTACGTTTTCCGAGGCAGAGTCTGCCTAGCAGGCAGACAAGGACGTTTAACGTTACTAATAACAGCGGAAGACGACTTTTAAGGTAACTTTTGGATATGTCACGTTCGGATTAGTATACGGAC
>Ga0181604_10002904_pt1 | contig 14667 bp, 10 predicted proteins | sample 041ome_12_FD_148663 | JGI IMG/M metagenome (GOLD analysis project Ga0181604, IMG submission 148663) | Coastal salt marsh microbial communities from the Groves Creek Marsh, Skidaway Island, Georgia - 041410US metaG (spades assembly) | ecosystem: Environmental > Aquatic > Marine > Intertidal zone...
TATCATCATCATCTTGTTCACTCACTGGAAGTTGTATAGTTGTATTCATTGGTGGTGGGGGTGGCATCATGACACCACCCATGAGGCTTGAGATGTCAATCCCTGGTCCCTGCATCTCATACTGACCAGTGCCTCCAACTGGAGCAGCATCGGCTGGACCAGAGGGTGACCTCGTCGTGTTTTGAACTGCGGACATCATATTTTTTATAAGTTCTGGGTTTTGCTTGAGAACATCATTCATATTGGGGAGAGCGCTCTTAAACATACTGTTTGTCAAGTGGAACATCATCGCGGAACCACCCAACATCATGATAAGCTTGACTTCTGGGGCGACGTTGACCTTGGATCTGTACTTGACATACAACTCTTCAAAGACTCCATCATAGTCATCTACATTCTCCATGACAGACTCCGACCAACCCTCAAGTTGGATCTCAAAGGGGTTGTACCTCTTGTTGAGGAATTCTAGACCAGTCACACAAGCAACCAACATACGCCGAGAGAAGCGAATAGATTGTTCAACATCAATACTGTATGTGATCCGCTTCACTTCAGTTCTCAATTCGTCTATGTTAGAGTATGCAGTAAGTCTCTTGTTAACACTGAATCCTTTCTTTTCGAGGCGACCCAACTTGTTAATGAGATCCGCCTTTTCTTCATCAATAGAAGAATACCCCTTTGAGGGTCGTTCTTCCTGCATTCCAAACTGGGGTCCATCGTTGGCATCGTCAAAGAATGCGTCATCATCCTCGCCATAGTCAATTTCATCTTCTTGTTGTGGCTGAGTTGGTGCAGATTGCTTGTTTGGGTTTACGAAAGCATCCATGGCTTCTTGTTGTTGTGGTTGTTGTGGTGGTGGTCTGTTAGAAGTGGGACGACGCACAGGCTGAGCACGAGGCACTGAAATCTCAATTTCATCCATCAGAGCCTGTTCGTCAGCGTCCAATTTCATCACAGTAGTATTTCCACGATCAATGACAATTTCTTCGTCCATCTACTCTCTAATATGAAACTATTAAATATCCTTTAACGCACTTTAGAAAAAATTATGTGTGTACATTATATATGTTAAACCTTAACCGTGCCAACCGAAATGCCATCATGTCTATTGTTGCCTTGATCGTGCTTATCTTTATCCTTGGTATGTTGAAAAATACCAGCAAGTACCAACCCAGACCAATCGTCATTAAGGCGATCAACGAAGAATCAATTTTTGATCTTGAAGACAAATTGGAATGCGCTCCTGGGTACACCAGCGAAGGTAGCACCTACACCAAGTCTCTCACTCCAGGTGGACTCTGTGGTTCCGAAAAGCTCGTCGCGGAACAAGCGGGCTACGAGATTGAGGATGGAATTGGCGGATCTTTAATCTAAGCTAATACTAAATGGCTTTGGTTACCTCGCCCCAAACTATTCCAGATCTTGACTATGAATATCATACTATAACTATTGATTCAATTGGTCAAGACAGTGCGAATACTTTTACTTGTCATCTTCAGCAACCCCTCAAAAATGTGGTTCAGGCCAGACTTCTTGCGGCGCATATTCATTCAAATGTTGTGACTGAACATTGTTATGTTTCCATCGAAGAGTTGGATTCCATTTTCAATGATCGTGCTTCAAATGTTCTCACTGGACAAGCCGAATTAAGTGTGATCAGGGGGTCATTTGCGAGTCTCATCACTGAAAATGCTACACACGATGCGGGTAATTCACTCATCACATTCAAAGATAACTATACAATCGCGACACAATATGTCAATCCAATACGCCGTATTGATCGTCTCAGTGTTGCCATTAGAGATCAAAATGGTAATACAATTAAAAATTCAACCGATTCGGGATCAAACTTTTTGGTGATTCGTTTCGTGTGTAGAAAACCAAACTTGTAATTTTCTCACTTTAGAGTAGTATAACATGTCTTCGGGTATTGTTCAACTTGTAGCAATTGGTGCTCAGGATGAGTACATTATGGGCAACCCAGAGATATCGTTTTTTAGTTCAACCTTCAAACGACACTCTAATTTTTCACAATCCGTTGAAAAGCAAACGATACGCGGGGATGTGAAAAATAATTCAATGTCAAGTGTTCAGATTGAGAGATCAGGTGATATGCTTGGATACATTTACTTGACGATCGATGATACGACCCAAGCTTTAGATACTTCTCGTTGGGATCTACTCATTGATAAAGTCGAACTTCTTATTGGTGGTTCAGTCATTGATACACAAGATAGCATATTTACTGAAAAAATCGCTATAGATACATTTGCACAAAATATATCAAGGAGTGCGATTGGAACCCATCCAGGTGTGCACGCACGCTCGTATTTTTACCCACTTCGTTTCTTTTTTTGCGAAGGACCACAATGTGCTTTACCTCTAGTTGCCCTCAACTATCACAATGTGGAATTGAGAATTCATTGGGGATCCCAAGCGGCCAACTACAACTTTGAAATGTATGCAAATTACTATTATCTTGATAACGAAGAGAGGGGGAACATCGCCACGAGAACACACGATATTCTTATTACCCAAGTGCAAAAGAATATTCCAAGTGGTGAAACAGTTCAAGATCTCATCTTCAATCACCCAGTGAAGTATCTCGCATCATCGGACACAACAACGAATGGCGCACTTACATCACCAACAAATAAAGTTAAATTAGTTATAAATGGTGTTGAATTATCCAATTACAAATGGGGTAAACCACACTTTATAGATGTAATGAATTATTATCATACAAATTTTGTCACTTCACCAGACTTTTTCCTTTATTGCTTTTGTCTCATGACAAGCTCACTCCAGCCAACTGGCACACTCAATTTCAGTAGAATTGAATCAGCAAAGATCATGAGTGAAAACACGGTCATTAATGATCCAATTTATGCAGTAAACTATAACATACTTCGTATACAAAATGGGATGGCTGGTCTCCTTTACGCAAATTAATTTACTACCATATATTAAATGGTCAAGAACTTACCTTCGGTGGAAAGATCTACCAAGATTAGGTTTGGTAAGCATGTACCAGACTCTAATGATCAGGAGGAAAATACTGTTGTTTTCAATGCGAGTAATGTCTTGGTTCCAACACCATATTCAAATGCCGTATATCTTTCCCCCATTCGTAATAGACCGGACTACACCGCACCGGAAGTTGTACTCTTAATGTACGATCGTAACACCAAAGAAATTACCGAATCTGGCGAATCTGCAAACACATTGGTTGGTGGTGTCAACTTGGGACTCGCCGTTGATAGATCAAATATAGCATCTAATTGTGTTCAATTAATAGGTGGTGCGTTCTATGATGTTTCTTTAGTCACAGATTCAAATGTTGGTTTGTCAAACTTCCTTCCCCAACATACCCTTAGTGTTGGCTCAAATCTCTACATTGATGATGTGGGTCCCAATATTCTCGTTGTCTCTGGGAATGTCTCCGTGCTCCGCGATATGACAATTGAGGGTAACCTCACCGTAAATGGTGAAACAACTATTATTTATACCGAAAATACTTCCATTAAGGATGCTCTCATAGAATTGGGTAAAAACAATACATCTGGAGATACAACCCTTGATTTGGGTGTTCTCATGCATAGACCAGACGCCCTTTCAAATGTCGTCATTGGTTACAGAGAGGGTACGGATGAGTTTGCCATTGCTTACACAGACGCGCAGCCCACGGATAAGACCTTTACACCAAAGACCGACGAAGACATTAATGTACATGTGTATGGGTTGACTCATGTGGATGCTAATATTTACGCCCACGAAGATCTCCTTGTAACTGGAAATGTATATGTCTCAACCAATGTAGATGTGACTCAAGAATTGACCGTCTCTGGAAATGTCTACGCCGACAAGGACCTTGAGGTTATGGGCAATGTGTACACCGATGGCAATGTTGTAGCGTATAAGGATCTCCTTGTGAGTGGAAATGTCTATGTGTCCACAAATGTAGATGTGACTCAAGAATTGACTGTCTCTGGAAATGTCTACGCCGACAAGGACCTTGAGGTTATGGGCAATGTGTACACCGATGGCAATGTTGTAGCGTACAAGGATCTCCTTGTAACTGGGAATACTTACGCGACGGGTAACATTACAATTTCAAATCAACTCATCGTGTCTGGAAATGTATACGCAAATAAAGACTTTAAACTCGCGGGTAATGCGTACGTCACCGGCAATGTGAATGTCGCCAAACAACTCAGTGTCACCGGGAACGCCTATGTGTCTGGAAATGTTGAAATCACAAAGTCACTCATCGTGAGTGCCAATACACACCTCAAGGGTCCTAATGTCTTCGTCACAAACACCATGAACTTTTTGAATCCAAAGACTTCCATCGTAACTGATCTTAACTCCAATGTTGAAGTTAAACTTAACCAATTGGCGAATGTTGTCTTAGGGACAAAGGCACTCGCCAACGAAGATATGCTCGTGTATGATGGTTCAAACTGGACGAACCAACTTCAAAATCACACATTCTTGTACGCAAAGGCTAATGTCGCATTAAGTAAAGGTGAAGTTGTGTATGCGACTGGCGCGGTCGGTAACGATACATTTGTGGTTGATAAAGCGGATGCTCGCTATCCCACGAAAATGCCTGCACTTGGTGTTGTGTACCAGGATTTAGCTAAAAATGGACAGGGTCTGATTGTTACATTTGGGCGTGCCGATAGTATCTCAATTCCCGGTACTATAGAAGGTGAAACGGTCTATGTGAGTAATACTGTACCTGGGGGTCTCTCAAATGTTGCCCCTACAGGTATATATAATGGAGCTCCCAACCTTATTCAAAATATAGGTATTGTGGTTAAACCTCACGCATCACAAGGTGTTGTGTCCGTAACTGGTGTTGGTCGTGTAAACGCTATCCCAAATGCGAATGTCATCACAAGCACACCCGCGTATGTGTACACAGATGGTTCAGCGGGTAGAAATACTATGAACAAGATTGATCCAGTGAATCTTCTCACAAAACTTCAAACTCTCCAACAAGTTGTGAATACTGGCAACACTGTGGCAAATGCTGTGACTCTACGGGGTGTGAGTATTACATCTGGTGATGGATTCCACGGTGATCTCGTTGTAGCTGGAGATGTTACAGTTGATTCTACAACTCTCAAAGTTAATTCAACACAACATAATGTTGGTATAGGCACAGCTTCACCCCTTTCTGGATCTAATCTCCATGTGTTTGGTGAAACCACGACAATATCTATAGATAAAGCTGGCTCCACGGCGAGCCCAGAGTTCTCATTGTATCGTGATCAAACGGGTTCAAATGGAAATTATTTGGGTCAAATTCGCTTTGATGGTAAACATGACGGTGGAAATAATCAGTTGTTTGGTAAGATTACAGGTAAAATCAAAACAGCGACCCAAGGTGCTGAATATGGTACCATTGAGACTGCCCTTGTAACAAATGGTTCTCAGGTAATCAGTTTGCGTCACAGTGGTGACCTTTTCCAACTAAAAAATGGCACGGACTTTGAAGTTGGTGAAGTCGCCAATTTGTATGTAGATACAGAGACAAGTCGTGTTGGTATAAATACCGATACACCCGCATACAGTTTGGATGTTCACGGTACTTCAAATGTTGGCACATTTACAGCGCATAATGCGACTATCAGTGACTCAACCGAGGCCACTTCAAAGAGTTCTGGTGCCCTCCAGGTTGTGGGTGGGGTTGGCATACAAGGCGCCCTATATGGTGCGGCGGCCACGCTAGATGGTGTGACTTCTGTCACCAACGCGACGGATGCCACGAGCAAGACGGATGGTGCCCTTGTCGTTACGGGTGGTGTTGGAGTCTCAGGTGATATTTATACAACTCAACTCATAACGACTGGAAATGTTAACATTGGAAGTAATGTTTCTGTGACTGGTCTCGCAGATCTTAATAACAAATACCTGCCAATGGTTAATACAAATGGTTACTTTGTGAAGTCTCCCGTATATGTTACACCTGGGGGTAAATATGTAATCTCTGCGAGTGAGGCGGAGTTTTTGGGTAACATCACACTCAGTGGTAATACTACAATCATAGCTTCAAACAGTGTCACCATCGAAGATCGTATTTTCGGTATTGGTGCAAACAATAGTACTTCTGGTCTCGACTCAGGGATTATAATTGAACATCAAGATGATGGTACATACGCCAATATTGCCCTCATACATCACGCGGATGAACACAGATTTTCTATTGCGTACACACAAAACACATTTACAGATGACCACATTATACATCATCAACACGATGATGGCACCCTTCTAGAAATTGATCTAATCGGTAATGTCCTTGTACAAAACAATCTAACTGTTTACGAAGGTGGTACATTTGGAAATAGAGTTGGCGTCAAAACAGCCATACCCGCATATGATCTAGATGTCCACGGAACTTCCAATGTTGGTACATTTACCGCACACAACGCAACTATTAGTGATGAAACCACCTCCACTTCCAAGACAACGGGGGCTCTCGTCGTAGGTGGTGGTGTTGGTATTTCAGGTCCCCTATATGGTGCGGCGGCTACCCTAGATGGTGTGACTTCGGTCACCAATGCCACAGCTGCTACAAATAAAACAAGTGGTGCTCTTGTGGTGACTGGAGGTGTTGGTATTTCGGGGGATATTCACGCAACACATGCGAACCTTGAAGATGTAGAAGCGGACAGTGTCAATATTACAGACGCCACAACTTCTACAACCACAACTTCGGGTGCTCTTCGGGTTCTTGGTGGGATGAGTACCCAAGAAAAACTAAATGTTGGTGGCGTTGCTAAAGTTTGGGACTCTACAGCTGCTACAAATAAAACAAGTGGCGCTCTCATCGTTTCGGGTGGTGTTGGTATTTCTGGGGATCTTTATGGTGCTGCGGCCACCCTAGATGGTGTGACTTCGGTCACTGATGCCACAGCTGCTACAAATAAAACAAGTGGTGCTCTAGTCGTAACTGGTGGTGTTGGTATTTCTGGGGATCTTTATGGTGCTGCGGCCACCCTAGATGGTGTAACATCCGTTACTAATGCCACAGCTGCTACAAATAAAACAAGTGGTGCTCTAGTCGTAACCGGTGGTGTCGGTATTTCCGGAGATATACATGCTACACATGCTAACTTCGAAGATGTAGAAGCCGATAGTGTTACTATAACGGACACAACCCAAGCCACTTCAACAACAACGGGGGCACTCACTGTGGCGGGTGGTCTCAGTACACAAACAAATGTCCACGCGGCAAATGTCTACATTTCTGGGGGTCTCATCACGAATACCGCGGGTGTCACGAAGAAGACATACGCATACTCGGGTACAATCGGAAACACTGAACAACCCCAAATTAATGTGTGCTTTACAAATGAATCATTCAGTGCCAAGATTGACGCACAACTCATTGAGGGTGATGATGAGATAAGTACAATATCACTCGTGTGTTGTGGTGGTAACAAAGCTGGAACATTTCCAGCGAGTGATATTCAGACGGGATCTGTACAGGTTTTCGGTCCAGCGAGTACAAATCCATGGAGCGTCGCTGTGGTTACAGATAAAACTACGGTGGCTCTAAAGCCCTCAGGTGCGATCGATACCGCTGGGGAATACCATATATTTGTGGAATACACGACAGCGAAATCAGCTGGCGCCGTGGCAAATGTTGTTCAAGATACAACCGAAAAGATTGTATTTGGTTATTAATCTATGTCTCTTCAGACCACACACCTATAATTTTTTTGAGGGAAACCCAATCAAAAAAATTATACTGTAATAGTAACACATATGGCGTCGACGAATATTCAAAGTTTCGCTGGCGACATTGATGTCACGAGTAACATTTTGATGAATAACCAAGTATTCATTAAAGCGGATGATGGCAATGGAAAGGTGGGTATCGGGGCGAGTGCTGGTGCGACGGCTCAAGGCAGCTACGCCACCGCTGTGGGGAACCTTGCGGGTCAGACCTCTCAAGGCGACTACGCCACCGCTTTGGGGCGCCGAGCGGGTGAGACGGGTCAAGGCCTCTACGCCACCGCTGTGGGGTTCCAAGCGGGGTTTCAAAATCAAGGCCAAAACGCCGTCGCTGTGGGGAGAGAAGCGGGTTGGATCTCTCAAAGCAACGACGCCGCCGCTATGGGAATCCAAGCGGGGTATTCGGCTCAAGGCCTTCGGACCGTCGCTGTGGGGAGGAATGCGGGTCGGCTCTCTCAAGCCACCCAAGCCACCGCTGTGGGATATAATTCGGGTGAGACCTCTCAAGGCACCTCCGCCACGGCTGTGGGAATCCAAGCGGGGTATCAAAATCAAGGCACCTCCGCCACTGCTGTGGGGAGGATTGCGGGGTATCAAAATCAAGGCAACGACGCCATCGCTGTGGGGAACGTCGCGGGTTATCAAAATCAAGGCGACAGCGCCGTCGCTGTGGGAGTTAATGCGGGAAAACAGAATCAAGGTTCCTGGTCTACGGCTGTGGGCGGCTTAGCGGGCCAAACCTCCCAAGGCCTCTACGCCGTCGCTGTGGGATATTTAGCTGGGAATACAGAACAAAGTGGGTACACTGTTGCGATGGGACGCGATGCGGGTCGGCTCAATCAAGGTCAATACGCCACTGCCGTGGGAGTTAATGCGGGTGAGACCTCTCAAGGCACCAACGCCGTCGCTGTGGGGAACGCTGCGGGTGAGACCGCTCAAGGCCTCTACGCCACCGCCGCGGGGCTCAGCGCGGGTCGGTACAATCAAGGCGAGAGCGCTGTAGCTTTGGGGAACACTGCGGGTCAGACCTCTCAAAGCAATTACGCCGTCGCTGTGGGTTACGTCGCGGGTTCCATTGCTCAAGGCGCCTCCGCCACGGCTGTGGGAACAAATGCGGGTGAGACCAATCAAGGCGGCAGCGCCGTCGCTGTGGGTATCTATGCGGGTAAGACGGCTCAAGGTACTCAAGCGACTGCCTTGGGAGCCTCTGCGGGTGCGACCTCTCAAGGCGCCAACGCCACCGCTGTGGGGATCCAAGCGGGTTACACCGGTCAAGGCATCAACGCCACCGCTGTGGGAGTTAATGCGGGTAACACCGCTCAAGCCACCAACGCCACGGCTATGGGGAACGCTGCGGGTCAGATCACTCAAGGCACGGAAGCCACCGCTTTGGGTTACGCATCGGGGTATTCGTCTCAAGGCGCCTACGCCGTCGCTGTGGGAGCTAGCGCGGCATATCAGAATCAAGGCACCCAAGCCGTCGCTGTGGGACCTGTTGCGGGTAACAATGGTCAAGGCGTCGGCGCCACCGCTGTGGGACACACCGCGGGTCAGACCTCTCAAGGCGTCTACTCCACCGCTGTGGGGAGTAGTGCGGGTAAGACCAGTCAAGGCAATAACGCCGTCGCCGTGGGGCGCCTCTCGGGTGAGATCTCTCAAGGTGATGACACCGTCGCTATAGGGCTGTTTTCCGCTCAGCACAATCAAGGTACCTACGCCGTCGCTGTGGGGAGGCAAGCGGGTCAGACGGCTCAAGACAGCTACACCGTCGCTGTGGGGTACCTCGCGGGTCAAACATCTCAAAGTCCATCTGGTGTCGCCGTGGGGAGGGAAGCGGGTTACAGCAATCAAGGCACCTACGCCGTCGCTATGGGACATCTCGCGGGTCGGGATAATCAAGCCAACTACGGCACGGCTTTGGGGATCAACGCGGGTCGGCACAATCAGGGCACCAACGGCGTCGCCGTGGGATTTGATGCGGGTCGGCTCAATCAAGGCGTCGACGCCATCGCCATAGGACGTGCCACGGCTCGCTATAATCAAGGCGCCGAAGCCATCGCCATGGGGTACGTCGCGGGTGACACCGCTCAAGGCACCTACGCCGTCGCTGTGGGGTACGCCGCGGGTCAAACCTCTCAAGGCGGCTCCGCCGTCGCTGTGGGAGTTAATGCGGGTGTGGCCAATCAAGCCGCCTCCACCGCCGCTGTGGGAGCAAATGCGGGTTACTGTAATCAAGCCATCTATGCCACCGCCATTGGTGCCTCCGCGGGTCATCTCAACCAAAGCACCCTAGCCACCGCTGTGGGAGTTAATGCGGGTTACACCGGTCAAGGCGTCAACGCCGTCGCGGTGGGGGACGACGCGGGTAACACTAATCAAGGCGAAAACGGTGTCGCCGTGGGAGTTAATGCGGGTAAGGTCACTCAAGGCGTCAACTCCGTAGCTGTGGGAGTTAATGCGGCTTTCACCGGTCAAGGCTACGACGCCGTAGCTGTGGGGAGCACCTCGGGTAACACCGCTCAAGGCAATAACGCCACCGCTGTGGGGTACACTGCGGGTCAGACCTCTCAAGGCTCCGCCGCCACGGGTTTGGGGAACGCCGCGGGGTATCAAAATCAGGGTGTCAACGCCACCGCTGTGGGGAATAGTGCGGGGTATCAAAATCAAAGCGGCTCCGCCACTGCTGTGGGGGTCCAAGCGGGTCAGAATAATCAAGGCACCAGCACCGTCGCTATGGGGAACGCCGCGGGTTTTCAAAATCAAAGCACCACCGCCGTCGCTGTGGGGTACCTCGCGGGGTATCAAAATCAAGGCAACTCCTCCGTCGCTGTGGGGAAAGAAGCGGGCACCTACACTCAAGGCGCCTCCTGCGTCGCTATGGGGATCCAAGCGGGTAAGACCTCTCAAGCTCAATTAAGCACTGCGGTGGGCCCCTATGCGGCTCAGTTTAACCAAGGCACCTACGCCATCGCCCTCGGGTATGCAGCGGGTCAGTACAGTCAACCCGGCAGCTCTTTTTATGTGAGTACCTCATCTTTAAGAAACCAAGGTGGAACTTACTACATGAGATATAACACTAGCACGGGTGAAGTCTCCTATACCTCATCTGACGATCGTGTAAAAGATGACGAAACGGTTATTACGGGCGCCGTCAAGACATTGTCAAAGTTGAGACCACAAAACTATCTCAAGCGAACGAAATTAGATCCATACGCTCCAGAACAGAACTGGAGTCTTGAGTCAGGTCTCATGGCGCAAGAGATATATTATAGCGCTCCGGAACTTAGACATATTGTTGGAGTACCACCCGAAGCGGGTGATATTGAAAAGTATACACCACCTCCGAGTGACGATCCCACCCAAGACCCAGATTACTCTGTGTGGGGAGATGGCATCGCAACAGTTGATTATATGCAAATGGTCCCTTACCTCGTGAAGGGTGTTCAAGAGATCGTGACCGAACTTCCTCGTTCAAAGACCACCGTCTCGAACGCGTGGGGTCAAAACATCGCGGGTCTCGTCGTGAGTGCCAATACTAACACCCATAAAACGAATGTGACTCCCACTGTGGCGCTGTCGAATGTCTACATGGACAGGGCGTGGTACGGTGTTGTTTCAGACAAAAAGACAGACACCAACGATTACGACACGCTCGTGGACACGACAGGTGACACACAAATATGGGTGACGGATGTGGGTGGACCCCTCGGGTCTGGGGATCTCGTGACGACCTCCAATGTGGCACCGGGTTACACCCAAAAACAGGGTGACGATCTTCTCCGAAGCTCTACGGTCGCCAAGGTGACCCAAGACTGTGATTTCACGGAACCCGCACAGCGACCCATTCGCGTACCCAAGAGGGAACTTTCGAATGTAACGTATTACGTCCATGATGAATCATATGAGATTGGACTTCATGACTATGAAAGAAGATCGACATTCACGACACGTGTCGATGAAACACCTATATATTTCAAAGAAGTTACACGAGATAGTAATATTTACACAGAAACGAGATACTACGAAGGCGAGACTGAAGTCAGTGAAGAGAAATACCATACACTTCCCGAGAGTGATACGTCAGTCAAACACTTGAGTGAAATTAGTGTTGAGGATTACAATACACTTGACGATGTAGAAAAAGCTACATATTCTCTGGGTACAAGCAAAAAATATATAAGTATAAGATCGTCTAAATCAAAAAGACAGATACCACAACACGATGAACAAATCGTCATCGAAGAACTCGTGGATGTCCTCGATGAAAACGGACAAATCGTATGGGAAGAGACTGCCAATACGGTGCCAGTGTACACCCTCGTGGACCATGGCAGCTACAAGGCGGCGCTTGTCTCGGCGAAGTTGGTCTAAAGTCCCGAGCGACGCAGTGACTCGTACATAAAAAAAGACCTTATCAAACACCAATTTGATAAGATCCAGACTTTGTCAAGCTTAAAAAAAACTCTCGCTATACTATAAAATGTCTGGTGGTATCGCTCAACTCGTGGCCGTCGGTGCTCAGGATGCGCACCTTGTCGGTCAACCTGAAATCAGCTTTTTCCGCTCAACCTACAAGCGACACACAAACTTCTCCCAAACTGTGGAACGTCAAGTGATCCAGGGGAATGTCTCTAATGGGGGTATGTCCACCATCCGCTTTGAACGCAAGGGGGATCTCCTCAGCTATGTGTACCTTGTCCCCAATGACGGCTCCGCGGCCCAGGGATACAGTGCCGCCGACTGGCGCACAAAGATCGATAAGATCGAACTCCTCGTGGGTGGCCAAGTCATTGATGACCAGGACTCCACCTACTCCACCCTCATCGCCCCTGTGCTCTCCGCCACAAACTCTTCCAAGTCCGTCTCGGGTGACCTTTTCGGTGGTGCCAACACTTCCCGATTCTACCCCCTCCGCTTCGCGTTCTGCGAAAACCTCCAAACCGCCCTTCCCCTCATTGCTCTCCAGTACCACGATGTGGAACTTCGCATTACTTGGGGCTCCGATGCTGCCACCGATAAGTGGGATGTCTACGCGAACTATGTGTACTTGGATACCGAAGAGCGCGAGTTCTTCGCCTCCAAGCCACAAAACATGATCATCACCCAAGTCCAAAAGGCGACCGCCTCTGCGACCAAGATCCAAGAGCTCAACTTCAATCACCCAGTCAAATACTTGGCGGCTGGTAAGGCGTCGGCTCTCGAGATCCTCAATGACGACAACAAGCTCAAGCTCCAAATCAACGGGACCGATGTCGCGGACTTCAAATTTGCGGATCCAAACTTCTCCCACGTCCCACTCTACTTCCACACCACAAATGCGGCCAAGCCAGCGACCCTCAAGACACTCTTTGTGTACCCATTCTGCTTGGATGCCGGTAAGTTGCAACCAACTGGTACCCTCAACTTCTCCCGCCTTGATTCGGCTCGCATCGTGAATGACACCCGGGACTGCGATGATGACATCTACGCGGTCAACTACAACATTCTCCGCATTGAGAATGGTATGGGTGGACTTTTATATTCTAACTAATTAATAAAACACATGTGGAACCTAGTTTTCCTTCTCGCCATCGTTTTTGTATTGACGTACGATCCCAAATCCAGGACACTTGAAAAGTTTGTCGGTCAACCCACACCACCAACTCAAAAGTCTTGTGAACCTACGCATTACGAAGCCGTGCAGTTTGCTCAATCACCTTATGAATGCCCTCCCTCAGGCAGAACACATATGGGTGCTCTTACTTAAAAAGAAGAATCGCGTATAGACTATAATGATTCCAATGGACCGTGAAACCCTTATGATGATCGCCACAATTGTGGCGATTGCCGGTGTTGTCTTCCTATTTAAGGAGATGAACAAGGCTAAACAAGATGTTGAAAATCTTAAGAATTTCTCAGCCCACCTCGTGCATCGTCTCAGTGCACCCGAAGCGAAAGCCACACCCGAAGCTGAACCAGAAACTGAAAAGGAAGATGCCGAAGAAAATGTGGAAGAATAAACATATTCAGTTATTATAACTTGCGAATGCGCAATGAAAAAATACAAAGCTATAGCGATACCGGTCAGTTTTGCCGATGAAAAGCCTAAATTCCTCACAGTGAGGGATCGGCGTTTTAAGGATTGGATTTTTGTCACAGGGGGGTGTAGACGACGGGAGATTTTCAACCCTCTTCGCTGCGCTCTTCGTGAACTCGAGGAAGAGACCCGTGGTGTGGTTGCCCTCAAAAACGGTGAGTATACGGAGTTTAAATTTACAGTCAAAGAGAGTCCAACGGTGGATTTGGAATATAATGTTTTCATCTTTTTTGTGGACTACACCAAACCACAACAACAGACACTCGTAAAGAAGTTTTATGAAGAAAAACAAAAGACAAATCTTAAGAAGATTAATAAACAACCAATAAAGAAAACTTTTGATGAAAATGACTACATGAGTTTTGACACCCTCGAGGAGTTCAATACCCGCAAGCGATGGAAACTCATCGTGGACAATGTCCTCAGAAATCCAGAGTTTTACTCGTGTGTGAGTTCTCTCAATAGAAAAACATTCTCTATTAAGTAGAATGAAGTCAAAGTCTTACATTTTAATGCAGATTGGAGAGCTCCTCAAATCAAACAGAGGTCTCTGTGAAGAAGAAATAGAGGAATGGATTAAGGAGAATGAGGAAAAGAAAGTCTATGAACTCCTCGTCATCAAGAAAGAACTTTCTGAAAGTAGGGAATATAGAGATGTTTCTGTGATGAGGTGGTTTAGAGGTTAGACGCGATACAAAGGTATGTTTAAAAGGTGGTGCAAAGAACAAAAATTTAATAATGCAACCAATCTATCACATGTGCTCATGGACGGAGGAGTCCTTTCCGTGCCATTTGATAAATTGAACGAGTTCCACGAAAAGTATATTCAGGCTATCAGG
>Ga0181604_10002908_pt1 | contig 14661 bp, 10 predicted proteins | sample 041ome_12_FD_148663 | JGI IMG/M metagenome (GOLD analysis project Ga0181604, IMG submission 148663) | Coastal salt marsh microbial communities from the Groves Creek Marsh, Skidaway Island, Georgia - 041410US metaG (spades assembly) | ecosystem: Environmental > Aquatic > Marine > Intertidal zone...
GACTTGAAATAATTAGCGACTTTTATGTTCTTTCATATGATTCTCCAACAAAAGTCTACAATAGAAGAAATGAAATATTGTTTGAAATTAGTTACAAAGATTAAATCTTAATTTTAGAAAATTCTAAAAAAAGAACTACTCAAATTTCCTTTTTATAAGAAAATCTTATTCCAAAATATCATTTTCATAAAAATGGAATAATTCCTCATTAATTAAAATTATTTAGACTTAGTATAATATAGATTTGGTTCGTTAAATCAAATATTTTGAAATTATGAAACAATTTAAATTACACTTATCTAGAACTTTAAGAATTGGGGTTTTCTCATTGATTGCACTTTTATCTACGAATATTTCTTATTCACAAGACTTTGGTGCAGACCTTGTTAGTTCTTATGTCTGGAGAGGTACGCAATTTGGATCAGGAGCTCACATTCAGCCATATATGACTCTTGGATCTGGAAATTTAGAGGCTGGAATTTGGGGAAGCTTCCCAACAACAGCTCAAGGTGGTGGAAATGAATTAGACGCTTACATAAGTTATGATTTTGGTCCACTCGCATTAACAGTTACTAACTATACTTTCCCTAGTGATGGAGGAGTATATAGTGACGGAGAATATGGTTTCTTTCAAGGAGACTATACTGAAATAAGTGGATCAACATCTATTATGGGAGTTGATTTATTGGCTGGGTATTTCACCGAATTAGAGGCACTATATGTTGAACTTGGATTTGCTGCAGGACCAGTTGATATTGCAATAGGTTATGGAGATGATCAAGGAGATGCATGGTATGCAAATGGTGGTAGCGGAATTGTAAATATGTCTTTTAGTGGTTCAAAAGAACTGCAAATTTCAGACTCATTCTCACTGCCGGTATTCGGATCATTTATTCTAAATCCAGAAGCAGAAGCAGCTTTTTTAGTTTTTGGAATTAGTTTTTAAATTAGATCATTATGAAAAAAATAGAAGCAATTATTAGAAAGTCAAAATTTGACGAAGTTGTTAAAGCTTTGCATGATGCAGAGGTTTACTTTTTCAGCTACTGGGATGTCACTGGTGTTGGAAATGAAAAAATAGGTAAGGTCTACAGAGGAATTACATACAGTACAAAGGATATTCAAAGAAGATATTTGTCAATTGTTGTATCAGACTCTTTTGTAGATGCTACTGTAGATGCCATAATTAACTCTGGTGCTACAGGCAACGTAGGTGATGGTAAGGTTTTTATTTTACCATGCGAAGAAGCTTACAGAATTAGAACAGGAGAAAAAGGAAACAAATCATTTAATTAAAAATTATGGAATTACTTACAACAAATAATGTTTGGATGATGCTCTGTGCAGCATTGGTATTTTTTATGCATCTTGGATTTTCGTTTTTAGAAATCGGACTAACAAGACAGAAGAATACAATTAATATTTTATTTAAGAACTTCTTTATAATTACAATGGGACTAATAGCGTATTGCCTAATTGGTTTTAACTTAATGTATCCTGGAGACTTTAATATTATTGGTAATGGTATACTTGGATTTGCAGGAGCAGGACTTGATGCGGCAGTTGCTGCTGATCTTGCATATAATGAAGGTTATACTTATTGGACAGACTTCCTATTCCAAGGAATGTTTGCTGCAACAGCTGGAACTATTATTTCTGGGGCAGTTGCTGAAAGAATAAAAATTAACTCATTTATGTTAATTGTTTTACTTTATGTTACAATAGTTTATCCTATTGTGGGTTCATGGCAATGGGGTTCAGGATTTTTATCAACATTAACTGATGAAGTTGGTTTTTACGACTTTGCTGGATCAACTCTTGTTCACTCTGTTGGAGGATGGGGAGCATTAATTATAATCTATTTATTGGGTGCTAGAAAAGGAAAGTTTGATAGTTCTGGAAAACCTCAAGCTATTCCAGGTTCAAACATACCTCTATCAGCTGCTGGTGTTCTAATTCTTTGGTTAGGATGGTTTGGATTTAATGGAGGATCTGTTTTATCAGCAGACCCTGCTAATACATCACTTGTACTTGTTACAACTTGTTTAGCAGCAGCAGCAGGTGGTCTTGGAGCTGCATTATTTTCTGGAATTCTTTACAAGAATTTAGACATAACAATGTTTATGAACGGTGTTTTAGGTGGTTTAGTTGGTATTACAGCTGGTGCAGATCAGATGGGTCCAACTGAAGCTATTATTATAGGTATAGTAGGCGGAGTGATTGTTGTCCTTGGTGTTGCCTTATTAGATAAATGTAAATTAGATGATCCTGTTGGAGCAATTCCAGTTCATTTATTTGCAGGTATCTGGGGTACACTTGCAGTAGGTATTTTTGGAGCTTCTGCTGGATTTGATCAATTTATGGTTCAGCTTGCCAGTGTTGGAATAGTTGGTATTTTCTGTGTAGTCTGTACATTTATAATTGGATTAGCAGTTAAGTCAATTATGGGACTAAGAGTTTCTGAAGAGGAAGAAGAGAAAGGTTTAGATATTGCTGAACATGGAACTGGAGCCTACGGAGATTTTTCAATGAGATAATAACTTCTATTAATTTCATTTCTAAAAGGAGATCATTTGATCTCCTTTTTTGATTTATATAGAAGCTAAATATTAATATATTAGTTTATAATTATGAATAAGGTTATAATAGTTGGGGCAGGGATAAATGGATTAGTTGCTGCAAACTATCTTGTAAAGAATGGTTTTGATGTAAGTGTAATTGAAAAAAAACCTCAAACAGGAGGAGCGTGTATAAAAGATACCGTTGAAATTGGGAATAAAAAAATTGATTTTGCTTATGGGCCTACAGTGCTAGGTATGATGCCAGATTTTATTTTTGAAGAAACCGGTCTCAGTAAGATAGTTCAAGGTTATTATCCAAAAAATCCAAAGCTTGTCTACTTTAATGATAAAGAAAGTTCAACTAAAATATATCAAGATCATGTTAAGTTGGAAGAAGAACTTAGAGAAAAATGGGGGGAGACTGGAAAGGTCAATGATTTTAGAAATGATGAGAATAAAGTAATTAAATTCATTCAAGAATTATATAAAAATGGTACAAGTCCATCCATTGATCTAGCAAAGGATTATTTAGGTAAAGAGTTAACAAGACTATGGATTACTGGAAATGCAAAAGACTTACTTGATCATTATTTTTCTTCAGAAAAAACAAAATTATACATGGGAATGACTGTAATAGAGAGTGGACCTGCTTCAATATATGATCCTGGAACAGCATTTAATATTCCCCTAATGGATTCAGGGTCAGTATATGATGGATACTGGGGATTTGTTAGAACTGGTATTTGGAAAATAACTGAAGATTTGACAAAAATAAATCAAGATCTTGGTGTAAAATTTTACTTAGAATCAAACATTCAAGAGGTTGATAATGATAAAAACTCTATTTCATTTTCAAGGAAAAATAAAGACTTTAAATTAAACTATGATCAGTTAATTTTTGCAACAGATCCAGTAACTCCATCAAAATTGCTAAAAGGTTTTAAAAATGATATTAATCTTGACTTAATCGGAACAAGTGGAAAAGTAACAGCTTTTTTCAAGAACCCTGTTAGGTGGAAAGATTCAAATAATTATTCAGATTCCTTTAGATTTATTTTCTCCGTTGATACATTAGAGAGCTTTGAAGAAGCTAGTCAAAATGCTCTAAAAGATTTAGATGATTACTTTCCAGGATTTATTCAAATCTATCCTGAAGGTAGTGCGCAAAGAAAAATGGATAACAATGAAGATTTTGATAAATTAATATTCTTCACAAAGAATCTAAGCTATAACAAGAAGGCATTAAGCTTGGATAAAGTAAAAGAGAAAATCATCTCAACAGTAATACCTCATATTGAAAATCATGAAGATTTAGTCTTTTCAAAGTTTTTAACACCAATGGATTTAAATGAAACTTTTTTATTCCCAAAAGGAAATATTGATCATACAACATTAACGGGAGATCAGAATTTTGAAAAAAGAACATTTAGTAACGAAAAGGATAATTTTTATTCATACTATGGGTATGAAAATATCTTTTATTGTGGCGCAGGTAGTTTTCCATGTGGAAGTGTCGCCGGTACACCTGGATATATGTGCTCAAAACAATTAATCAGGAAGATAAAAAGTTATAGTTAAAAAGCTAAGTTTTTTCACTAATTAGGTTGGTATTTTACATTACTTTTTCTTTTATTAACTTAGAATCATGAAGTTGGTAAGATTAGTTAGCTGCCTAGTTATTTATAGTTTGTCTCATGTTAATATTTTAGCATTTTCAAGTCTTCAGTTAGATATTAAAGATTATAGTTCTATTGATTCAATTAGGAAATATAAGCAGACATATCCAAAAAAAGCATTAGAATTTGGGTTTGATTCGTTAAAATTATTTTCAGAGGAAGATGAACTTACTCTAGAATTTGTAAATACAAACTATTATATAGGAGAGACATTTTATCATCTTGGAGATTATGTTAGTTCATACGAATATTTAAAAAAATCTTTAGAGCTTTATGAACTCCTGGATAAAAGAAAAAGAAGAAATAGAAAAGTTTCTAAACCTCCTTGGATACTAACAGTTATGGGGGCAGTTTATTACAAGAATAAGGATTATGATAATGCTATTAAGTTCTATAATGAAGCTATTGAAAACTTTCTATTATTCGATAGCCAATATGAAGAGGAGAAAATTTATGGATTGAATACCACTCAGGAAAGTCTTGCTCTAATAGAAATAGAAAAAGGAAACTTTGAGAATGCAGAAAAGTTATATCACCTTGCATTATCAAGGAAAGATGATATTCTTGGTAAAATGTATTCAAATAGATTATTTGTGGAATTATATATTTTATCAAATAGATTAGAAGATGCAGAAGAATACTATAATAAGGTAAAATTAAGTTATGAAAATAGGGGTACAAACAATGCAGCTGAGTTTGGAATATTTTTTGGTGAAGCAAATTTGATTTTTGGAAGGTTCTACAAGAAAAATTCAAATTTTAATTTAGCATTCAAGTATTTATCAATTGCTAAAAATTTATTTACTGAAATAGAAAACAATCAACTTAAAGATGTTAATTACGAAATTGCAGATTTGTTAATTATAAATAATCGCTTTAACGAAGCTGAGAGTGTAATTTTAAGTTCACTTAACGATAACACTAGAAATCCTGATAAAATTTTATTCTATAAACTACTTGAAAAAATATATTCAAATACGAAAGAAAATGATTTATTACTAGCTGTAAAAGACTCAATAATAGCTTATAACGAGAATCCGATTAATATTCAAATACAAAATGAATTTAATTTATTAGAAAACCTAATTTTAGTTACGGATAAGCAAAATGAATTAAATCTTTCAAAGTCAAGAACTTCGACAATTATATTAATTTCTATTTTTTCTTTAATTAGTCTATCTCTCCTTATTTTATTTTTAAGGGAAAATATTGAGCTTCAAAGACAAAAAAACTACAAATTAAAATACGAGAAATCTATTATAAAGAATGAGTTAAAATTGAAAAAGAGAGAATTATTTTCAAAAATAAATTTTATCTCTCAAAGAAATCAACATATAAGTAATATTAAGGATAAGATTTCCAAAAATAATAATGACCCTGGTTTTATTAAAAACTTGGAAAATGAGCTTAAGTATCTTACCTCATCAAACAAAGCATATAAAGAATTTGACAAAATGCTTAGTCAAGTATATCCAAAATTTTATGAAAACCTTAATTCAAAACCTGGCCTATCCAAAACTGACATAAGGTTGGCAGCATACATTAAAATGAATCATAACAATCATGAAATCTCAAGGATTTCAGGAATATCTATGAGAACTGTTGAGAGTCAAAGATACAGGCTTTCAAAAAAATTAAAATTAAAAAAGGGTCAGGAATTAAACTCTTATATCAATAATATATAATCCAACATTATTAAAATCTTAAATCTGTAGTTTATTTTTTATAAAAAAAATTGCAGTATTTATGCAGTAATATCTTTTTTGTCTTTCATTTATGAAATTTTCATATTTATATTAATTAAATAAAAAATTATGAAAAAATCTTTATTTAGCATTTTATTATTGTTGCTCTCAGCAACATCAATTTATGCTCAACAGTTTACTGGAACTGTAACCGATGAGAACGGATTACCTCTTCCAGGTGCTTCAGTTATTGTCCAAGGAACATCAACTGGAGTGGTGACTGATTTTGATGGAAATTTTTCCATAGAGACTTCGGTTGGTCAAACTATTAATGTAAGTTTCGTAGGTTATGCTTCAGAATCAATTACATTGAACACAACAGGATCTTTAAATATTCAGTTAGAACCTAATGCTTTACTTGATGAGGTTGTAGTTACTGCTCTTGGTATTTCAAGAGAGAAAAAATCTTTAGGATATGCAGTTTCAGAGGTATCCGGAGACAATGTAAATACTATAAAAGATTCAAACCTTGCTAGTTCTTTAGCAGGTAAAGTTGCAGGATTACAGATAACACAAGCTGGAGCTATTGGTTCTGGATCAAGAGTAACAATTAGAGGAAATAATTCACTTGGGGGAAATACTCAAGCTTTAATTGTTGTAGATGGAATTCCAATTGATGGATCTGGTATTAACTCTGGAAGTAATGATGATGGAGGTACTCCAAGTTATGAGCCTGAAATTACTGGTGGGGGTATCTCTGATATTAACCCAGATGATGTTGAATCAATTTCTGTTCTTAAAGGTCCAAATGCAGCAGCACTTTATGGTGCAAGGGCAGGAAATGGAGTGGTATTAATAACAACAAAAAAAGGCTCAAGATCTAAAGGATTAGGAATCTCAATTAAATCAAACCTTTATGTAGATACACCAATGCCTGGGACTTTACCAACATATCAAAATGAATATGGACAAGGTACCTTGGGTGCATTTTTTGCTACACCTCGTTATAATGATGACAGAAGCACTTTAAATTCTTGGGGTGGAGGTTCCTGGGGACCTAAAATGAATGGATCAATGTCACCATATTATAATGATGAAGTAAGAGCTTACTCTGCACAACCTAACAATGTAAGAGACTTTTTTAGAGATGCATTTAGAGCGATTAATTCAATATCACTAAGCAATGGTTTTGAAAATGGATCAATCAGGTTTTCATATACAAATAACTCTTCTGAGTCAATGTTACCAAACTCTGATCTTCAGAGTCACAACTTTAATTTAAGAGCTATCACTAACCTTGGTGATAAATTAACTATAGACTCAAAGGCTACCTACTTTACTCAGGAGATAAATAACAATAACCAGGTTACTGGTGCGCAGGGTCTATTACCAAATGTTTATCTAATGCCAAGAAATGTTGACCAAAATGACCTAAGAAAATATCAGGTAGATAACCCATCGAATCCTTTTGAATATGAGTCAATAAGTTATTCGAGTGGACAATGGGGTAATCCTTATTGGATATTATTTAATGATGAACAAAAAGAAAGAAGAAATAGATTTTTAGGATTTACTAAAATTGATTATCAATTTACTGACTGGCTTAATGCCTTTGTTAGAGTTGGAGCAGATATAACTAATATAGATTTTAGTAAAATATACAAACCTGGTCATCACTTCTTTAGGGGAGGTAGAATGAATGTTCGAAACATTAACTATGGTGAATTAAACACTGATTTTTTAATTACAGCAAAAGAAAATATATCTGATAAATTAAACTTTGTTTTTAATGCCGGAGGATCTATGTCTAAAAGAACTGCTGAAAGATGGGAAATATTTGGAGAAGACTTTAAGATTCCTACAAAGTATTTTGTAAATAATCTTAGCATTTTAGATTCTCCTACTGTTGTTCCTCAATCAATTAAAAAAGTGAACTCTTTATACGGATCTCTTAATCTTGCTTATGATAACTTTTTATACTTAGACGTATCTGCTAGGAATGATTGGTCTTCAACATTAAGTGAAGAAAACAGGTCATACTTATACAACTCTGCTAGTTTATCTTTAATATTAAATCAATTTATTGATCCTAGTCAAAAGATTTTTAATTTAATTAAACTACGTGGAAGTATTGCTGAAGTAGGAAACGACACTGAACCTTATCAACTATATCAAACTTTTAATCTTCCAGGTAAGGGCTATCTTGGTCTAACTACAGTTGGGTCATCGAGTGTAAAACTTAATTCTAATTTAAAGCCTGAAACTGTAACTTCATCTGAATTTGGTCTTGAATTAAGTATGCTTGATAACAAATTAGGTATTGATGTTTCAGTTTATGATATTACAACTACAGACTTAATATTTAATTTACCAGTTCCTGCTGCGACAGGTTATAGTTTTTCAAAAACTAATATAGGTGAGGTTCAAAACAAGGGGCTTGAAGTTACAATTAATGGATCTATAATAGATTCCGAAAATCTTTCATGGAACTCTAATTTGTTTTATTCAAAAAATGAGAATAAAATCATTGAGTTATCAGAAGGTCTTGAAGGGTTCAAATTTAATGAATCAACTCAAGGTGGTGTTTCAATTAGAGCTGATGTTGGTGGTAGTATTGGAGATATATATGCAAGAACAAATACCGGCACCTTAACAGTTGACGGTATTCCAATAGCTTCCGATCAACCAGATGAACTAATTGGAAATGCTCAACCAGATGCATTAATAGGTTGGTCAAACCAATTAAGGTATAAAGAATTTTCAATGAATTTCTTAATTGATGCTAGAGTAGGTGGATTTGTATATTCACAGACTTCTAAAAACCTAGATCAAAGTGGTGTTTCTAAGAGAAGTCTTCAGTACAGAGAGTCAGGAATAGTTGTAGATGGAACTATAGCTGATTCTAATGATAGAAATACTAAAAGTATTACTGCTGAAGAGTATTGGACTGCAATGGGAAATGTTACTTCTAACTACGTTTATGGTCAGGATAATGTGAGGTTAAGAGAAATAAGCATAGGCTATCAACTTCCAAGCATTCCTAAACTTGGTATTCAAAGCGGTACGATACAATTAGTAGGTAGAAACTTATTCTTTTTCTCTAAAGATGCTCAAGATATTGATCCAGAATCAATGCTTGGAACTACACTTGGAATTCAAGGTATATCTGAAAATGGAATGCCAACAGCTAAAAGCCTTGGTTTGAATTTGTCCCTAAACTTTTAAAATAAATAAAAATGAAAAATAAAATTTTAATAATTTTCACAAGCCTTTTAATGGCTTCCGTTATATCATGTACAAATGATTTTGACGAAATAAATACAAGACCAGATGCACTTACTGCATCTGATATTAGTGCTAAGTTTTTAGTAACTGATGTTCAACAAAAACTAATTGCACAAAACACATTTGGTGTTTGGTTAGGTAACATCTTACACCCTGATCGTTTTTCAGGTCAAAGTTCTCAGGGTTTTGCCCAAGGTGCTTGGACAGGAGATGATGCTTGGACGTATAATGATTTTTGGCAATATTGGGTGTATAGAGTTTTTGCTGAATATAATGCTACTTTAACTTCATATATGGGCCTTGTAGAAGAAGGAGGATCTCTTGAAAACAATCAATTTTATGCTTTTGGTTTAATAATGAAGGGATTGTACTATCAACAAATTGCGGATACTTACGGAGCGCATCCATACTCAGAGGCTTCAAATCCCGAGATTAGTCAACCTGTTTTCGACACTGTAAAGGATATATATAAAGGTATAATTGCAGATTTAGATCAAGCTATATCTATAATTGGAAATAGTGAAACCACTGGAAGTGGTGTTGAGCAATTAGCTGAAAATGATGTTGTCTTCAATGGTGATATGCAAAAATGGAAACAATTAGCAAATAGCCTTAAATTACGTTTAGCACTTCGTGCTCACGGTGCTCAAGGTGATGATTTCTCTTCAGCTGCAGCTTCTGAAGCAATTACATCAGGTGTTTTAGCTAATGCAAATGCTCTATTTGAAAGAGATCAAGAAATTAATCAATGGGCAGGTGGAGCTGTTTATGGAGATATATTATCTGGATTCCCTACTAGTAATTGGGCTGTTGCAGAGCCACTTGTAAATATACTTAGAGATAATAATGATCCTAGGTTAAATAAAATTGCAAAGCCAAGTGTTGGTGGTGTTATAACAATTACCAAACCTATTCAAGGTGACGCAGTGGCACTAATTTCTGAGCATGTAGCTTTTTTAAAGAGTACGTTAGATTTAGCTGGTGCTGAATATACACTTGAGGAAACATCAAGTGAGGTTATTATAACCATGCCGGAAAACACTAATTATGTTGGTCTGCCAAATAGATTAAGTCCTAAAATTAAACCATACTTTAATGGTGATTTATTTTCGTTCCCACAAGATATTATAGTTCAACAAAAAGGTCAAGGGAAGCCAATTTATCCTGCTGTTATAATGTCCGCAGCTGATAGTCATTTTATGATAGCAGAGGCAATTGTTAAAGGTCTAGCTTCAGGAGATGCTAATACTTTTTACCAAACAGGTATAGAGAAAGCAATGGACCTATGGGATGGAGTTGATAGTAATGATTTAGCTGCTTATTTAGCTTCAGACATGGGACAACTTACCGGAAGTGATGAGCAAAAACTTGAAAAAATTGCTACTCAAAGATGGATTGCTAATTATGCTAATGGTTATGAAGCATGGGCAATTGTTAGAGATACAGGTTATCCAACTTCTGCTTATTCAACTGTAACTGCTTCAGAAAGTAGTATCAAGGCATTAGGAAGTCCATTAAATGGTGCATATCCACAAAGACTTAGATATAATTCAGATGTTTATGGAACTAATCAAGCTAATGTTGAAGCATCCAATGCTATTCAAGGGCCTGATGTAATGGCAACTAAGCTTTGGTGGGCAAAAAACTAAATAAAAAGTAATAATAGTTAAAAAAGCATACTAGTTGATTTTTGTTTAGTTTACATTTCATATACTGCTTATAACATTATTACAAAAGAACCTGCGCTAGTCGCAGGTTCTTTTAATAAAATAAATATGAGAAATTTATTTATCAAGGGAATATTCATCTTTTTTTTCAATATTGGTTTTTCACAACAGCTAGAACTTAATTCTCTAGAATCAGTTGGGATAGACTCACATCGATTTCAAAGAGTTTTAAACAATCTTGAAACCCTATCAAAAGAAAGAAAATTACCTGGAACAGTAACTTTAATAATTAAAGACGGTAAAGTCATTTTAAATCAAGCTAACGGGTATAAAGATGTTGAAAAGGAAATCTTAATGAAATCAGATGATATTTTTAGAATTGCTTCGCAAACAAAACTTGTAATTTCAGTTGCAATAATGATGTTACAAGAAGAAGGAAAACTATTAATTACAGATAAGTTAAGTAAATACATACCTGAGTTTAAAAATTCCAAAGTTGCTGAATTTAAAGAAGGTGGTGGCTATGAGATAGTTAATGCTAATAATGAAATTACTATTAAACATTTATTAACTCATACTGCAGGAATAGGTTATGGAATGGGTATAGGAGCTGAAGAATGGAGAAAATCTAATGTTCAAGGGTTTTACTTCTCGCATCTAAACGAATCTATTCAAGAAACAGTAAAAAAGATTGCAAAATTACCCCATGAAGCACATCCAGGAACAAAATTTACTTATGGATATAATTTTGACATATTAGGAGCTTTAATTGAAGTAGTTTCTGGTGAACCACTAGATAAATTTTTAAAAGAAAAAATATTTAATCCGCTTGAAATGGTTGACACTTCATTTTATTTACCCAAGTCAAAACTAGACAGGCTAACTACGGTATATATTTATGATTCGGAGAAAGAATCACTAAGGAGAGCACCTGATGAAGGAACATATGATTCACAAGGTCATTACCATGAGGGACCTAAAAAATCTTTTTCTGGAGGTGCTGGACTATTAAGCACTTCATCTGATTACGGAAACTTCTTATTGATGATTTTAAATCAAGGTAAATTTAAAAACCATAAAATATTGTCAAGGAAATCAATTGAGTTAATTACTAGAGATAATTTGAATGGGCTTAATTATCCTTGGGGTGACGGTTGGAGTTTTGGTCTAGGTGTTGCAGTCACGATAGATTCTGGAGCAATGAGTTTAATTGGATCAGATGGACAAATTATTGGTGGAGGAGCCTACAGAACTGAGTTTTGGGTTGATCCAATAGAAAGTTTAGCTGTTATTTTTCTTACGCAAGTAAGAGATGAAAATTATGATTTAAAGTATCATGAAAAACTTAGAGCTTTAATCTATCAGTCTTTACTTTAATCAAAAACTTTGTAAATTGATAAAAAACAAAAAAATGAAAAAATTATTATTATTCTTTTTTGCATTTATAATTTCAACAGCATATTCCCAGGATTCAGAATGGACATATCTTTTCGATGGCAAAACTTTGAATGGATGGCATAAGTATAATAGTGATAAAATGAGTGATGCATGGTATGTCGATAACGGAGAATTAGTATTAAAATCTAAAAATGATAATCAAAGTTATGGAAATGATATAGTAACTAATAAATCTTTTACAAATTTTGAATTATCAATAGAATGGAAAATTCCAAAGGGAGGTAATAGTGGGATTTTTTTTAAAGTAGTAGAGATACCTGAAGTTGATGCAGCATGGAAAACTGGACCTGAAATTCAAGTGCTCGACAACGATAATTTTTGTTGTCCAAATACTCTATATCATCAAGCTCCTGCTTTATATGACATGAAGCCAATTGGAAAAATTAAATTTAACCCTCATGGAGAATGGAATCATTTACTTTTAAAAGTTGATCATGATAAAAATGAGGGGTCAGTAACATTTAATGGTGAGTTTGTGTATTCTTTTCCTTTATATGGACCTAAGTGGGATAAGCTGGTTTCAAGATCAAAGTTTAGTAATGATGAATATTTTAAAGGCTTAGTCCCCGACCATCCGTATTTTACATACGCTCCTTTTTTTGGAAAATTCAAAACTGGTAAAATTGGTCTACAAGATCACGGATGGGATGTAAGATATAGAAATATAAAAATTAGAGAGCTTTAATGATGAGGAAAATTATTTTTTTAATTTCAGCATTGTTACTTTCAAGTTGTGATGACATGACAGAAAATCAATCAACAAAAATTATTTTTTTAGGTGATTCTATAACTGAACAAGGAGAAAGTTTTGACGATGGTTTCATTAGTTTATTGAGACAAAATCTAAGTCAAGAAGAGTTTGAACTTGTTGGTAAGGGAATTGGTGGACATAAAGTTTCTAATCTTCTTACAAGATATAAAGCAGATGTAATAGATCTTAATCCAGATATAGTGTTTATATATATAGGTATTAATGATGTTTGGCATAAGTATGATTTTGGAACCGGATCTGATATTGATCTGTATGAAAGAGGATTAAAAACAATTATATCTGATATAAAGTCATTAGGATCAAAAATAGTTTTATGTACTCCAACTGTAATTGGTGAGAATACTGGAGATTTTGAGCTTGGTAATCAATTTAAAGATGTCGAAACAATGGAAAAGATGAATGGTGACCTTGATAAATTTTCTGAAGTTGTAAGAAAACTATCGCATGAATACGAAACTGAATTACTTGATCTTAGAAAAATTTTCATGGATTATTTAGCTGAAAATAACATAAATAATGATGCAGCTGGAATTTTAACTACTGATGGAGTTCACCTCAATGAACAGGGCAATAAACTAATTGCTGATCAAATGATAAAATTTATCAAATAGTCTTAGTACTTATTAAATGAAGAGAATATTTCTTTGTATGTCATTTGCATTTTTTGTTGGATGTCAAGAAAAAGCATGCAACAACATGTTATACTCATGTAATTTTGATAAGATCAAGTATTATGGAGATGAATCATTTCTTTTAGAAGGTACTTTTATTCATGATTCTTTAAAAGAAAACAGATATGATAGATTGCCTGCTTCATACAAAGAAATTGTAAGAGAACCTGTTTGGGATTTATCAAAACATTCATCTGGATTATCAATTAGATTTCTATCCAACTCATCTGTAATAACTGCAAAATGGGAAGTACTCAACAATTTCAGTATGAATCATATGCCTGATACTGGTATTAAAGGGGTTGACTTATATTTTAAGAAAAATAATGAGTGGCAATATATAAATACTGGAGTACCTGTAGGTTTTAACAATGAATATAAACTTGTTGAAAATATGGATAATGAGTTAAGAGAATACAAGTTATTCCTTCCACTATATGATGGTATTAAAAATATTGAAATTGGAGTTGATAGTTTAAGCTATGTAAAGAAACCTAAGAGTAATGAAAAAAAACCAATCGTTTTTTATGGAACGAGTATTACTCAAGGTGCATGTGCTTCAAGACCTGGAATGGCTCATACTAATATAATATCCAGACAGCTTGATCGAGATGTCATTAATTTTGGATTTAGTGGTAATGGAAGAATGGAGGAGCCAATAGCTAACTTAATATCCGATTCTAATCCAATTTTTTATGTAATAGAATGTATGCCTAATATGTATCCTCCCGATCTGGTTTCAAGCAATACAATCCCGTTAATTGATACTATTAGAGCTAAGGATCCTGATACACCTATAATCCTAGTTGATTTATTTACATCCCCTCTTACCTCATTGGACAAAAATGCAGCTAGAGGGACTAGTGAGATGAATAATGCATTAAAA
>Ga0181604_10002922_pt1 | contig 14629 bp, 10 predicted proteins | sample 041ome_12_FD_148663 | JGI IMG/M metagenome (GOLD analysis project Ga0181604, IMG submission 148663) | Coastal salt marsh microbial communities from the Groves Creek Marsh, Skidaway Island, Georgia - 041410US metaG (spades assembly) | ecosystem: Environmental > Aquatic > Marine > Intertidal zone...
TTGCCCAGCCACGGCACATAGTTCTCGCAAAATGTAACCGGTTGATTAATGTGTTGCTGCATAAAGGCAACGTATTGAGTCACCGATTCTGGCGAGACGAGGTGATCTGTCCAATCAACGGTGGCCTCATTACCCGCCGAAACCACATCAACGATCTCTGGATATTGATTGGCCAGAGAGATAGCGCGTTCAATCTCGCGCTGATTTTTGCGCTTGTTTGCCTCAAGCTCGCTGGCAGGATACTCACCCCCCCACGGACAATTTGGATTGCTGACCTCAGCGGCAATGTAGGCCCCCAGCATCACCTTAAAAGCAAATCCCTGTTCGGCAATAACCGCCAACACCCGATCGGTATGGGTGTCGCAGGCGTAAAGTCGAAGGGCATCCCAATGACCCTGCAATAGCTCAAGGTCACTGGTTATTTCGGCTTTACTTGGGAAGACCCCGGCATCGGGACTTTGACCGTCTCGAAAACCCGAGTAACAGATGGCGCGCTTATGATCGAGTGGCGTGCAATGCCTCATAGACTGGAAGCGTACTTGAAACGTTCGTCTTTGTCCCACAAGCCCCAGTGAGCACCTACGTCCCCTTCGCCGGCATCGCCACCGACCTTCCACGCCTCGTCAAAAGACGCGAAATAAAACATCTCGATGTTTTCGCTGGCGGCCCATTCCATGGCCTTGAGGAAATAGAGATAAGCGCCCTGTGGCGATGACTCAGCCCCGTAGAAACTGCCGCCAGCACTGGGCCATCCGGTTTCAGAGATAATGATGCGCTTGCCTTCCGCCACTTTTTGCAAGCGCCGAAACATGTCCTGCATATAGAGGATAGCGTAGGGATGCGCGCAACCCTCCCAAAATGGGTAGCAATTGCTCAACAGCACATCGCACGCCGCCGTTACCGCCGGTCGGTCTTCAAACTCGTAGTACGCATCTACGTAACCCATGGGCACATCGGCGGGCAGTCGCTCTCGCGCCTCGGCCATAAAGTCGAGCAATTCTGCTTCTGTCAGATCGTCTCGGTACAGCACTTCGTTACCAACAGCGGCAACATCAACGAGGCCTTCCTCGGCAAGGGAAATCAGGTTTTCGATTTCTTGTCGATTTTTTTCGGGGTCGGTGCCCAGCCAGGCGCCCACCAGCGTTTTCAGTCCGTGTTGTTTGGCAACACGGGGGATCAACTCATTGCCCGCAGTGACAGAAAACGAGCGGATCCAGTTAAAGTGCGGCGCCAGTATCGCCATTCGTCGCGATATTTGCCCAACAGATAGCGGATCGCCGGGTTTTTGCCCCTCGGTATAAGCGCTAAAGGCAATGCCATGCATTTTTTGCTCCAAAAGCGCACTCAAACGCGCATCCAGATCATCGCTGTCAGCTGAAGGATTACTCTCAGTCAACAGATAATGTCGTTTATCGTCTCTTCGTGACATTGTTTTTGTCGCCGCCTCAACTCAGTACAGGTCATCCAGCCTCGATCGTATTGGCCTCTGCGCCATTACACACCACCTATGCGACGAGCCGCACTATTGTCTGGATAAGCTGGGAGATGAACCTCAGGTTCTGTGGAAGACGAAGCCGATGTGACCGTCCAAGATTGGCTTACCCTGATCCCCAGAATTCGAAGTGGTTACGGGCTAATCCCGCTGAGTAATTGGCGGTGACGCCGCAAATGGCTTAATACCAAAATGCGGGTAAATTTCTTCCGGAAAATACAGCACACCATTTGACGCTACCATTCTAATCTCGCGGATAGCATTGAGCTTTACGATCGGATTGCCCGAGACCAAAAAGAAATCTGCGTATTTGCCTTTCTCGATTGAACCCAAGTCTTCGCTCTGGCCCAGATACTCGGCCATATCCCAAGATGCTCGCCTCAGCACTTCTGCAGGCGACATACCCAGCTGCTCGAAAAGCTCAAGCTCGCGGTGATAGAAGAAAGATCCGCCCAAATCAGTGCCGGGAACCAGTAACCCACCGCGACGATGGATTTCTGACAGCACAGCCATAATGAACTCAAATGCAGCGATATAGTCAACACGTTCCTGTTCTGACTCAGTGCCAAACATCTCCTGCTTAAGTGATCGCTGCTCATTGGTCGGCAGGTGATCGATAATCGCTCTAGCCATGGGCGCTACTTCGCCATCAATTGCCGTTAACCCGTATTCATGTATGGCGATCGTGGGGTCGTGAACAATACCCAGAGTAATCAAATTATCCAGTGTCTCCTCAACGAGACCATCCCGGATCGACAGATTCTGAAAGCGTTTCATCGCGGTAAAGCGAAATAAAGTTCGAGTGTCCTCCTCTGGAGCCAGGACCCAACCAAGCATGAGTTGATTGGCATGGGTAATCTCGTCAAATCCCACCTCAATCATTTTATCGGCTGTTGAAAAAGCAGGCACATGGCCGGCAACTCGCATGCCTAGTTTGTGAGCTTCCGATACCAGAGTTTCGGCCCACTCCGGCTTCATCGAGTTGTAAAGCTTGACTTGATGAAAATCTCGCGATCCACACCATCTCACCATTTCCAAAGCCTCGTCGAGGGTAGCCACGGTCTCGCCCGAAGAAGCTGAAAAAGGGCTTTCACCCTCTATAAAACAAGAACGAGTAATGCGCGGCCCTGCGATCAGTCCGGCGTTAATGCGATCCATGAGGTCTTCCAGAACGGCATTTTCGTTGCCCATGTCGCGGACTGAAGTAACGCCTGCTGCAATATTGAGTAGAGCGTTGTCCTGACCCAGGTGTCCATGCATCTCAAACATTCCCGGAACCAGTGCGCCACCCTCACCATCGATCAACACCTCGTCGGTTAATGTCGGACTCTTGGCAGGCTGCACACTGGCAATTCGCTCCCCGTAAATCACAACATCCTTGGGCGTTGTCAGCGACAATTCTTTGGGGTCGAAAATACGAACATTGCGAATACGTACCGGACGGTCAAACTGATGAGCGACCTCCGCCTGTATATTGACAAAACGATCAGTCGAAAGCTCTTCAGAGAGTGCCCTCAACTGATGCTCAATCGCTTCAAAGCCCTCTCGGAGAATGGCTGAGCGCGGACTTGCGGTTCCAAAATACTCATTGTCGGCGTCAAAAAACACCAAGCGCGGCGCCGTATCCAACCCGAGAATCTGGTATGCCGTAACCTCTGCCTTAACATCGCCACTTTCAATCACTCTAGTCCATCGCTTCACTACCGACGCCTCACCACCGGGATAGACCGAGGTTTTTCCGTCGGGGGTTTTCAGCAAAACACGAACGAGTAGACTATTGGCGTAACTACTGCCACTCTGATTAATGTAAAAGTCAGGCCTGTCATCATAGGTCGCATCTCCCGGGCCCGTTGCATCCCGCCAGCGGGCAACGTTATCGTCAGCCTGAAAGTACTCCTCAACCGGACTGCCAAAGGTCGTAGTTCCCACAATTTTCCAATCAATGGGAAAACCACGTTGATCCAGTTTCAATGTCTCAGAGAAAGTGGGACCGCGACCATTCTGCTTATAGTCGAAGTCAATAGAGATGTAATCTCCCTCGGTATCGACAATAAGGTGGCCGGTATCTTCGCCCGATACCAAAACGCGATAGATCACTTGATCCGCTGATACCGGGACAGCGAGCATCGACAACAAAACAGAAATCAGCATCCACGATGGTTTTTTTGTGACACCAGCCGTCATTGTCATGGCTATCCGCCTCTCCACTGAATAAACCACCGGATTCTACAACCCCGAGCCATCGGCAGAGTAGATCACCCAAATCTTGCGATACCCTGTAGTTTGCCACGTACCCGTCCACTCCTTGGGAATCGTCACCGCCTCTCCCGCGCTCACATCGATAACCGTGCCGTCCGTCGACGTGAGGGTGACGCCGCCCTCCAGAAAAAACATGAACTCATCTACGCCATAGGGCTCAGCGATCTCGAAGCGCTGCGCGCCCGCCCGATACATGCCTGAGGCAAACTTTTCGTCAGTGGATTTAAGCGATGTGATATCGAGTACCTTACCCCCCGGCTCATCGGTCACTATGACGTTGGGGTCTTGGAAGGCAGCGCCCGCTAAATCGGCCGCTGAAAGCTTGGCCGGGTGCCGCTCTTGGCCAATGGCTGCATGACTCAGCACACTTACAACCAAAAGAACAAGAAACGTGGTGATACGGCGTGTCGGTGCATGCTCCATGGTTGCGGCTTCCTCTTGGTAGATTACATGGCGTACTTGGTAGGGCCTTAAACCCCAACAAACGGTGTACCGCTTTATAGCATTAAGCCAGACGGATCTGCTCATTTACGGCGCGGTCGGCTGCATCAATCGCACCGTCAATATAGGCGTGAGCTTCAGAATCTGAATTGGCGATGGATATGCGCCCGATTTGTGCACGACCTGCAATATGCGGTCCGCTGTAGCGACCGTAACTTGGATCGATGCCCACCCCCTCATATTCATACGCGTAGCCATGGGGCCAACGGTTCAGCGTGATGCCTGCCATATCCCGCTCCACGTCAAACCCATGCGGCCCGAGCATGCCGTCAAAGTGCGCAAAGATATCCTGCTCAAAGTCGGCAAAGGACATTTGCAGCAATTTGGCACGGCCTGCTCGGTATTGATCTTTAGCGGGCAAACCCGGCTCGCGAGGAGAATGCCAGGCTGTCACCAGAATGGGCTGATCGGTGCGCTGCGGGTATTGGTAGCGACCCAGACTCACCGGAAAATCCAAGCGCAGATACTGAAACATAACGTTTCCTGGCGAATAAGCATGGTAGTAACCCGCATCTTGAAATGCCTGCCAGTTGCGCAAGGCAAAAGTTCCTAACACAAAGGGAATTTTGGTCGCCTCCGAAATCGCCGCCTTCTGGGCATCACTAGCCTCGGGGCAGACATGAGGAACGATCTGGTTGTAACAGGCCATGACTACGTGCCGCGCCCGAACGCGGTGAAGCGCCCCTTCGCGGACATAAACAACGTCAACAAACTCACCGTCAGGTGTATTACGTGCCTGCACGACGGTACTGTTGAGCCTGATGCGGACGGGATTTTCTGCCCGGTCCAGCTGCTCATAGTCTGCCTTTGCGGTCACCAAGTCTTCCATCGTCTCGCCGGGAATAACCCCCGGAATCAGATGCCGTACCAACGCTCGGGCCACACTGGCATTGCCATCAGGAAATTTATAAATGTAGGGCTCCTCCACACCGTGGTCGGGCCGTACGCCCACCTCGTCAGTGCCCGGAAACCAATACAGTGCCGCCTCCCACGCCGAGATGGCCTCCCAGCCCGCGCCCATCATGGGTAACCAGGAATCCTGCAGTACCTGTCTGACCGATGCGGGCTGCGCAGCATATTCGTCCAACCACTGGAGGTAACTCGTACTGCGCAGAATCGCCTCGCGCTCCTCCAAAGTTTTACCGTCCATGTAGTCGACTCCGCCAATCAGCAGCCGCGAGAACGATGGCTTGTCGGCCTCGGGAATCGGCATCTGATTCACAATCGACGTCAGGCGCTTATCCCCACTGCCCCATAAATCAATGAGCGGGCGATCCCACCAGTCATAAATCGGGTTATCAATCAGCGCACGCCTGCCGAAGGTGGCGGCGTCAAAATAGAGGCCCTGACCCATTTCTCTTTTATCGAAGAAATCCTGATCAAAATATTGGTTGAACCGTTCAACGTAGATACCCACGTCACGCAGTAACTGGGACGCTACTTTTGAGTAAGCCGACGGAGTATCGATAGCCTGACTGCCGCCATAGCCGATTAGCGTCTTGCCATCGACCGACAATTCATTGCGCCGCGCGTGCCCGCCAAAGTCATCGTGATTATCTAGAATCAATATGCGTACGCTGGAACCTGCGCGATCACGAAAAAACTTTGCGGAGGAAAGCCCTGACACGCCACCGCCCACTACTACCAGATCGTAGTCAGAATCGGTTTGCGCCTCAGGCGCGGTAAAGGTTTGCCCGGCTCGCGCAAGGGAGTGAGCGATTTCAAACGTACCTGCCACACTGCCGCGCATGCCCGTCCATGCGGGGGGGTAGTAATCCGCGCCGAGCGCTGTGTCGGGGAGCAAACCCTTCGCCATCGCCTCCAGCGGCGTCAGCGGCAGACCCGCGACGCCAATTGCGACACCATTGAGAAAGTCTCTCCGCGAAAAAGATCTTTTCAATCAATCGCTCCTTGGGTTTTGATAGAGGCGGTCTACCGCGCCGCCCCATCATATTATGCGCGCTAAAAAAGGGTAGCCTCTTAACCCTGCACAGCATCTGAAGCAGAATTGGGTGGGATTTCCCGCCTTTGACAGCGCACATACAGCACAGGAATCAAAGATGGCAAGCGATCGCATCATTCAGAACGCCTATTACGTATCCGATCTCGACGCCGCGATCGCGCGCTTTCACCAGCTCTGGGGCCTGGGGCCCTTTTTTGTTCGCCGGCACATTGCACTCGACAACGTCGTCTACCGAGGAGAGCCGTCGGAGCTTGATATTTCAGCGGCCTACACTCAATCCGGCGACATTATGATCGAGCTGGTCACGCAACATAATGATGCGCATTCTACTTTCAGAGACCGATATCAACCCACAGAGAGCGGCTTTCACCACGTAGCGCTGGCATTCGGTGACCACGATCAGCAAGTGAAGCGCTTCAACGAGCTGGGCTACGCCTCGGTCACCAGCTTCAAAACAGCGGAGGGGCGTGGCGCGACGTACCTCGATACTGTTGCGGCCATCGGCCACGCGACCGAAATCTACCTCGTGAACAATAGCCTGCGGGAGTTGTACGCTACTGTCAGAGATGCTTCAAACAGTTGGGATAAAAAATCGTTAAAAGTCGAAATAGCTTAAGGCTCCGGGCACAAAATTGCTGAGGGGTGACCATAAATTATGGTTTGCTTAAATTTTTATTACTGACCACTTCCCCCATTGTGATCCGTTTCTCTCAACATGCCTGAGACGATAGTGAGCGGCACATTAAAAAGGCCGGCTAAGCCGGCCTTTTTTAGGAACGATCCTCTAGAAGGAGTACCCGACCTCAAGGCCATAGGTTCTCGCCTGGCCACCAAAACGCTGGTAGTTGAATGCCGCGCTGATAATGTCGGCATAATTTTCTTCAGCAAGATTTCTGCCCCACAAAGAAATACGCCAGTTGTCATTCACGAATCGGACGCTCGCATCAAAAATACCGTAGTCATCAATGGTTCTTAGCTCGTTGTTGGTAACGTCTGTAAAAAAACCATCTCGCCACGCGTACTGCGCACGGAAGATAAGGTCTCCTCGATTAGCGAGCGGGAATCGGTACTCGCCTCTGAGGGTGTATTCAAAGTCTGGCACTCGCTCAAACTCCAGTTCCTTCGCTAAAGCTTCATTTTCTGCATCAGTGGCGGCGCCTAGATTCAAACCTGTGAACTCCTTGAATTCTGGGTCGATCCAGCCGACTCCCGCCATCAACGTTAACCTATCGGTCGGCAGCCACGTCAGTTCCGCCTCGATACCCGGAATTTCGGCTTCTGCAGCGTTTCGCAGCAACTGCAACGGATTACCCAGCGCATCCTCGCCATTCGTGGTGCGCTGGATTTCGTCATAAATAGTAAAGAAGCCAGTCAAGTTAGCCCTCAGTCGACCGTTGGCAAAGTCTCCTTTCATTCCGATCTCATACTGATCAGCCTGCTCGGGGTCAGCGGGGCCCAAGGCGGCGACGCTAGGCGCCCGCGCGTTATAGTTCCCACTTCGAAAACCGCGAGTCCAGCTACCCCAGAACATCAGGTTGTCTCCGGGGCGGTACTCCAGTGCCAGCCTGGGGGAGGTGTTGCTCCAGTCTTCTCCCAGAGCAACTTTTTCGTCAGAGCACCCTGTAAAGCCGGGCCCGGCACATGGCGTCAACAAAGTTACGTTCAGATCTTTTTCTTCTCGACTGTAACGTATCCCTGCATTCAACGTTAACGAGCCAGCAAAACGCCAACGCACATTACCAAAGAGCGCAGTGCTTTTTACGTCTTGGGTCCAATCTGATTGGATGTAGTTGTAATCAAAATGATCCCGACCCGCCGTTAAACCGGAAAATTCTCTTCGCTCTATCACGCTCTGTTCTGCGTCGAGATAAAAACCACCGATGATGTAGTCGACACGATCATTGACCTCTGCCGCGTAACGCAGCTCTTGGGAAAACTGGCTGGCTTCCTCTACGTTATCTGGGAAATGAATCAGCAAAAAAGGGGTGCCATCAATATCGTTGCTGGATGTAAACGTGAGATCCCTCCATCCTGTTACCGAGGTCAGGGTGCCACTACCCACCGCCCAATTAGCCTCTACCACCAATTGCTGTATTTCGGTATCGCTCTTGCCCACCAAATCGTGATTTACATCAAACTGGTCAGTAGGCGGGGTGTAGCCAAACAATCTGAACATGGTCGACGGTGGAGAACTGGGCTCTACGAAAGCTTGCGTTGCACCTGATCCGCCGTCGTCTTCAAAGTACTGGCCATACACGGTTAAATCGAAGTCAGCGCTGGGCTGCCAGGTTATTGTTGGTTTGATGAAGATGCTGTCCTGCTCATTTTGAGTTTGAGTTGGTGTACCCGGGTCCGAGCCGGTTGGATTTAAATCAGTGGGGACAAACGTACCGCCATTATTGTCTTCAAAATAACCGTCAAAACTGCGGTATTGCATGGCTAATTTGGCACGAACCGAACCTGATAAAGCGCCCTGCACAACGCCCTCAAGCTGTACGAGCGACTGCGATCCCACACCGGCTTTTACTCTTCCACTGAATTCTTCTGTTGGCTTTCCGGTGCGCATTTGAATGGCACCTGCGATAGAGTTACGGCCGAAGAAAATCCCCTGCGGGCCTCGCAATACCTCCACCATCTCATAGTCAAATGCATCAAGCTGACCCGCTATTTGCGTGGCGACCACCATGCCATCAATCATGACGTTTACCGTCGGGTCTAGTGTTCTAATACTGTTTGCCCCTGTCCCAATGCCGCGCATTGAAAACGTTGCAAACCCGGGGAAAGTGCTCACTGGCTGTAATTGCACATTAGGTGCCAAAAAACCGATGTCAGTAATGTCGACTACATTTGCGTTTTCCAACGCATTTGATGAAAGCGCAGTCAAAGCAATTGGAACATCTTGCGCAGATTCCGCTCTTCTTGACGCCGTAACCACAACTTCTTCCAACACAGACGTTTCGGATTGCGCAACAACGGGCGAAATCGTCAACGCTGAAAGCTGCAACGAAACAGCAATACCTATCAGCCTTAATTTAGCAATCATATCGACTCCTTAAATTAACTTGAGTTATTGTTTTTTTAGCATGTACTACGTTAGCACACTTAGAAATGTGCTTCGTAAGCTTTGTAGCAAGAAATTTCGGCGCCTCTCCTTTTTCTCTTACCAATCATATTGATTGGGAAGCTCATCATGATCGGCCCATGTCGGTTATAGATTGCGCGGGTGCACACCGTGAAATAAGACCATAATTATTTTGTAAGACCGAAGACACGCTGACATCCACTAGGGCCCCATGACTTTGAATTTTCGGTAGGATGCTAGGGCTAAGGCGCGCTACTGTGAAAGTGGAGAGCTTATGAATCAGTCTTGCCAATGCCCGTGTGGCAGTAACCAGTTCTCTACCCATGGAGAGCCGATTGTCCGCTTTTTCTGTCACTGCACCATTTGTCAAAAAAAATATAACGCCCCTTTTGCCGATGTCGTGCTGTTCAAACTCGGCAACGTCACGGTACCGGACCAGGCGGTGACCTTTGGAAAATACAAACGCGTTGCGGCGATAGACCGTGGTATTTGTGATCATTGCGATAAACCCGTCATGGCAAAAATGGGCAAAGACGACAAAGGCTACGCCTTCATTGCCGCTCAGAACTTTGCCAACCCCCACGCACTACCCGACAGCGCGATGCACGTTTTTTATGGCACCCGTAAGGAAGACGCGGATGACACCCTGCCAAAACACAAGAGCTGGTTCAGCAGCCAATTGGCATTTTTAAAACTGCTCAGGACAGCCGGCTAGAGCAACGTCGCTTTAGAGATGTACCGTGACCGTGGGTACTCGAGACGCTCGAAGCAAGTCGTTGGTCTTACTACCAAAAAACAAGGTTTTTAGCGGCGAGCGGCTGTAAGCACCCATAATCAGAAGGTCGATGTCACGATCGCTCAGGGCTCGCGTAATTTGCTGTTCGGGGTCACCCGGCAAATAAGCCGTCTCTACGGAAAACCCACCGCGTGCCAAGGTTTCTCGGGCCCAATGCAGCTGCTTCTCCGCTTCGGCGGTTTCTCTACCCGACATCACGACGTGCACCGGTAAGTCTGCAAGGGCTGGGTTACCAGCGATCAAAGAAATACACCCACGGGTCATACGTTTGCCGTCATAGGCGACCAGAAGGCTTTTGGGCTCGGTAAATTCGCTGGCGACGGTGAGAATCGGACGCCGGATGTTGCGGCTAATGCTCTCTACGTGTCGACCCAAGTCGCGCTGAGTATGTGCCGCTGAGCGCCCGCGTCGACCCAGCACATAAATTGCAACGTCCTGTTGCTGTTCATCGAGTGTATCCAGTAACTGCCCGTACCGCTGACGCGTATCAACATTGTCAGTCCCGGCCCGCTCACACCGCTGTTTTAGCGTATTGAGGAAAACACGGCCGCGCTCACGGATTTCTCGTGCTCGTTGACCCTCTTCTTCCGTGAGCCGGTTTAACAAATTTTCCTGAGCATCAAAGCCGATGGCACCACTGCGATCATCGCTAGTTGCTATTTCGGGATGGCGGTCGATGATATGAAGTAGCTCCAGTGGCAGTGAAAATCGACGCGCCGCCCAGGCACTGTAGTCGGCGACGTAATCTGCGTAGGGAGACTGGTCAACGCAAGCAAGAACTTTTTTAGATTGATTCATCGCGCGGTGTCAGTGTGGCAGCAGCAGATCTTCCGCATCTGCTTTGTCATGCAGCGCAAATCGATCCACCATCGTGGCGCTCGCTTCGTTTAATCCAATTACCTCGACATCGGCGCCCTCGCGACGAAACTTAAGGACAACTTTATCGAGGGCACTCACAGCGGTGATATCCCAAAAATGCGCTCGACTGACATCAATCTGCACTTTTTCGATCACCTCTTTGTAGTCAAAGGACTGACTGAAGCGATCAGCGCTGGCAAAAAATACTTGCCCCAACACGGTATAGGTTCGCAAACGACCTTCATCACCCGACTGGGATTTCACGACTAAAATGCGACCTACTTTATGCGCAAAGAAAAAGCCGGATAACAACACCCCTGACAGCACACCTTGCGCTAAATCGTGAGTGGCAACGGTCACTATGACTGTCGCGATCATAACGACACTGGAGCTCGGCGGATGGGTGCGAAGGTTGCGAATGGAATCCCAGTTAAAGGTGCCTATCGAGACCATGATCATGACAGCGACCAGTGCCGCCATCGGTATTTGCCGGACCCAATCACTAAAAAACAGTAATAAGAGGAGCAAGAAAATGCCCGCGCTGAGTGTCGACAGCCGGCCTCTTCCGCCTGATTTCACATTGATCACCGATTGCCCAATCATGGCGCAACCTGCCATGCCACCCAAGAAACCACTTGCGATGTTGGCGATGCCCTGCCCCACGCACTCTCGGCTTTTATTACTGGGTGTATCGGTGAGGTCATCGACAATCGTGGCGGTCATAAGTGATTCCAACAATCCCACGACCATCAATGTCGCAGCGTAAGGCAGGATTATTTGAAACGTCTCGAGACTGAGAGGAATATCAGGGAATAGGAAGATAGGCAGCGTAGAGGGTAAATCTCCCATGTCACCGACGGTTCGGACATCAACACCAAAATAAATGGAAATGGCTGTCAGCAGCACGATAGCTACCAGGGGTGAAGGCACCATTCTTGTGACGTAGGGCAATCCGTAAATAATCGCCAGACCCGTCGCGGCCATCACATATACCGCGTAGGGAACGTCAATCAACTCAGGCAATTGGGCCATAAAAATAAGGATGGCGAGTGCATTCACAAAGCCCGTCACCACCGAGCGCGAGACAAAGCGCATTAGCTCACCGAGCCGGATCCAACCAGCAACAATCTGCAGTATTCCCGTGAGAATCGTGGCCGCGAAGAGATACTGCAGACCATGCTCCCGAACCAAAGTAACCATCAGTAGGGCCATGGCACCCGTTGCCGCAGAGATCATGCCGGGCCGCCCGCCTGCAAAAGCAATGACGACTGCAATACAAAATGAGGCGTACAGCCCCACGCGGGGATCAACACCCGCAATAATCGAGAACGCGATGGCCTCGGGTATCAATGCGAGCGCCACCACCAGACCGGCGAGCAGGTCACTGCGAATATTGGAGAACCACTCCTGGCGGATTTTAGTCATGGGTCGACCGGAAAATTGATAAAGCAGAATGCGAGACCGATACGATGATCAACGGATAACGGATTGTTATCGGGCAACGGAGATAGCACGCTGGGTCCGAAATATCCCTTAACTGGCAATCCAGTTGGGCAATCACCGCATAGAAAGGGGCTAACAAGCGAGTTATTACACTCGATTGAGCGTGACTCGCACCGAGAAGGACTATGCCCGCCCTAGAGGAAAATTATGTCCCGCCCCATGAATAAAGCCTTTGGCTTCGGCACACAAATCCGAAAATCCCCTTTTTTTGATGCCACAGTGCGCTGGGGTGCAACTGATTTCTCGGTCTACAACCATATGTATATCCCGCGCTCCTTTGGCGACCCGGAGCAAAACTTCTGGAATCTGGTGAATGACGCCATCCTCTGCGATGTCGCCGTCGAACGGCAGGTAGAAATCACCGGCCCGGATGCGGCGCAGTTCACACAACTACTGACCCCAAGAAATTTGTCGGAGTGTGCGGTAGGACAATGTAAGTACGTGCTAATTACCAACGCCGAGGGCGGCATTATCAACGACCCTGTACTTCTGCGCTTGGCACAGGACCGGTTTTGGCTCTCCCTCGCCGACAGTGATGTGCTGCTGTGGGCCCAAGGGGTAGCGACTCATGCGGGCCTCGACGTCAAGATAAACGAACCAGATGTCTCTCCCCTTCAACTTCAGGGTCCAAAAAGCGGCGACGTCATGGAAGCGCTGTTCGGAGAGCGTATCCGTGATCTTAGGTACTACTGGCTAGAACACTTTGAGCTCGACGACATCCCCTTGGTGATCTCACGCACCGGCTGGTCGAGCGAATTGGGTTATGAGATTTATCTACTCGATGGCGCTCTCGGCGGACAGCTGTGGGAAAAAATAATGGCGGTCGGAGAGCCACTGGGACTCAAGCCGGGCCATACCTCTTCAATACGACGCATCGAGGGCGGCATGCTGTCGTATCACGCCGATATGGATGCGGATACAAATCCTTTTGAATTGGGCCTCGATCGACTGGTAGACCTCGACATGCCCGTAGACTTCATTGGCAAACCAGCACTACAGACACTCAAGCAGACGGGTATTACACGATCGCAGGTGGGGCTAGTCATCGAAGGTGATCCACTATCTGGCCCCAATACCGAGTTTTGGCCAGTGACGGCAGGTGAGAGGACTATCGGCAAAGTCACCTCAGCGGTGTACTCGCCCAGGCTCAAGCAGAATATCGCGCTGGCCATGATCTCGATTGACCACGTCGAAGTGGGCACGGTTTGTGAAGTTCAGTTGGCCGAGGGCGCGCGCGCGGCTACCGTTGTACCGAAACCTTTTTATGATCCTAAAAAACGTATTACCGCGGGCGCCCAGTGATATACCAGAAGCACGATGTCTGCGGCCGGGGCAGTGGTGTTGGAGTATGGGCTATCGTTACAACTTTTCGACGCACTGGCGCGACACCATCTCAAGTCAGAGCACGCACCCGCTCGCGCAGCTCGTTTTTACGAATTTTCCCAGTCGAAGTTTTCGGCAGCGTTTCTATCACCACACGTTTGGGTCGCTTAAAACCCGCGAGATGCTCACGAGCATGCGCGATAAGCTCGGCCTCGGTTAGCGGGCTACCCGCCGCTAACTCAACGAAGGCACAGGGTACCTCGCCCCATTTTTCGTCGGGCATGGCCACAACTGCGGCGCACAGCACATCCGGATGACTGTAGATGGCGTTCTCGACTTCGATAGATGAGATGTTCTCACCGCCGGAAATAATGATGTCCTTGGAGCGGTCGCGGATTTCGATGTAGCCATCCGAGTGCTGCACCGCGAGATCACCCGACCAGAACCAGCCATGGGCAAAGGCTTCTGCCGTTGCCTCAGCCTGTTTGAAATAGCCCTTCATGACAATATTGCCACGAAAGGCCACCTCGCCCTGGGTCTCGCCGTCCCAGGGAACTGGCTCGCGGGTGGTCGGATCCAACACCAGCACATCTTCCTGCAATTCATACGCCACGCCCTGACGCGCCTTCAGTTTGGCTTGTTCTTCAGCATTCAAAGAAGACCATGTCGCTTTATTGGCGCACACGACTGCCGGGCCGTAGACCTCGGTCAGCCCGTAGACATGGGTGATCGCAATACCCATCTGCTCCATCGCCAGAATCGTTTGTGGCGGGGGTGGCGCCGCCGCCGTCATCATCCGCACGGTCTGGGTAAACTCTGATCGATCGGATGCGTCGGCATTGGCAATCATCG
>Ga0181604_10002934_pt1 | contig 14598 bp, 5 predicted proteins | sample 041ome_12_FD_148663 | JGI IMG/M metagenome (GOLD analysis project Ga0181604, IMG submission 148663) | Coastal salt marsh microbial communities from the Groves Creek Marsh, Skidaway Island, Georgia - 041410US metaG (spades assembly) | ecosystem: Environmental > Aquatic > Marine > Intertidal zone...
TTCACAGTTATCTCTCTTCTCACGTGTCTCATCTTTCAAAAAATTAAAACTCACCACTCACCACAAAAATCTCTCAAACAACCTTTCACAACGACGACAACTTTAACTTTAACAATAACAACAGTCGAAGAGTTTGGTAAGAAGAAGAAATCGAAGAAGAAGAAGAAACTCGCGTTATCGGACGACGAGGAAGGAGGAGGAGAGAACGAAGAGGAGGAAAAAGCGACGACCTCGTCGTCCGGCGGCGGCGTTCAATCCGGGTTAGGTCTCCCTTGGGACGGTTCCGATCGAGACTACCACTACGACGAACTTCTCGGTCGCGTCTTTGGCATTCTCAAGGAGAAGAATCCGGCGTTGTCGGAGAAGACGAAAACGATTATTAAACCGCCGCAAATTGCGAGAGAAGGGACGAAGAAGACGGTGTTTGCAAACTTGATGGAGATTTGCAACGCGATGCACAGGCCGCACGAGCACGTGACGCAATACATGATGGCGGAACTCGGGACGACGGGGACTTTAGACGGTCAGCAAAGGCTGATTATTAAAGGGAGATTTCTGCCGAAAGTGTTCGAAGGTGTTTTGAGACACTACTTTATCGATTACGTGATTTGCAACATGTGCAAGAGTTCGGACACGCAGTTAGTGAAAGAGGCGACGACGAGGTTAAGTTATTGTAGGTGTCAATCGTGCGGCGCGTCTAGGTCGGTGTCGAACATTCAAAAAGGTTACACCGCGGTTGGGAGAGGCGAGAGAAGGAAAGCCAGAGCAATGGGGACGTAAAAGGAATACGGAAAACGTCTACATCATCATCGTCGTCGTTAAGAAGTATATTTTTAAAAACATTTGTTGTATTAGAAGAAAAGAGAAAAGAAGAAGAAGAAGAAGAGGAGCATCGTCGTCGTCATCATTTTACTTAGTATCGTTACAACGTTTCAAATTCTTTGGCTATTTGCTCATCCGTCATTTCTTGCTTCGTCGAACATTTGTTATACGTCGTGTCTGCGGACATCTTACAGACCCACTTGTCGTCGTCGCCGAGATTGGCGATTGACTTTTCAGGAACACGCCTCCATTTGGAACAGTCGTCGCACTGTATCCATGTCTGCTTAACGATGACTTTAGTCGCCCTTTTGCCGGAATTTGGCGGCGCGTTGCTGCTCGTTCTCGCTCTCTTCGAAGCTTTCCCGCCGCCGACGACTTTGTTCGATCCAGGTAGTGGAGGATTCACCGGAACTCGTTGCTTACCGCCCCATCGAACGGTTTGCATGCTCAACTGCACGGTTTCTCTGCTTCCGTCGTCATATAAAACTTCGTGCTCACCCGTATCCGCACGGAACGATTCAATGACCGCATTGAAGAAGGTTTCATGGACGGGCCAAAAGACTTCAACGAGTCTTCCGATGGAATCTGCGCCTGTTTGCGTGCCAATCGTTTTCAGCCATTTTCCCATCGTTTCTTGGGTGACTGCATGTTTTCCGACTAAACGCAACGACTGGCGCCATTTTTTCGCAGAACCTTTCCCGCCCAAGCGCTCAAATTCAGTCGCTGGACACGTGTATTCGGATATTCTGCACTTCATGTCACCTGAATCTCGGCGAAGCACGGCGTAACGAACGAGTTCCTCGCCGCGGCGTCCTTGCGGTAACAAGATGCCTCGCATGCCACCGACAGCGACCGGAATGGGAGGTAAAGCAAAAACCATTCCACCATCTTCCAAAGGTGGTTCCGGAACCCCCTCGTAAGGCTCCCAGATGGATGGCAAGTATCTCACTGTCAACAGAGGTAAGAAAAAGCGCTGCGTCAAGTTTTCCTCTACTTTTTCCTCATCTTCGTCGTCATCTGAAGGCGATGGAAAAAGGATCGGGTTTTTGCGCGGCGTGGGGTATTTGAACGTCAATTCGTGTTCTCCGGTGAAAGTATCGAACGCAGTCACCGTAGCTCGTCGCCATAAACCGCGCGTTGGAACGAGAATTTCAATGAACTTCCCGACGGCTTCGTCGCCGATGCTCGCTCCTTTTGATCTCAGAATATCTTTGATATCTATTTGAGACCCCGCACGTTTGGCAGTTTCGAGCCATTGTGGATCGTCATCAACAAACTCTTCGACAGGAATGACCTCGTACGAATCCAAATCGGCGATTGGTGTCGGTTGTTCCGGAGGTTGCGGAGGTTTTGGTTTTCTAATCAATGTGCGTTTTGATTTTTTGATTCCTTCCGTTTTGACCTTCTCGTCCACATCCATAGTTGTCGGAGTAGTAATCTTTGCCTCGGCTTTCGCTTTCTTCTCCGCTTGAATTTCCTCTTGCTGGTCGACGTACGCTTTGCTTTGCGCCTCGAACATTTCTTGCGCCAGAGCGTACTCTTGTTTAGCACTCTCGTACGCTTCTTCCTGTTCTGAAACTGCGCGATCGCGTTGCTCTTTGAGGTTTTTAAGCTTTTCATCACTCATTTTCATATACACACTTCGTCCGCCATCGCACAAGGAACCAGATTTATCCTTGTACTCAAAAGGAATGGCGATATTTCGAACGACGCATTGGGCGTCCAATTCAGCTTCGAGTTCCATAGCGGCTTGCGTCGCTTCCGCGACGAAATCACGCTTCTTTATCCTCGAATTTTTCTTTTGGCGCCCTTGCTTCAGTTGTTCGCCTTCTCGTTCGTTGTTGTTCTCGTTATTGTTCTCGTACTCATCGTCATCGTCTCCTCCTTCAGCGCTTTTGCGCTTTGATCCCGGTTTAGAACCAGGGTTACCTCGGTCATAGACTTCTTCATTTTCACTTGGAAAGTCGGTTTCCGTCTCTAAAGCCGCAGCTTTGATGGGAAAATGTTTGACGGTGTCAAACGCGACCGCTCCGGCAAGCACTTCGTCTTGATGTGGCGGAATTTGTTGGAACAATCGAGTCTTTTCTTTCAACGGTCCAGATTGTGGCAAGTCTCCTTCCTCATAAAAAGGCGCGTTCCACGAGTACAACTCGTTCGCGTTCACGCCAATAGCGGCTGCAACTCCATCGATGGTATCATCTGCTGCGCAATAATACACTCTGTACCCGGATTCCAAAGCTTCCTCGCCGTTTAGCGTACCTCTCGCGTTCATATTTATTCCATCTGCGGCCCACGCGCCGCCGACGCCTCGTTGTCCTACTCTTCCTCCTCCAGACGCATCCTTATTGGCGTTGGCTCGCGAGCGACTACGTGCAGATGGAATACTTTCGTACGGTAACTTCACCGGGAGACCGTCTGGAAATCGGAACTTATTCAGACATATGAACAACCACTGGTGAGTGCCATCTTCGTAGCGAATTTCGTGTTCGCCAGAATCGGCTTTGTATCCCACAAACTCGCAAAATTTATACGCTTGCGAACCGTCCGACCAGATTTCCGCGGGTCGACCGACGACATTTGCACGCCACGTGCCACCTTCGTCACGCAACCATTTACCAATGGGCACACCCCTCTTCAATTCATCCGCTTCTAGTTCCTCGATCGGGTAACCGCTATGTATACGTATGGATTGACGCCACTTTCGTGCGTTGCCTCGTCCACCCAAACGCTCAAACTCGAGAGCCGTGACGAGTTGTTCCTCAGAAGTAACGTTGCCTTTTCGATCTTTCTTGTAGAACATGACGTTTTCCTCCCCTCTTCGAGCTCCTGGACGCATAAATCCTTCCATTCCTCCGCATTGAACTTTGACTGGAACTTTTTCCATAACGAGATTTTTCTTCGCTTCGCCTGTACTCCTCTTGTCGTCAACGTCGCCGTCTGTTTGTTCATCTTCATCAACAGGTTCAATTGAGCACTCACCGCTGAGCGCATCCGGAATTTGAGCATCCTTTCGTAATCGTAAAGAGCATAAGTCGAGGATTTCCGGCCATTTTCTATGTAATTTGGATTCGATAAATCCATCGCGTTCTAGAGTAACAATGGCCAAGTTGTATCCGAGAGCGTCCCCGAATTCGTCGTGGGTCCACATCGCGCGAGCATGGTCTAAAGTAGCCGCATCGTGCGCGCGATAAAGTCTCGCCATCAAAACTTTTATTTCAGTGGAAGTTATGTACGCTTCCTCTTCTTCGTTTTTACCTTCTTTCTTCTTTTTCGTCGTCGTCGCCGCGGCGTTCATCTTTCGTCTGCGTTCGCCGAGCGTTCTCAAGATGGCGTTTCTAATATTCGTCACTTTTTCTTCGTCGATTCGACCCTTATGCGGCAAAACTACGGGAAGAGGAGCTCCTCTTCGATTAATAGAGGCTTCGACTCCAGAAGCTAATCCAGATCGCAAGAGATCGTACCCGGAAACAGGTGCACCAGTTTCGCGTCTCTCTAGGCGACGATTGCGTTCGTTTGAACGGATCCGTTCCTTTTCTTGTTCAATCTTAGCCAAATCCGCATTTTCGCGTTCACGTACTTTCGCCATTTCTTTGTTTCTTTCCAGGTGAGGACGAACGCGTCGGAACATTTCGGCCATAATTTTATCGCGTTCCGCAGGATCGATGTCTTTCTGTCTCAAAAGTTTCAGAGGTCGCCCGAAAACGCACGGATCTTTAGGATTGACGTTTGCATCTTGCGCGTTTGCGCTTTCATTCTTACCCTTTACTAATCCAGCAGCCGCTGCAGCTTCTGCGGCTTTGCGCTGTTCAAGCAAGCGCTGCGCCTGCTCTTTCTCAGACAATTTTTCTAAAGTCTTTGATGGTGGCGGTGCTGGTTGCATCCAAAGTTTCGTGCGTTCTAAAAGTTGCGACTTGCGTGAAATATTTGGATATTCCGCCTTATTCCAAGCGACAATATCGCGCGCGTCCAATCCTCGCTCTCTGGCGATTTCATCAACGCTTTCGTTCCTTTTCGTGTAATACGCAACAGCGCCTCTTATCACGGCATCCTCACCAGCCTCGGGAGCTTCTTCCTCCTCTGCTTCCTCTTCCATGATCGCATCGTTAATTAATTCGTTTTCTACTTCTTCTGGTTTCTTTTTCTTTCCTTTCTTTTGGTTCTTTTTCGGACCTTCTGTTCGCAACAAAAAGTGAACGAGATCCGTAAACGTGGCGTACGCCAGCGCTTTCACGGAACCATTCCCTAATGGCAGTTCGAGCTCCGTATCGCGATCTTCGATCCAAACGTCCGTGATGGCAACTTTTTTACCCATTACCCATCCGGACGATCCCTTTACACCACCTCCGTGTTCATCACCTCCGGCGTTGTATTTCTTGATCTCCTCGTGTTCTTCACCAAACTTTTGACAATCCGCGTCGCATCGAATAAAGCACGCCTGTGCCGGGTGTATCTGTCCTAACGCTTCAAATCGTTTACATTTTCCTATTATCTCAGCACCTTGCGGTAAATGGTCTTCACAATAGGCGCGAGTGCAACACTCGCATCGAAACAACAAACCGCCGACCGCGGCAGACTTCCGGCCACACTCGTGGCACGTGTGGTGCGGACATGACCATCTCGCCGTGCGTCCAATTTCTTCCATGGTGTATCCAATGCATTCAGGATGAACAGAAACTGGGCACAAGTCGCAGCAGACGATTTGGCCACCGTCCCAGCATCCTTGACACGTGTACGCGTGACCGTAATCTCTTCCCGCGACTTGACCGCGGGAACGTTTCCCGCCCTGTAATTGCGCTTGACTTAACCCCGACTCTTTCGCGTTTACGGAAGGTTCGCCAGATTGTAAATCGTAATCGTTTGACTTTAACACGGTAACCATACCGAGACCATGACCGCCGTCAACTTGCATAGTCGTCGTCTTTCGATTGCGCTTACCGGAAAGTATGTTGCTTTGAAACTCCTTTGCGATTTCTTTTAAAGACGTGTTCTTTTTCACCTGAACTAAAGATGCATCGCCGACGGATTCTGCAATCTTTGCCGGCATCATAAATGTTGAAATAGGAGTTTCCTCAGCTTTGCCTTCAACGAAATCAGTCGCCGTAAACTGCGTGTCTTCTTTCAGCGTTTGCAAATCTCTTCGTTTGCGCTCGCCCTCCTCGCTTCGATCCATGAGCGTGGATAACTCTTCATCTGTCGGCGGATCGCCAGAATCTTTAGAGAAGACGGCATCGACACCAAAACGTAACATCGAATACAAATCGTTTTTATCCAGCGCTTCCATAGCCTCTGCAGCGGCAGTTGAGCCTCTGGATACCATTTTTTCTAAGAATAATTTTTTCTCTGCGCGTTGCGTCATTCGTTCCTCTACGGTGCCAGCAGTAACTAATCGATATATGTGCACCGTTTTCTTCTGACCGATGCGATGGACTCTCGCCATCGCTTGCATATCTACCTGAGGGTTCCAATCGCTATCAAACATGACGCACGTATCTGCCGTTTGCAAGTTTACGCCCAAACCACCCGCGCGAGTACTTAAAAGAAATGCAAACACAGGCGAATTTGGACGGTTGAATGCCGCAATATCTATAGACCTCTGCACACGATTTGTAGAACCATCGAGTCTAGCGTATTGATAACCGCGCAAATGCAAAAAATTCGCTAATATATCCAACATAGATGTAAACTGCGAGAAAATAACCACGCGGTGGCCATTTTCTTTCAACTTGATCAAAATGCGATCTAATACCGATAACTTCCCTGAGGCTTCGATGATATCTTCTAAGGTGACGCCTTCATCCTGGATACCCGGCGAAAACAAGTACGGGTGATTGCAACATTTCCGCAGTTGCATCAATAGTGAGTTCAATTTGCGCCAATCGCCGCCACCGCTACTAGATTTTTCCTTCGCATCTTCGCCGGCGACTCCTGCAAGTTTTTTCTCGTTCTCGGAAGCCGCCGCTTCGAGCGATTGCAAAGCGCCCGATTCCCGCATCAGTAACCGCCTGTACCAAAACGTTTGTGCCGAGGACAAAGGGCACATAATTTTCGTTTCAACTTTTGGCGGTAACGAAACTTCCACTTCGCCTTTGACTCTCCTCAAAACGAACGGACGCATTAAATAGTGCGCCTTCGCGAGTAATTTTTCGTCGACTTTATGCTCCCTCATGTTCAAATTAAAAGCGCGGTCGAACGGCTCCGAGGAAGTAAACACGTCCGGGTGAAGAAACGATAAAAGCGCATATAACTCGTGCAAGTTATTCTGCACTGGCGTACCAGTCAAAAGGATGGTGTGTTGACGGTGAATGCGCTTCAAAATCTGATGCGCCGTCGTCTCTTCGTTCTTCACCTTGTGCCCTTCGTCTAAGATGACGCATCTCCAGTACACTTTTTGCGTCAACGCGAGCGCAAAAGATGGATTACACGCCATTTCATACGTCGTTAGAGCGACATCGTATATTTCTGTATTTATCACGACTTCTCTTCGTAGCCTTTGACGTTCGTTTTCATCCGAACTGTGTAACCGAACGACTCTTAATTTTGGACACCATTTGGCGAGTTCGTCCATCCACGAACTCATTACTGAGAGAGGGCAGACGATCAAATGCGGCCCTTTCACCCCGCGCATTTCTTTGATACACGCGAGAAACGAAATCGATTGTAACGTTTTTCCTAAACCCATCTCGTCGGCCAAGATGCACGAACATCCTTGATCGAACATTCGAACAGCCCACCTCAAACCTTCCAGCTGGTATTCTCTCAACACCGCAGTAATCGCCGCCGGTTGATTCTCAACTGGCATCAACAGCTTATCGCTCGGTTCATACTTTTCCGCTCTCTCCTCTAATGCTTGCACCGCCTTCTCTTCCATGAATGGCTTTAAATGCGATATTTGTTGATGTAAGTACTTGGCCCGTTTCGAAATCGCCAACTCGATGTCCTTTTGAATATCTTTCTTGTTCACCGCCGTCGCCTCTTCGTCGGCGGTTAAAATTTTCGGTGCCCTCGGTTTCGTCCTCGTGTACGGTTTTCTCGGTTTCTTCTGTTCGAATACGTACGACGTGCGACCCGGACGCGTTTCTCGACTTCCATCGTCTCCTCCCAACTCGCTCGAAAACACGCTCGGTTCGCCTTCGGTTAAACCGTAGTTGTTCGAACGCAACACCGGTTGTCCGTCTATCATAATCACTCTCGCTTTTGTCACGCGAGATGTCCGTCGTCTGCCTCCCGACGAATCCTCCCCTAACGCCGCTTTCAAGACGTCTTCTGGAATTTCAGCCGCTACCGCCGGGTCTATTATTTGTTGTTGTTGTTCGTGCTGCGCGTCGTCGTCGTCGTCGTTCTTTTTGGTTCGGTCGTCGTCGTCGTCGTTGTTCGACTCCGGTAAAACTAAAATCGTCTTCTCTTCTTTGTCTTCTTCTTTGTCTTCTTCTCCTTCTGCAGCTTTAGAAGCAGCGGCGGCGTGTTCACCGTCCTCACGACCACCACCATCAGACGACGACGTCATATTATCGAATAATGGAAACAAATATAAATAATAGAGCAAGAGTAGTAAGAGTAGAGAGAGAAAGAATGGAAGAGACGAGACGAGACTCTTTTGTTTGTTGCGTTTTTGGTAAGTTTTCATCAATAATCAGTCAATTATATCAATCGCAATATAATACAAACAACAACACAACTTCGACGCTTCGAAATAGAGAGGAGAAGAAGAGAGAACATGCAAAACTGATATCAGTGAAAAATGGAAATTTCATGCCTTTATGTAAATTAGTATCTATCTAGATTTTGTTGCCTAACCTATCGTACGCGGGCGCTCTGTCCATGCGCGTGGGGTAAAATCGAGCGCGAGGCATGTACCCTTCGTTTTGGTACAACGTCACGGTAACGTCTTCGCTCTCCGCGAGCTGGTATAAATGAGGAAGCATGTCGAACAGCGCGTCGTCGGCTGGGTCGTCGATGAACGATGACACCGGTAATGCGTTTTGTGGATGGAACATGTAGGAATAAGGAGAGTTGTCGATGATGATGGTTTTGCGCAAGTCGCGGCCTAAACAGGTCAAGTCTTTGACGTAGTTCCCTTGGAACGGGTAACACGCGTCTCGAAATAATCGGTGTCGAACGACACCGTGGACGTCCAGTTTATCCATCAAAGGATTCGCGTATTTCGCTAACGAGGCCGTGAACACCACCAACTCGTATTTTTCTGCCATCTCGATTAAGAACAAATCCACCCAAGGTCTTTTCAACACGTACACGTCGGTTATCCTGCCGTCGATTTCAACCGGGATTATATAATCCGGGTTCGGTATCGGCCGAAACGACGAGTGGACTAACGTTTCGTCTAAATCGAGAACTAAACATGGCTTACTCGTCGCGTTGCCGCTTTTCGCGCATCTGTACGTTTCCGGTGCAGGGAGAAAATACGCGCCCGTGTGCAAAGTAAATCCTTCGCCGACGACGTTGGAGAACTGCGGTTTAAGACACGGAACCGGAACGCACCCGGCAACTGTCGGCGCTTTCTCTTCTTTCCTGAGCGGTGCTTTCGCATCATCCCGTATGTTTCGTTGTTGTTTCGTATTTGTATTGTTGTCATTGAACGACGACGCATTCGCGCCTCCGAAACACGCGCCAAAGAATCGAGCAAAGATATTTCTCTTCCTCGCGAGGACCGTCGTCGACGTCGAGTTCTCGCTATTGCCTCTTCCGCTACTACTGTTGATGCTACTACTCCTCGTGTTGTTGGTGTTATTCGTGCTGCTACTCATCTCTGCCTCTCTGTTGTGTATCGTGGTAGGTTCGTCGTCCCCTAAAAACTGCGTGATGACGTCTTCCCCTCGTTCCATGTGGTTGGGATTTTTTGTGCCATCCCCATCGCTGCTGCTCTTTTTCGTCGGTAAAGGACTGTTGTCTCTCCTGGGCGACCACAAACTCCCTCTCGCTGGAGTTAAACTCTTCTTCTTCTTCTTCTTTTGTCTTTTTGTCGTCTGAATCGTCGTTGATTTCGGCGTCGACGACGATAACAGTTCGTGTTCGTCCTCTGTTTCTTCCTCGTTGTTGTTGTTGTTTATATCGTCGTCGTCGTCGTCGTCGTCGTCGTCTTTCACTCTCGAAAAGGCGCGAGACAACAACCTTTTCGTCGCTCCGTTGATATTCTTTTTATTATTATTCTTCTCTCCACCTTTACCCGAAGAAGAAGAGGAAGAAGAGGAGGAGAACGAGGCTGCTTTTGAGAACATCGTCGGTGTCGTCGAGGTCGTGCTTGTGTTCTGATCTTGTCTCTCCATCTACCCACCGTTGACACCACCGACTTTCGACGACGACGATGTCATCATCATTTTAATCTAAATCTCTCTCTTTTTGTGTTGGTTCGTTGTTGGTTGTTACGCAAGAAGAGTGATGAGTCGTGTGAAGAGAGATCGAGAGAAAGCAAAAAAAGTAAAAAAAAAGAAGAGAAAGAGGTGAAAAAAAAAGCCTCCCCTCCTCTCCTCCTCATCCTCTCATCCTTTATTAAAACTAGTACTCTTAAAATCACAGTAGTATTAAAAACGTGATGATGTCGATGTCGTCGCCGCCTTCTCGGTGCTTGGCAAAAACTGCTTTTGCCGCGAGTCGTCGTCGCGTTCCTGCCGCTGCTGCTGATGGTTTCTCATCTTCTTTTTCTAAAAGTCGTCGTCACCATCATCATAATCATCATCATCATCGAGGAAAGACGAATAATAATACCGTTATTCTGATGATGAAAGCGAACGGCGGCTCTTCTTCTTCGTTCTTTTTTTCTTCCAACGCCAAGCCTGCGGCGACGACGACGACGACGACGGTCGGAGAAGATGACGATGAAGAAGAACATCGAGAAAACGAAGAGATGAAAGAGAAGAAACCAAAACCACCACACTTTGACGGAAGAAACTTTCGCAAGAAACGAGAAGAAGTGGACGACTATAAACTCGTCACCGAGGAAGAGAAAACACGTTTGAGAGAAAAAGTGATCAATCACTTATGGCTCGCCCCGCTGACGAAAGGAGGCAACTTACCGTTTCGACGACTGTGCGCGACGTTCGAGGCAAAAGTCCTCGTGTCGGAGATGTCCTACGCGAGATTTTTAAATCGAGGGAACCCGGTGGAGAAAACGCACTTACGGCGACACGACTCGGAGGAGATTTTTGGTGCTCAAATCGCGACGAATATCATCGAAGAAGGCGTTCGGTCGGCGAGGATGGCGTATGAATTCAACGCGGATTTCGTGGATTTAAATTGCGGATGTCCAACTCACGAAGTCACGAAGAGAGGTTTAGGTGCGCGATTGTTGAGGAAACCGGCAAAGCTGGCGAAGTTGGTCGAAGGTTTAGCAAACGGGTCGCCTTTACCGTTATCGGTGAAAATTAGACTCGGCGTAGAAGACGATAAACCGGCTTTGAAGTTAGCGGAGGAGATTGAAAACGCGGGTGCGAGCGTATTAATCGTTCACGGACGAACGAAAGAGCAGCGATACACGAAAAGTGCAAATTGGAATTTGATTGGCGAGATTAAAAGCCGAAGTAAGATTCCAATTATAGGGAACGGAGACATTTTAACGTGGTACGAGGCGAGAGATAAAATGGCCTTGTCTGGAGTCGACGGCGCGATGACTGGGCGCGGCGCGCTCATAAAACCGTGGATATTTAAAGAGTTTTACACAAACACGTCGATTGAATTCACCGCGAAAGAAAGGATAGAGCTCGTGTATTTCAAATTGACGACGTTCATGAAGGAATATTTCGGCGCCGATGCGATTGGAAAGAAGAGATTTGATTTATTCATGCCTTGGCACATTGGTTTCTTCTGCAGATATCGCCCTCTCGACGAAGCCGTGTACAGAGAAAAGGCAAAATTGAACCCTTTGTTACAAACGCGATTAGATATAGCCTTAGAAAACGAAGGGAGGATTGAAGATTTAGAACCACTCGAACGTCTTTTACGGTGCGTATCCGAGGAAGCGCACGCGGACATCGCAGAGATTTTATTCCAAAGCGAAACGAGCGAGGATGCGATTGAAAAGTTGACGCGAGTTGCGGAGTCGTCGAAATTAGCCGAATACGAGCTGAGCGTTTCTTCTTCCTCCTCCTCCTCGTCGGGAAGAGAGAGTAGCGGAGATGTGGACGATATGCGCGGATAGTATTCTTCTCTATGTATCTAGAAATTCGCTACTGTACTGGTGCGCAAACAAAACTACTTCTACTGGTATCTACTACACTATTTATTTAATTCTTTTGGTCGGCGGCGCTAAATTCACCGCGCAACCTCCCGGATATCCCATCCGTCGGGCGATTTCGTCCACTTTTTGCTGGTCAAATAGCGTTTTCCCGGCTTCTCCAGCCGAGAACGGTTGCGACATGTGTCGCATAAACGCTCGAGACACCGTCAACGCCATATCCGTGCTCAAATTCAAAAGTTCTTCGGTCATGTGATTGGATATCCACTTCGGTAACTTCGATCTTTTATCGTGCGAGTTATATCGCTTATCTGCAAAGACCATCAATCCGTAATCGGCTTTGGAACGAATGACTCGACCGATGCACTGCGACGCTTGTCGAATGGCATCAAAAGTGAGAAAATCTTGCTCTTTGATTTGCAACGTCTCTCGTAAATACTCCAATCTCGCTCGTAAAATTCGAGACAACGTGTATTGATACGGCACGCCATACATGACTACAGCGCGCCCGTAGTGTCGATCGAAATCGATACCTTCGGCAACTTTACCTCTCGCGACGGAGAGAAAAACGGCACCTCGACCGGCGTTACACGCTCTGCGGTAATTATCTAAAGCTAAGGACGTTTCGACGACGTCTTGCGTCTCCATGAAAATCAACTTGTGTTGCATAATCTCTCGTAAAATCCCGGTATCGTGCCATTTGGAGATGATATTTTCCATGTACGAGTACGAGACGAAAAACGCGACGATACCGTCCGGGATACTTTGCGCTAATCCTACTAAAACTTTCCCGTAATTTTGAATGACGTTTGGATCTTCTCTCATGTCAAATTTGGAGGAGATGTGTTGTTGATCGGCGCCTCGAGTGATGACCATGGGACACAAACACTTCCGAGTTAACGTCATCATGAGTGATTTCATGACGTTCGGCCGAAACTTTAACAATCGAGGGTATAAATCAATCGGCGATAAAGTCCCGCTCGTAATGAATACGGATTGATACTTCTCGAAGACTGGTTTCACCGCTAAAGAAGCGTCTAAACACGCGAGCTGTAAAACTGGATCGGGAATGTGCGGATATCTCTCGTCGTACGGTTCCATTATGATGGTGAACCCTTGATCGTACGTACCGATTAAAGTTGCAAAATCAGCAACGCTAGACAACGCGCCGAACTCTTCCGTATCAACAATCTCTAAAGTTTTCAACAGCGACGTCAAACGATCGTAACAAAATTTCAACGTCTTCGCGTCGACGCCACCACCAGCCTCTGATTTCTGTATAAACATCCTCGGTGCGGTTTGTACGACTGATGGTGCGCGTAACTCGTGCCGTAAAAACTCGACAAATCGGCGCATTATGGCCACGAAATGTTCCGCTCGTCGAATGTTGCCCGGAATAACTTCTTGCACGACGTCCTCGGAAATGACTGGATTTGCCATTAAATCTTCACCTCTTTGCCTTGAAATTGCACCCTGGTTCGCTAACCCGGACACCAATCGCTCGTACTCATCCTGCAACCTTTTTCTATCCGTTTTCTTCACTTCTGTTATGCGCGTGTTTAACGTCGTGATGTTTCTCTGCGCCGCGTCCAACGTCTGCGAACGCAAGTTCACCGACAAAGCTTCTATGCAAACGTTATCGATGTTATGCGCCTCGTCAAAAACGACAATCGCGTTATCCTCGAATTCTCTCGAAACCAACCCGGCAACTTTCGGGTCTAACAAGTATTGATAGTTATACACCACCACGTTCGCTCTCTGTAACGTTTGTCGAGCGAGAAAATACGGGCACCACCTCTTCTCCCGTCCAAACTCTCTCAAATCTTGCAACGTATACACGCCCTTCGGCACTTCCGCTTCTGCCCCAAGCGCTTCTAAATCTTCGTAAAACTCGCACAGATTGCTCTTCCTAATCTTCTCGTTTTCTAAAACCGTTTTTGTTTTCGTTCCTTTTTGATCGCCTTCTTCGGCTTCCTCTTTCGCTTTATCGCGCACCCAACTGGCGGTTAAGTTTCTACACCTCGCGTCCACGCTCTCTCTCGATCCTTCCTCGGAAACTTTCGGATTCACGCACAGATTCTTCCTCGACGACAACCCCAGCGCTAAAATGTGCGTCTCTTCCTCTTTCCCTTTCTCCACGTGCTCCTCGCGATATTTCTGCAAAACTTTCAACTCCGCTAAAACTTTCTCCATCTCAGGCACCGTTCTCGTGCAGTAAATCAGTTTCCCGCACGAGTGTGGGTATTGCAACTGATAACTGGTAATCAACGAGAGTAACGTGATCGTTTTCCCAGTCCCGGTGGGCATTTCTAACGCCCCGTGACCTTTCGCGTCCAACGCGTGTTTCAGTTCGATCATGTATTCGTATTGTTCCTATTATTGTGATGAGTGAGTTGTTGTGAGTAAATTGACGATGATGATGAAGATGATGATGATGCGTCGTCGTCGTCGTCGTTTACGTCGTCGTCTGAATCGTGCGCGGATACGGAAAGAAAGAGAAGCGCGACGAAGAAAATGGTAACAGAATAGCAATGGTAAAAAAATCTACTCGTTTAAAACGTACCGGGTACAAGTACTCGTACGGGAAGTAC
>Ga0181604_10002941_pt1 | contig 14574 bp, 9 predicted proteins | sample 041ome_12_FD_148663 | JGI IMG/M metagenome (GOLD analysis project Ga0181604, IMG submission 148663) | Coastal salt marsh microbial communities from the Groves Creek Marsh, Skidaway Island, Georgia - 041410US metaG (spades assembly) | ecosystem: Environmental > Aquatic > Marine > Intertidal zone...
ATCCTTAACTGTTTTAGGGTTTCAATTCGAAAAAAAAGGAGGGAAATCTTCCTTTTTTGTGTGCGTCTTCTCTTCAAAACGTGTGAACCCCCTTTTGAGAGTGTTTAAACAACGAAGAAATGGGTGTGAACAAGCAGCGTTTGATTGCTCGAACCGTGGTGCGGTGTTGCGGCGGGGCGGCTCGTCGGAACTCTCTGGTGGCATCGCTGAACAACCGCCATTTGAGCAGCGGTTTGGGCGCGAGCAGTACGACGAGCGGCGGGAGCGAAGCGGCGCGCAATCGTAAAAAATGTTTCAGCAGCAGCAGCACCACGATCGATGATTTTGTTGGCGCGACGACGACGAGCAGGACGACGACGACGACGAATAATGCTGGAAGCGCGTCGTCGGCGAGAAACAGAGGAACGGCGTCGTTCGGGAGCGACCGCGCGTCGACGAGCGGACGAGTTGGAGTTCTGCGGACGATGAAGAAGAACGGAAGGATGTTCGCGTCTGATGCCTCCATTCTCCCGAGCAAAAATGCGGCTGCGTCGTCGACATCGACGAAAGCAGAGGAAGAAGAAGAAGAAGAAGAAGAAGAAGAGGTCGAAGAAGACATCGAGGACGACGACGAAGGAATGAGAAGAGAGGAAGAAGATAAAGCGAGCGTCCCAGAGTTCAGAGGGAACAAAGCCGGTCGTTTGTCCACGCAGGCGATATCTCGACACCCCGGAGGAGGAGGAGGAGGAGGAGGAGGAGGGAAACGAGGTCAAGACGAACGAAATAGAAAAAAATCGGGATACTACAAACCGGCGACGACTCGAGCGCAAATAGACGGCATGAACTGCGAGCAGCTCTTAGAGGAAATCAAGCAGAGATTTGAGTCGAGAAAGAAACCATTTTTAGGCGGCGGGAACGTTCCCAGCGCAACGGCGACTGGGACGACGAAGAGTACGAAAACGTCCTCCACCCCGCGGAACGAACTGGAAGAGTCGACGGTGGAAATCGAAAGTTTTAAGCATGAGATTAGTGAACGTTTAGCTTCGTTTTTAGGTTTTGGAGAAGGTGAGAGGGGAGTCAAAGCGACGAGGAGGTTTGTCGAACGACGGTTGAAGAGTTACTGCGAGGAGATGAATCTGTTCGTGGGAGAACGAGACGAGAGCGGGAAGAGAGTGAAAAGGATGAAAGATCCCGAGAATCCGGGAAAATGGGAGGAGAGACGATTTCTTTTGGATACAAAATTGAAGCGACTGTTTCAAACGCCCGACGGAGTCGATCAGCTCGCGTTCCGTAAGAGAACGAAAGCAGATGAGAGCGGAGATTTCGTGGACGGCGTCGCGCCGGTTTCAGTCTTTTTAGATCCGCACTTTGTGGATATTACCGACCAGGACGCCTCGCGACTGGTGCAATCAAAAGTACACGGCTCTAAAGTTATCGTGAAGAAAAACAACAGAGTATACGCCGTTCGCGAATCGGCGCTAAAGATTTTGTTACAAAGAGTCCGTTCGCCGAAAGACGTGCAGTATGCGTTGGAAGCGGTCGCTTTGTTCCACATGGAACGCGCCGCGATGGGGAAAACGAGAGGCGTCGGTTTTGAGCGCGCGTATGAATTCATCAAGGCGTGTTGCGATGTCAAATCGTACGAAACTGCATTGTGGGCGTGCGAACAGTCGCGCTCGCTGGGTTTGAACTTGTCCCGGAAGACTCTGTTGTTACTTCTTTGGCACTTACTCGATGCGAACCGCCCGTTGGAAGAAGTCCTTCGCGTATACTCGGTGATTCGCAATCTCAAACTCGGCGTCGACGCGAAAACTGCGCAATTCGTCGTCAAATCTGCCTTACAACACGGTCACGTCAACGCGGCTGCGGGTTATTGCGTTCAATTCATGCAAGCCGGCGTCAAAGTCAACCGCAAAACTCCGACTGCAATCATGAACGCCGCCATCGAACACAACCTGCCAAACGCCGCCATCGTCGTTGAACGCAGTTGGAACAAAGAGCAGCCGCAACTCCCAAAAGCGCCTTTCGACCGCTTAGCGCTAGCGCAAGCCTACGCGCTTTTAGATGCCGACGATGAGTGTACTAATGCTGCGAAATCCATCGTCGATACTCTCGACGGTTCCTTTTCTGACGAGCTCAAAAGTACAACCTCCTCCAAGCTCGCCTTGTGGCCGCAAAAGATCCTCGCCAACGCCAACGAAGCCAAAGGCGGCGCGAGCGCGGAGATTTTAGAGCGATGCAAACGCGGTATGGTTCTGATTAAGAGCGCGTGCGACGGGAAGTTATTCGACGACGTGGACGTCGAGTACGCGTTTTCCATGTTGCAAATAGACGACAACGTAGATGATGAACAAGAACAAACAGGGGAAGAAGAGATGGCAGTAGCTGGAGGCGAGGATGAGAAGAAAGAAGGTTAACGATGGCGCGCTCAATCGCGAATACTTTCGCGTAGCAGCGGCAGCAGTGGAAGAGCTTTTTTTTGTATTGTTGTAATAGTCACATCGAGGTTCGAGCATCAACGAGCCTCAGAAAATTTGCTTTGAATAAAAATCATTACTCTAATCCCCCGAGTTACACGCGCGATACGTTGCCACCCCGGTTCTTTCAATGACCACCATCGCCGGCTCGGCGCTCGATTTAGACTTACTCGGCACGAAAACCACCGAGAATAGCAACAACAAAAACAACGCTTCTTCTTCTTCTCGTCCGTCTTCTCGACTGGCGAAACGTGCGTCCGACGACCGACAACAACAGCAAAACGCCGGGGAAAACAAAGATGAGAACAAGAACAAGAACTCTATCTCTTCTTCTTCTTTGGAGAAACAAATCGACCAAAAAACGTTCTTCTTTCGATGTCAGAAGTGCAGAACGCCGTTAGAGGTGGAGAGAATCACCGGCGACGACGACGTAGATCACGCGAAGTTTATCGCGGAAACGAGTGGGAAGTTGAAAGTGACAGTTGGCGAGAAGCAGTTTCGAGATTTTTTATTGGACGAAGACGCGGAAGAGACGGCGAGGGGGATGAGTCGCGAGGAAGATTTCATCACTGGAGACGGGAATGGTGAGGATGCTCTCGAGCGTAACTCGCTCGCGTCTTCATCGTACGTGCACCTACCGACTTCGGTGCAAAGAACGAAAACATCGGACGCGTTGAAAGCAGCCGGGAAAACGGCTGCGACGCTTTCGAGAATATTCGACATAGCGAGCGAGAAAACGAAGCATGATTTCCCGCTTTGCGAAACGTGCGCGAAAGAGGTTGAGATGAGCATCGAGAAGATGTGCGAAGATTTGGAAGAGGAGTGCGAGAAGTACGAGAGAGCGATCGCGAGTTTAGATTTTAGCAAAGTTGGCGGCGGTCGAGAAGGGGAGGGAGACAAAAAGGAAGGGGAAAAGAAGAAGCAAGAGCGACTGGAAGAACTCGAACTCCAGCTCCAACATGCGTTGGAGAAGGATAAAGCGATAGAACTAGAGGTCGAGAGATTAGAACTGGAACTAGAAAAACAGAAAGTGCGGAAGAGAGCCTTGCAGCGCAACGCGGCGCGAGTTAAGAAGGCTGAGTTTGAAATTTGGCACGAGGCGAACCAATTTGAAATCGACGCTAAATCGTTAAAAGAAGAACGAGACGCGTTGGAAACAAAACTAGAACGTGCATCTACACAATTAGATTTACTCAGGCGAACGAACGTATACAACGATGCCTTTCACATTTGGCACGACGGACCGTTTGGGACCATCAACGGATTCCGATTGGGTCGCACGTCCACGGTGCCGGTCGAATGGGACGAAATCAACGCCGCGTGGGGGATGGCCACCTTACTCTTACAATCGCTCGCTAATGCCATGAAAATTGAGTTTCGCTCGCACGCGTTGCGTCCAATGGGTTCGTTTCCTGCGGTGTGCGAAATCAACGCCAATACGAATATGGTTTCGAAGTGTTATGATTTGTTCGGTCCTGTGAACATCATGACCAGTCACAAGTACGATCGCGCCATTTGTGGCTTTCTCGCGTGTCTCGACGAACTCGGTAGGCATTTCGCGCAAAGAGACTTCGAGATGGGCGTTGAACCAGTGTTCCGGTACCCTTATTTGATCGAGGCGGATAAAGTAGACGGGAAGAAAGTTACGTTTACTTTCAATCGAGACGAAAAGTGGACGGCGGCATTGAAGTTGGTTTTAACTGATTTGAAAATGGCAGTCAGTTACGTCGCATCTCGTAACGGTTAGATTTTATATACATAATAGGAACCAATAGATGATATAGGTCAGCGCTGAACGTTGAGAATGTATATTATAGATAAAGCTGTATTTTATAATTGTATGTTTCATCCAGGAACAAGACCTGTTATATAGTAATTTTACAAAGAAACGCCTAATATTTGTTCATGTAAGCTTGTCTCGCGACGCGTTCGGCGTCGATGTCACTCAACGATTCTAAAAATTCTGGTAAGTCCGTTTTCGCTACTTGCACTACACTTCCTTCGAAACTTCCGTGTTTCGTGTGCGCTCTCACTTGCTCTGCCGCGCGTGCGTACGATTGCATGAAAAAGTTACCTCCGCTTTCTATCGAATCAGTCTGCGGCTTTTCCGTCACGCCGACAACCAAACAATAGTTCGGGTCAATCATAGACGGTCCGACGACAATTAACGGTCTGAGAACTTTCTTCACCTGTCTCAAAGCGTCTTGCAAAAACAACGCTAGGCGCAAAAGCGTCAACGGATGCTTAAACAAATCCACATCCGCGGGAGAACCGTGCTCGGTCAACGAAAAGTATCTCAATGAACCGAGCGTTTTAATCGCACCTTTATTCGACAAGGCAAACCCACCTTGACGGATGAGCGCGCGTTGCACTCGCATTGCTCGTTGTAATCCATTCGACGTCTCCTCCCAATTGCTTAAACTTAGAACCTTTGAAGCGGTCCAAAATGCCGCCGCTGAGGATTCCGGCGTGCCGTCGTCTTCCTCGCCTCCACCTCCCACACTTTTCCGTCTGTTATTGTTGCCTCTGATGTCCATATCGTTTTCGGTGTTGATATTCTCGTCGTTTTCCATTTCGTCGTCCTCGTCGTCATCCACGTCGTATCCTGTATAGTTCTCTAAAATAGCCGTCGCTGCGTACACTACGTCCATCGCTGACACTTTCACTTTAAATCCATGGTGGTACGTGAACGACCAGTATGTCAAATCGTGCAAACCGCCGTGCGATCCAGCGTGTTCTTTCAACTTTTCTCGCATTTGCTTCTCCATGTGCGGACTCATGTGAGAAAACTTCTGCTTCGCTTCTTGCAAGGACAACCCGCACGTTGCCAACAACGAATCCAACAAGTGAACACCGCTCTCTTTCCACGTTTGTAATCGAGTAACAACGTAGGGCGAATGCAGCATCGCGTCGTACAAGTTCCAATGTCTCATCATCTCAAACCTTAACTCCTCCACTTCAATAGAAATCTTCCGATCCTCAAATACCTTCACCATCGTTCCGTCTTCCAAAGCTCTCTCGGGGTGCATATTCTCGTTGACTGAATTCGATACTTGCGACATCAACTCGAAACAATACTGCTTATACGTCTCCTGACTCACTTTTTGGTGCGCTAACTGGTCGGTTAAACTCACAATTGCCAACCACAACAACAAATTCTTTTCTAAACCTTCTTTCTTCATGTCGAACGCCATATCGAACGCGCACAAACCAGCCGATCGACCGTAATACGATCCGCGTCGATAATATTCCAACCGTTCCGCTTGCCTTTTCTTTCTTCGTAACGCAACCGTTCTCGGCGATTCCGGCTGCTGAGCTTCTCTTTGTGATTGTCTCTCTCTTTGCCTTTCTAACTTGATTTGTCTGCGTCTCGCCGTTTCTTCTTCGTCATCGTCGTCGTCCGAGCTAAAATCTGACTCGTCTTCGTCCTCCTTGTCGTTCTCGTCGTCTTCGTCTGAGTCTGTATCCATCTCCGGAAAGTAATCTTCCCCTTCCTTGGAGTTGTCCCTGATCACGTACACGTCTTTATTATCCTCGGATACATTTTGTAACGATAACGGTCGGTGCGAATCCAACACGTACGCGCGGCAGTTCACTTTCAAATCCATCAACTCCCTCACGTCCTCGCAGCCTCCGCAGTTAATCAAAACAATCGCGCGATCTTGTTCGTCGTCCGGAATATCTTTCCCTCGCTTGCGCAACTCCTCGGTCCCGCTCACGGGGAACACGGAAAACGGAACGTTATCGGAATGGAACATTGATTTTAAGATTCGGTACGCGCACAAAGCGTCCACGTCCGCGGTGGAGACGTAGATTAATATCGGCGTTTGGTAGCCATCTCGGCGGATGATTTCGTAACAGTGGCGGTAGTTTTCACGTTCGACTAACATCTTCTAAACGCGTTGGTGTGTGATTAACTTCTCTCCCCCTCGGTGCGTGTGTATATTTCTACCGATGCGCGCGCTTGTTCTCTCTTTCTCTGCGTGTGTGTGAGTGTGTATCGCTCGCTATTTCGGGCGACTTCTGAAGTGGGTCGTGTGAAGTGCTGCGTTTGAATTTTGAATTTTGTTTAGGGTTTTCCCATTTTTTTAAAGGCGAAGGAAGGCGTTTGTACGAAAACAAGTGTTATCTTATATTTGTTTGAAGGTACCGAAAGATACCCGTGGTGGTGATGTTGGTCCTCGGCCAGGATGGGAATGTAATGATACTACTCTCGAAATAATCGTAGCATCGGCGTTGTCGTCGTCGTTGATGTGTCCTGCGGTAAAAAGAATATGAAACGAAAAAGCACTCGCGCGAGAAGAAAAAGACAGACAAAAGCGAAAACAAAACAAAAAAAACGAACGCCGAGAAGCCGCGCGTCCAGTCTCTCTCCGTATATATAACCACGCCGAAGCGCGCTCGCTTCGCGGTTCTCATCCATACCAGACGCGCGCTCTCTTGATTTCCTTTTTTTTCTCTTCTTTCTTTCTCTCTTTTTTCCTCTCTCTCTCCTTTCTTTCTTCCAACACGCAGACTCTGCGTGCTCCAACCTTTTCTTTCTCTCCGGCAAGACTATTGCTAAAAACTACTATAAAATACATCTCTCTCTCTCTCCCTTTTCCCATCCATCCATCCATCCCTCTTCTATTCATCGCGTGCACTCTCTACTACTCCTACATTACTTCTAGATATAACCGGCTGATTATTAGTGTGTTGTTGATGCGTTTATCTAAAGTTGAACCTCTTCAAAACCGATCTTTCCGCGTTAGCGGCATCCTTCGCCACCTTTTTCGAGTCCACGCTGCTCTCCGCGAAGCACTTCCAAAATCTCAACGTCTCATCCGCAGCCGCAGAAACCACCGTCGTTCCGTCCGGCGACTGCGCCATGTGCAATACTCTCGCCGTGTGGCCAGTAAACTCGGCAATCTTCGTCATCGTCGGGTACTTCCACAAGCACAACTGATTCTGCGAATACCCGTGGCTCGATAGCAACTCTCTCTCGTGCGTGTTCCACTGCAACGCGCACACCTGCGAGTGCGTGTCGACCGAGTTCGTCATCGCCCCGGTATTCGCGTTCCAAAACTTGATGCATCTATCCGCTGTACCGCCCCCAGACGCCAAAACATTCGCTTGCCACGGACACCACGCCAAAGCCTTCACCGCGGCTTGATGCGCGACCAACTTGTGTCTGTACGTCCCGTTCGACAACGACTGCGAGTCATAAATGTGCAACGCGTTGTCGTTGCCGCCCGAGGCTAGCTGCGTCCCGCTCGGCGACCATTTCAAGCCGCAAACCTCTTGCGAGTGGCACGTGAAAGTATTCGTGCAATGCTCACGAATTCTAACGTCGTGCGTCATCACCGTCGTATCTCTGGAACCAGTCGCCAACTGCGTCCCGTTCCACGCCAAAGCGCCAACTCTCGCTTCGTGGCCTTTCAACGTTCTCACTTTTCTCGCTCTCGACGCGTCCCAAATCTGCACCTCCGCGTTGTTCGTCCCCACGGCAATGTGCTTACCATCCGGAGCCCAGTTCACGGATGTCACATAATCCTCTTCGTCGTTTTCCACGTCCGTCTGCATCAACTGGTCAATCGCGCCCGTCCCGGCGTTCCACAAATACACCGTGCACCCTAAAGCGACGGCAATGGAATTCTGAGACGACCAATCGATCAAGTTCAAATAATAATCATCAACCAACTCTGGCGCGTCTAAAATCCTCTCCGGTGCCTGCGGGATGTGACGAAACTGTTTTTTCCCGCCCTTTGAAACTCCGATGTGATTCGAGGAGTACATCTCGCGCGCGGCGTTCTCCATGCCGCTCGGCGGCGCCGGCGCCTTTGATTTAAACGCTAAGATTTTCGAGTTCAAGTGATCACCATTTTCGTTTCCTCCGGTCGATACCGAATAGTTGGACGCTAATGATTTCTTATACGCCTCCTGGAGTTTGTTTGTTCGTTCGTTTTCAAAAAGAGTGGTTTGGATTGACGTCAGTTTTAACATATTCTTTCTTTAGTTTTTTCTTGTGGGGTATGCGTGAACCCATTTTTTTTTAATTTGCAGAGAGCACTTTTCCCCTAAAACCAATCACAAATCTCTCATCAATCGAAAAGATAACTTTGTGAAGAAGAAGAAGAAGAGAACGGAACGCTTCTCTTCCACACCAAGGGAACGACGACGCGAAAGAAAACAACGAATTCCGACGAAGAGAGGAAGAAAAGATAGACATCGCGGAAGACGACAAAAGGACGAAAGTAAAACACAACAGAAAAAAATCCATATCTAGAAATTTTCCCCATACCTTGCTCGGACTCGCGATTAACAACGAATCTGGTTGACTCGCACTGGACCCATCGCCATTGGTAGCGTTGTTATTACCATTCGTGGATGAATCTAAAGCGTACCTGGCGACGTCCAAGTCAATCGCAGATCGGTTGGCGATGAATCTGTCCCGAGATGGCGTCGGTGGTTGCATGTTTGTGTGTGTGTGTGTGTGATTAGGTGAATTTGCGCGCGCGCGGCGTGTCAGCTTTAAAAAATGACGAATTTTTGAAAATTTTTTTTCTTCCCCCTTTTCAAAAAAAAAACTATTTTAGGGTTTTAACCTCCTAAACCCTAAACCCCAAATTAATGTATAGTAGGGGCGTCACTCACAAAAAGAAAGAAAGAACGAACTGCCCGGGAACGAACGAGCGCAAGATGATGACGACGACAACAACGCGAGGAGGCGCTCTGTTGTTGGCAACAACCGCGATGATAACGAGAAGAAACCCGTTGGAAACCAGCAGCGCGAGTAGTAGTTATAGTTACGGTAGTAGTGGCAGCAGCGGAAGAAGAAGCAGAACGAGTGGTAGAATTTTAACGCGACACCATCATCAGCGGCGCTTCGCCGCCGTCGCCGCGAATGCAACCAACAGAAACGGCAACAACACCGGCGTCGTGCGCTTAATACGCGTGGAAGACGACGACGACGACGACGAAAACGATGCAAACGAGAAAAAATCGAGCGGCAGCGGAAGTAGCAGCAGCAGCGACAGGAGAAGGTCGAGAAGACGAAACGCTTCTTCTTCTTCTTCTTCTTCTTCTTCTCGGCAAAAGGAGCAACAACGACTTCCGAAGGAATACGACAAAGTGGCGAATGCGGATTCGGCAGCCGCGGCGAAGGAAAAAATGTTTCAGATTTTACGCGACAGCGCGAGCTGGGATCCAGACGTGGAAAAATTGTTAGATGGGATCGACGCGAACGATCCAGACGCGATAGAAGAAGCGATACGAAAACGGTTCGAGGAAAAGAAGAGCGGAGTGTATAAACCGCTGAACGAAGACGGGGACGAAGGTTCGAGCGAGAGCGGCGGTTCGCAAACTCCGACGTTGGTGTTCTTCAGGCAAGTGCAGACGCAAAATTTATGGGTCTGGATGGAAGCGAGAAATACCATAGAGGATAAAGAGAAGGAGTTCTTCGACGAGGCGATCAAATCGTGGTTCGTGGTAGGAAAGTTAGGCGGGTACAACGTGGAAAATCAGCAGTGTCTGGAAAGCGCTTCGGTGCTGAACGATACCATCAGTCATTTGGATTACGACGTCGCTCGATCACACGACAGAACGAGCGCGTCCTTATTTCACGCGATCGGAGAGGTTGAGTACAGAGGTAAATGGGCGAGAGTTTGGATGGATTTGGGCACGGCAGATGAGATGGCGATAGATGTGCTCATTAACTCTTTAATCACCTTGAGCAGAGAGTACGTGGGAATAAAACAAATCGTCATCGGCGGCGATAACGAAAACGGCTGGGGCACGGAAGATTCCGGGTACGGGCAAGAACAAGGGAAACAATTTGAAGATTTCGACCCGGCGTTTGATGAGATGTTTGGCGATATGCGAGGGATGCGAGGGAAACCGAACGCGGAAGATTCGAACTGGATGAGTCGATGATGATGTTAGGAGGAGGAGCGATTCGGGAAATAATATTTGCGCGCTGATGAATCGTCGAATGATTGTATAAGTAATGATATATTGTACTCGATAATAATTAATACTGTTAATGAAAACAAATCGCTAAAGTGTTTCGATCGGTCTCTCTCTCTCTCTCACACACACACACTTTCTTTCTCTCTAAAATATTTATGGTAACAACGAAATTTACAACCGGCGCGTTATAAAGAATTTTACGCCGAGGAAGTCTGCGCCAAAAATTGCAACCTCGTGACTGGATACTCGCTCTCTTTCACTTTCAATCCTCGCACGCCAAACTTCACTTCGTTCCAACTCAAATTCTTAATCTCGTCTTTTAACTCATCTTTCGGTAACGGGATGCCTTTCTTGCGCATCTCTTCCAGCGGTAACGCTCGTTTACACTTCGCGAACTGGTAGGAGCCTTCGTTTTCGTCTTTGCCTTTGCCCTTCACCCAGGATAACTGATACCGCTCATCTTTCGTTTCCAAATACAGCGTATCTCTGCGTAACCTCGCGGAAGTCCACTGCGATTTCTTGAATCCTTTGTCAGCTATCGCTGCCATGGAATACTTCATCCACGGTTCGTTGCACAAGTTGTATAAAACGGTCACTTCTCTTATCATCCTTTTCTTCCTGGCGACGTTGACGTTGGCGTTGGACGCCGCTCGCGTCCTCTGAGCGCGTTCCTTATCTTCAGGTACGAACGTCGGAACTACCATATACCTCAACGATTCTGGCGCCGTTGGCATCAACTCGATAGTTTGTTGATTCACAGTCATAGCCACCGCAGATTCTACCACCATCCCGAAATCATCGGCGTTGATTATTTGACCGTTTGACGTATGCAAAACGCCGTTGCTCAGCGGATCCGCCGCGCTCGCGGCGACGCCACCTACCCCGCCTTCCGCATTCTCACCTTCTCCGCCTTCCATCGTTTCTCCCTCTTTCACATCCGCTGGTGTACCCGCCGCCCCCGCTGCCGCCGGCGCCGGCGCCGCGACCAACTTTTCTCCTCCAATCGTCTTCTTCTTCGCGAACCCGCTCTTCCCCCACGCTCGGCTTCGAATGCCGTTCCTGCTCGAACTTCGAAACTCATCCGACACGTCGTCCACTCTTCTCACCCTGGCGCGAATCTCGTGTAAACTCGGCGGTACTTGTAAACTCGGCACGTAGTACCCGCAGTGCATCAATACCGCGACCACGTCCGAATCCGACGTGTACACGTCCGTCCCCCAAAGTTGGTGCCCTCTGACTTGTCGATTGGTCGAAACCGTGCATTCCGCCGGTATGCGCACTTCAAAAACGTCGCTCACGTTGTTCGAATCCGCGAAATACTTGGTCAGAACCTCGCCTATTCGGTAGTGAATGATTTGTTTTTGTTCTTTATCATCTTCTTCTTCTTCTTTCGTTGTTGTTGTGGCTCCTTTCCCCGCCGCGTTATTACTACCACCACCACCCGTAGTCGTCGCGACGTTGTTCGATCGCGCCGAACGGCGCTGACCACCTCCATCTCCGTTATTGATGGAGTTGTTAATGTTGTTGTTATTCTCGTCGACACCCGCACCACCCGCACCACCACCACCACCAACTTCTTCCGCTACCGCCGCAGTCGTTGTCGTCGTCGTCGTTCCGGCGACCGCGGGCAGTTCTGCTTGCGCCGCCGAACGCTTCGCGCGCGCCGAAGGCATGATGATGATTCGACGAGTGACTCTTTCGTGTGTTGTGTTTCTTCAAAAATTCTGAGGAGGTTTTTTTGCTCAAAATCTTCTTCGTTCGCTATTTTTTAACGTAAAAAATCAAAAAAATACAACACCACCTTTATTTACTAATACGCCGACGGTTCTAACTATCAACGGTACTTGATAGCAGCTGACATCATCTCAGTGCTAGTGTTCATTAAACACCGCCACATATCTTAAAACCATCTCGGTACCTTGTGAGACAGGTCTACCAATCAAACTCAAAGTCAATGTGTGTGTCGTAACTACACGCGCGCGCGCGCGCTAAAAATACTAAATAATAATAGACTACAACAGACACCTTTTCTACTACGCGCTCGCTATTTTATTCTCTCTTTCACTCCGTCGTCACTTTTTTAAACTCCCCCTTTTGTTGTCTTCTTTCGAGAAGAAAAGGTCAAGACAAAGGGGTATTCTCGTCGACGTCGAACAAGACTTCGGTCATGTACCTTTCGGTCAAATCGTCGCCCATGGCGCGTCGCAAGACGCTTCGCGTCTTCTCGTTGGCGAGCTGCTTTTCGCAGAAGAACGATTGGTTTTTTAAGCGGAGGATGGCGTCGGAGAGCGCGAAGGACGGGTGGTCTTCTTCTTCTGGATCTTCTTTTTGGACACCTCCGGAGATGGTGGTTCCTTCTTCTTCTCTCGAGGAGAGTACTTTTTCGTTCGTTTTGTACGCGCGCGCGGCGTCTTTGAGGATCTTTCGGTCGCTCGCCGCGGAGGCGAGGAAGAGGTACCCGTCCATGACGTCCAAAAAGTATTCGCGAAACATTTCGAATTGCTTTCGATTCTCGCTTTCGTCCTTATCGCCGCCGATGCACACGCACTTTGGAGATAAAATAGCCTCGCCCCACTCCGGCAGAGGTCTTTGCTCTAACGTTTCCTCTATTCTCTTTCTGCTATCTAATCCCGAGACGAACTTATCGAAGATGTCTTCTTCTTCTTCTTCTTCTCTTCCTCCCTTCTTTGTCGTCGTCGTCGTCGGAGCTAAATCGACTATAGATAACGACATTCGGCCGCGAAATCCAACCACATCGCCAGCGAATATCGGCGCATCTACGCTCGCGTGCGGATAAATCACGCAGTGCAAAACGACAAAATCCATCGGTCCCCACGCCAACTCCAAATGCATCTTACGAAACGTCCGCTTCGATCGCAAACACACGTTCTCTATCCGAATCCAAGAGTTCCCGTTTCTGCCGTCGTTCCCATCGTCTCTGCCTTCAGGAAACGCGAAAACAGATTTCAGCTCCGGCGCGGTCGGGAATTCAGAGTACGAATCGTCGTCGTCGTCATCGCCGTCTTCGATTTGCCGCCCCCGCTGCTTCGCGGCTTCCTCCTCCCATTTTTGTTTCACCAATTTACCTAACTCGACGACGAGCGAATCTCTCGGAGCGTCGGAAACGTCCCAACTCGTCTCGAATCCGTCGTTCAACTCTCTCGGCAAGCTCTGGTAATACAAACGCTCCGCCTCTTCGTCTTCTTCTTCGTTTTCTTCTTCTTCTTTACCGTACAAAGCGCGCGCTATCTTCTCCACTTCTTCTTCCGCGTTTCCATTCTTCTCTCCGTCGTTGTCATTCCAAAACGCGCGAAGAATACGAAGCGCGCGACGACGTTTCTCCTCCTCTCGCTCGTTCGAACGTTGGTTCTGCCGGAAGAGCGAAGAGCTTCTCCCTCTGCTTCTGCTTCTTCCGTTGTTCGACGACGACGACGTCGCGACGACCGGTAACGTTCGCTTCGCCGCCGAAGTGAGACAAAATTGCATTTTTGTTCGCGTGCGTTTATCCACAAAAGAAGTGACGCACAATATTAATAACATGATGCGCGTCGTCGTCGGAGCGCTTCCCGTCGCGTCTGCACCTTCTCGTCAGCAACAACAGCAAGAACGACGACGACGCGAAAATAACTCGCGCAAGGCGAACGAAAAGGCGATGGAACTGCGCAAGCGAAACGTCCTCGAACTTTCCCGGAGACGAGACGACGCGTGTTTCGGGCACTGCGAACGGTGTGGTGAAAGGCATTCCCTACCGCGCACGCGAGAGGCGGAAGAAGAAGCGTTAGCGCTGATTGCGCGATTGCGCGAACAAAAAACGGTATCGGACGAGACGGGGAGCGATCGGTTTTTGGTGGAGGACGTGTACGACGCGGAGAGCGGAGGGAAGATGATTGGCGTGCTGATTTGCGAAACACCCGACGAGAGGAAGAAGAAGGTATTGAAGGCGTTTAGCGGACAGTGGATGGGCGAGTGGGAGGTGCCCGGGTGGTGTCCTCCTTTGGCGAAATTGACGCATAATAGCTCAGAATACATCAAAGAGCGGGAAAAGATTGAAAGTTTGTCGGAAGAAATAAAAGCGTTGGAGATTAAAGCGTCGTCGTCTTTGACATCGAGCGACGCCGACGCGGCGGCATCGACGGCGAGAGAGTTGAAGACGAAACGGAAGAACATGTCG
>Ga0181604_10002997_pt1 | contig 14454 bp, 18 predicted proteins | sample 041ome_12_FD_148663 | JGI IMG/M metagenome (GOLD analysis project Ga0181604, IMG submission 148663) | Coastal salt marsh microbial communities from the Groves Creek Marsh, Skidaway Island, Georgia - 041410US metaG (spades assembly) | ecosystem: Environmental > Aquatic > Marine > Intertidal zone...
CAGTTCAGCAGGCGCAGGCGAATTAAATACAAATAATATCTTAAATCTGTTTCCAATTTGCGAGATTCCATCCTCTCTTGGTCAAAAATGCAAATATGAATTCGCTGAAACTAAGCCAGATAGTTTTTTGGAAGTATGCTGTTCTGATGGTGCGAATGTTGAATACAAGGAAAACAGTGTTTCAGTGTTATCAAGCGATAACTGGTATTATAACTTCGACATTACCAGCAATGGCGACGGCAAATATCAAATCATTTTTAACGATGAAGCGATGAATGGTGGTTCATATCATTCTGTGACCACGTTTGACGCGAAGTTAGAAAACGGTAATCTTTTACTAGACGAAACCAATAAAAAGCTATTCTAGGAAACCACCATGCGCGCCATAATCACAGCATCGCCTGAACTGACCCACATATCCAGATGCGAATTAATCAACTAGAGGGCAGGGAAGTTACTGCTGATTAGTCGTCTTTATTTGGTTCCCTCGAAGCACAATTGATAGTACGAGCTATTCCAAAATCATAACTAACCTCAAGCATGTACATTCTATCTTCGTTTATATAATAAGCTTTATACACATCCCCAAGCGTATATTCTTTATATTTTTTCTCATTATATTCTTGAACAGTAATACAGTCTCTTCTTGCTTCAATGCAGTCTTCTATTGGTGTTGGAACGAATTCCTGTAAATATTGAAACTTCCAAGTATGGGCATCACCATCAGCATAGGCACTCCCAACTCCCAACTCCCAACAACATTAACGACAAAATTGATGCAGTAATGATTTTCTTCATTTTCAAACCCCTCCAATAGTCAATTTCCCTTCTGCAATACTGCTTTCAACTACCCCCTGAGACAACCCCAAATAAAACTGACCAGTGCCTTTTAGAACATCTGTTAGTGCTAAACATGTCTCTTTTCTCAACACATACCTAACGCCAACAAATTGCTTAACAAAGCAGATACCTGTTGATAGGCTCATATCTATGAACAAATTCTTAGCTACATTACTTATTAGTTTCTCTCTTATTTCGTTCCCAAGTTGGGCTGCAGACTTTAAAAAGGGTGTGTTTGCTTATGAGAGTGGAGACTACGAGACAGCATTGCGTGAGTGGGTGCCACTTGCCGAACAGGGAGATATAAATGCGCAGACCAACCTGGGTTTTATGTATTCCGAAGGACAAGGCGTCCCTCAAGATTATAATACAGCAGTAAAATGGTACACTCTTGCTGCAGAACAGGGAGGTATGGATGCGCAGACCAGCCTGGGTTGGATGTATAAAATGGGAGATGGCGTCCCCCAGGATTATAAGACTGCTGCAAAATGGTACACTCTAGCTGCAGAACAGGGTGCTGCTAATGGCCAGTTTGTTTTGGGTTTGATGTATGAAAATGGGGAAGGTGTTCTTCAGGATTATAAGACTGCTGCAAAATGGTACACTCTAGCTGCAGAACAGGGTTTTGAAATGGCCCAGTTTTTTCTTGGTTTAATCTATTTGAATGGATACGGTATCCTTCAAGACCTTGTCTATGCTCATATGTGGCTCAACATTGCCGCTTACAATGGATATGAGGCCGCCGCTTTTAATCGTGATATCGCTGCAAAACAAATGACCCCATCGCAACTTGAGAAAGCACAAAACCTCGCTCGTGAATGTGTGGCTAAAGACTACAAAGGCTGTTAGAGAATAACCCCAAATAAGACCCATCAACGCCCCTTAAGACCACTCCAGCATTAGAGTCACCCCACCCTCTTACACCCACTCAGTGACTCTGTATGAGTCAGCAATCAACGCTGATAAAAACAGGCTGGGTTAAATTGCCCTTACCAAGTTACTTTCAGGGTTTAGGTTTCTGTTAACCCCATCTTCGATATCCTTTCTGGGCTGAATGAAGTACCGTTTGTTGTCGTTGCAGTAAGTAAGTCCTTGGCTCACAAACTCCATTATTTGCGTTGGCTTGTGTTGTTTAAGCCAACTCTGAAAATACGGTGTTACTGTTATAAATTCATATGCATTCATAGCAGGTCCCGAATGAGTTCTCTCAGGTACTGGTAGACTAGGGTTAAAAAATGAATTATTACGAGTTATACTATGTGACATGAATATCTGTCCTTTCTGTCGCTACTTGTCATCTTCCATATTTGCGTATGTCGATGACTTGATTGAGTTGAACAGGAAAGGATTGGGCGGCTACCCACTTCCCTCCTGGCTCTTTCACTAAAAGAAAATCAGAAAGCCATTCGTCGAGCTTATACTGATAATTTCTTAGGAAACTGTTTCGGGCTTTCTCAGAAGCAGACGCGAAGTCTTGAGGGGTCCAATACCTGAACTCCTTAATTCCACCTTTATTGAAATTAGTTTGAGAAGTGCCCTTCTTATTTAATAAGGGATTATAAGATTTAGATAAGATATAGTCGGAAACTGTGTCAGTAGGTTTAGACTTTTCGCTAGTAAATCCTGACGTTATCTCATCAAAAGTTGACGCAGACTGAGTTACCCACCTATTCCTATTTTCAGTAAGAACGTTATAAATTGTTCTCAGGTACCCACCCTTTGAACGAAGTTTACACCTCTGTATTTTTTGCTTTGCCTCAAGGGATTTTAGTGCCCTAAGAACTGTTCGTTCTGAGTAACTGGTGATACCTGCGATATATTTCTGTGATGGGCAGGCGTAGCCCCATTTCTCGTTAAATAGGTCTACCAAGACACGCAAGACAGACTTCTCCGAACTGGACAAGTCTGCTTGCTTATCGACCCATCTTTGGAAGGTCGGGGAGGCCATTTATGCAGCCTCACCGAATACTTTATTTAACTCTGGACTGAAGGTTGCCAGCTCATCTGTCCGCCATCTTCGATTAGATGGACTAAGCAAGAAACCCTCTGGGAGTCGCCCTTCCCTACGCCATCTATAAATAGTTTGGCGGTCTACTCCAAAAATAGAGGCGAGTTCTATAGGCGATATTAATTTATACATTCAAAATCTCCTTATCATGATGCATGAAAAGGAGATTAACTAATGCACGTTGATGCTTGTTGAATTATCCAAGATTGCAGAGAATTTTGGAAGAAAAAAATTACTAACAAATTGTTTTTATTGAATAAAAATTTTTCTACAGTATTGACAGCATCAAAACCATTCTAATAGCATTCGTTCAATTTTATTCTTAGCAGAGTGAAGACCGTCATTTTGTATTATTGTTCGAAATTCATGACTAATTTTCGGGGGAATTTTGTAGAAATCAGCGCGATGTTCATTTGTTTCTTCTTGAAAGTTCCTCCAAATAGATAGGAGTTCCCTTTTTATTTCCGGAGAAGACACTAAGAAGTGCTCTTGTACATATTTAAGCACATCTTCTCTGTTAGGCTCCTCACCAGGTGGCTTTAAATTAAATTCTGGATTATCTCTTATTGCGCACATTAGCCCATAAATCATGGCTCCACGTATTTGCCTGGACATTGGTTTAACGCTTTTTGACCCCTGAATTTTATAGTCTAACGGAGTTGAAGAAGACCCATATCTTTTATCTAGTATGGACATTCTGAGAGAGCGAATAGCTTTTGGATTATAATTGGGGGTTATTAAAAACAAAAGAGATTCTAAGTCCTCGAGGAGGTTCAGATAACAATCCTGTTGGTTTTTATCTTTTCGCATATTTGCAGAAGCCATTGCTGCTTGTTCGTGAGACCATTCTTCAATATTTCTGCAAAGCATCCTATAGTTGGCAGCCTGAACATCTGCCTCGTTACGCCATTTAAAAGGACTATCTTTACGCTGTTTTTCATCAAGCTTCTGATGATGTTGAATTCGCTTTTCTAGTTTTTCTTCGCGATATATTTCTTCCAGAAGATTAAAGTGGGCATTTGGTTCTTGTTCATTCATCACTAACCTTTCAATTCTCCGATATAGTCAGCCCACCTTTTCGCTATAGCCGCACTAACATCTAACTTCTGAGCATGGTCATAAATTCTATGGCTAGCAGCTCCTTCGTTAACTACCTTGCCGATTAACCTATCAATGTCTGCAGCACTCTCACCGTTCTCAGAAAGCCAGGTAATCATGGTTCTGCGCAAATCATGAAGTGTCCATGAGTTCTGGAAGGCCAGTTTACATCTAATATTGGTGACCTGGTTTTTTGGGGGTGTCATAGGTCTGATATGCCCCCCCTTACCAAAAAAAACGTAACCATCATCTCGGGAAGTTGCTGGTTTTTGAATTGTGTCAATGATAGAGGTTACATAATCTGAAAGTACGAACCTTATTGGTCTTGAGTCTTTAGTGCTCTCTGGGGGACAATTCCATATAGTAACTTTTGCAGTTAGTTTATCGTTTCTATCTCTTACTGATATGTTGCGCTCTATTTCAGACCAACGCATTTGCCTTAGTTCGCCATTTCGGATACCTGTGAGCAATACGCACATTAGAAATTGATAAAAGGGAATGTCATACTTATCCTTAATTTCAGCAATTTCTTTCAGCAATAATCTCAGCTCTAATTCAGTAAGCACTCTCCTCCTCTTGGTTGGAGTGAAATCTTTACTAAAAAGAGTTGGATTTATTTCCATCTCAAAATCTGGAATATTTTTGTCTGCCCATTTTAAGACTGTTGAGAGATAAGACAGGCACAATCTAGCGGTATTTTCAGGGTTGTTCCCATCCGCATTCCTTTTTAACCATTTCCAATGTTCTTTACATTCTCGTTGATTAAGCTCAGACACTCTCATTTTACCCATTCTAGAAATGGTATACTTTTCGATAACACTTTTGAGGTCATTGGCGCTTTTTAGGTCCTTGAATTTTTCAGACTCTAAAAATAACTCATAGATTTCAGACAAAGTTGGGTTCAGGTTGACAGATGGTTTTCTCGGGTCTTTTCCAGCATGAGCTAAAATTTCCATTTCATTTGCTTTAATCCTAGCGTCCTTTAAATTTAAGAGACCAACCTTGCCAATTCTAATTTTCCCAAACCGCTTACTTCTAAAATAATAATAAGCTCCAGTACTCCGCACTCTAATTATTAAGGGTGCTTTTGAGTCTGTATATGTTTGCTCATGAGTTGACGGTTGTATCTGAGAAATAAATTTATCAGTGAAAAGTATCGGCATTTTACATTCGGGGTCATTTTGGGGGTCAATTAAATTACGTCTTACGATAAACTATGATATATTATGACGAGCTATGCAATACTCTTTTTTAGACTTTAAATATTGAAATTAATGCAATAATTGCAGTACAATGATATACAAAGAATTAGATTGTTTTATGTAACTTGCCCGATTTGTAATCGGGCGGTTGGGAGTTCGAGTCTCTCTGCCAGCACCATTCTCCCTCCATAGTTCCACGGATACCTGCGTTAACCCATTGTTATCCCTTGCTTTTCACTTGATAGCGTGTGGGTGGGGTGTCCATGGTACAACATATAGTACAACAAAAAGAGGTACATTATCTCTGGCAAAAGGGTAGAACTTACTACTTTGTCAGACGTATTCCTAAGGACATACAAGAGCATTATTCGTCTTCTAGAGTGGTCATTTGTCTCAAAACGCACATAAGAGATAAAGCACTTAGATTATCACGTTCTTTTGCTCAACGGCTCGAGGACTATTGGTTGTCGCTAAGACTCTCGAAGATTAATGTTCCTGCGTTACATTTGCTTAGAGATAAGCCTGTAACAACTTCAACGACACAATCATTGTCCGAAGCGTTAGAGTTATATCTAAGACTGAAAGGCAGCGGTAAAGACAAGGTCTTTCGAAGGGGAGCAGTAAGGAACATTGGCTCTGTCATTCAGGTATTAGGAGATAGACCTCTTGATGCATATTCATCTGCTGATGCAGCTTCATACAGAGATTATCTCTTGAATAAGGGACTTACCACTAACTCAGTAAAGAGGAACTTCTCCACTATTAGGTCTATAATAAATCTATGCATCCAAGAGTATGGACTTGATTGTCGTAATCCCTTCTCAAGGGTTTATCTTCCAGATTTAAACGACAGTAAAAAGCGTAAGCCCATACCTGTAGACAACATAAGAAGCATACAGAAAGACTGTATAGCAATAGATGATGATGTGCGATGGTTGGTTGCTTTAATAAGTGATACAGGCATGAGATTGTCTGAAGCAGCAGGTCTTCACATTAACGACATCAACCTTGATAACGACATTCCCTACATTGACCTAAAACCTCATCCATGGAGAGGACTTAAGACTAAAGGAAGTCAGAGGCAAATACCACTCGTTGGGGCATCCTTATGGGCAGCAAAGAGAATAAAAGAGACTAAACCTCATCCTGTCTATGCATTTCCTAGATATACCAAAACAACAACCACCAATGGTAATTCAGCATCAGCAGCTATCAACAAGTGGCTTAAGCCAAGGGTACCAGAAGGGTGTGTCATTCACTCCTTTAGACATTCTATGCGAGATAGATTAAGGGAAGTACAATGTCCTGCCGACATGATAGACCAGATAGGAGGATGGTCTACCGCTGGAATAGGACAAGCTTATGGAGAGGGATATTCGCTTGATATGAAGTTGGAGTGGTTGGAAAGGATGGACCGCCTTAAATATTTAAACTAAATTATGTTGAATTGATCTAGTACAAAAGAGAATTTTTAAAACTATTGGATTTTATTTTAGATACAATAACACTGTATTTGAAGCAAAATTCCTTTATATTAACTTCCTTCTAAAATATCAAAATAAAACCCTTATCAAAGGAAAATTTCAATGAAACAACTCCCTCTACTATTATTCGTAATATCTACTTTTGTTCAATTATCAACAGTTTCTTTTGCAGATGGTCGCAGTATTAATATTGATTATAATGTAGGAGAAAAGAGGTTTTCAGCTCACTTGGAAAAGTCGGTCTCTAGCTCAAAAGGTACTGTTTTCATTATCCATGATTGGGATGGAATGAATGATTATGAGAAATCTCGAGCTAAAATGCTTTCAGAAATGGGCTTTGACGCTGTTGCCATCGATTTGTTCGGAGTCGATACAAAATTAGAAAGCAGAGACGACTACATTAGAGAAACTGGAACGCTCTACAGAAATAGAACAGAATTTAGGGCTCGTATTTCAGAAGCAATAGCAGCCGGAAAATCCATTGGAGTCAACTCCCAGAAGATTATTATCATAGGCTATTGCTTTGGTGGGGCAGCAGTATTGGAGGCTGCACGCGCGGGAATACAAGCTGATGGTTATGTAAGCTTTCACGGTGGGCTAAAGACGCCAGAAAATCAAAACTACAGCAAAACTGCAGGCCCCATTCTTTTGCTACATGGCTCTGCTGACCCTGTTTCTGGAATGGAAGATTTAGTATCATTGATCAATCAGTTGAAGGAAGCGCAGATACCCCATGATGCAGAAGTCTATGGTGGCGCGAGACACTCATTTACCGTCCCTGGTTCACGTGATTATGACAAAGAAGCTGATGAAAAGTCTTGGGATGCATTGACGCGATTTTTAGCTCGCATAGGATAAACCCCACCCACACGCTATCAAGTGAAAAGCAAGGGATAACAATGGGTTAACGCAGGTATCCGTGGATCTATGGAGGGAGAATGGTGCTGGCAGAGAGCCAGTCATTTCCTTAGTCCTGCGCCAACTCAAGTTTCCCTTGAGTAATATCAATAGGTTAGCTTATCACTTGTCGGTGTCAACAGGCACATTTGTTATACTGTGTGTTATACCAGACCAAGTGTGACTCTTGTCTTCTTTTGACCCCCCAATGGGTTACGACAAACACGACTTCAAAAATACCGTCAACTTACTATGCTCTATCCGACCAGCCAGTCTAAAAACAGTTTTAAAGCCTTATTCTCAACTCCCCTCTCATTGGCATGCACATAGTAGCCATAATCATCTAACGAGATATTTGAGATTTATGGTAAGTAAACGGGATAGACTATTGCTCAGACGCAGCAAACTTTAGACATTCAGCAAAGACCCTGCATTCAACATTAATTGGGGCACTTTGCGCCACGCTGAAGCCAACAGGGCCCGACAGCATAGGTGACGACAGATCAACAACGATGAGCGTTCCAGCGATTAATTCATCGGCAACCACCCCGCGTGAAATGAACCAAAGCGCATCAGATAGACTCACCAACTTACGTCCTACTGGAAGGGCTACAGTCTCGTAGGCGGCTCGAAACTCTGGCAAACCAATACTGGCGAGGTAGCGTTCGACCGTTTGAGAAATAACCGTTCCTTGCGGGGGCAAGATCAGCGTGTAATTTTTGATACTTTGTTCCGATATTGGACCAAGCAATATAGGATGACCAGGGCGGCAAACGAGGATAACATCCTCAGTGTAGAGTTGTTGAAAGGTCACGCCTGTTCTCGCGTTGCGTTCTGGCATTCGCCCAACTACTAGGTCAATGTACCCATCTCGCAACTGATTAAAAAGTAACCAGTTTGGTCCAGTCTGGATACGCAAGCGAACGTGCGGCATTTCTTCCCTAAACGCCATAGCAGCTCGAGGAACTAAATCAGTGGCAGCTGTCGGCAAAACCCCAATCGAGAGGCGTTTTGTTAGTTCACCATCGGTAGTAAGGCGTTCTGCCCCTCGCAAAAGTTCGGTGATCGACGCACTTGCGTGGCCCTGAAATACTTTCCCAGGCTCATTGAGCCTAAGTTGCCGGCCGATGCGGTCGAAAAGCTGCACACCGAGAATCTGCTCAAGTTCTTTAAGACTTCGCGATACAGCTGGCTGAGTGATCATCAACCTATCCGCGGCTAGTGACACGCTCTCAGCACGAGCAATTTCAAGAAATGTTCGGATATGCCGAAGATTAAGTCGCTTTTCTATACTCATAACGTAATTGTTATATATATAATCATAAATATCAATATAAACTATAAAATAGTGATGTATGATGAAGTTAAATTACTATTTATCGTGGAGATTTTTTTTGCCCGACAATTATCAAAAAGGCATGCAAGTACGTCGCTCGATTCTGGGAGACACTTATGTAGACTGTGCCGAAGCGGCCAAGACCAACTTTGACAAAGCATTTCAAAGATTGATCACAGAAAGTGCATGGGGCACAGTCTGGGCGGATGATACAATCAGCCAGCGTGAGCGTTCGATGATAACGCTCGCTTTGTTAGCCGCCACTGGCAACTTTGAGGAAATGCCAATGCATATCCGAGCCACGGAGAGAACTGGCGCGTCTAAAGACGATATTATTCAGGCATTTCTCCATGTTGCGATCTACGCAGGCGTACCCAAAGCAAATCATGCAATAAAACTGGCAAAGCGGATCTTTGGTGAGATGGAGACGTCTTTATGACCAGCACAAAACTTCAAACACACGAAAAGGCAAAAAAAATAATAGGCTTAATTGCTGCTCGTGATTTGGACTGGCATCCACCTCCGCTTACACCTGATTATCGCAGTTCAACACTGCGTTCTCCAAGCCGTGCGCGTCTGCACTTCAATCCAACTGAAACGGAAATGACAGGACCAACTTTCGGCCATAACTTACTGAATGAGCTAGATGACAATTTGATCCTGAACTATGCAAGTTCAGGCAAAACCGCGATTGGCCCACGCGTAATCGTACATGGTAAGTTAATGGACGGGGATCGCCGCCCCATACCTGGCAAATTAATAGAAGTCTGGCAAGCCAATGCAGGCGGCCGCTATCGACACAAAAAAGATACCTATTCCGCGCCGCTTGATCCAAATTTTGGGGGCTGCGGGCGCTGCATCTCAGGTGGGGATGGCAGCTATAGCTTCCAAACAATTAAGCCAGGCCCATATCCCTGGCCAAATGGTGGCAATAACTGGCGTCCAGCACATATCCACTTTTCGGTTTTTGGTGACGGTTTTGCTCAGCGCCTGATCACCCAAATGTATTTCGAGGGAGATCCTCACATTGCTCTTTGTCCAATTGTGCAATCGATTCCCTCAACTAAGGCAATAGACACACTGGTTGCACGACTGGACATGACTCACACGATCCCTATGGACATCCTTGCTTACCGGTTTGATATCGTGCTTCGTGGCCGCAATCAGACACTTTTTGAAAACAAGATAGAGGGGCTGTAATGTCCATCATTAAAGAAACTCCGTCGCAGACTGCAGGCCCTTATGTAGATATCGGCTGTATACCTAGTTTTGCAGGACTTAAAGGCATGTATGGCGGCGAAGATCTCGGCAACGCCATGATCACGGGCAACCCCACCGGCGAACGGATTACACTATGTCTGCGTCTTGTTGATGCCGCAGGCGAACCAATGACCGACGCGATGATAGAGATCTGGCAGCCCAGTCCAGACGGCTCATTTGGGCCAACCAAAGGGTTTAGTAATTGGGGGCGCCAGCCGACACATTCCAAAACTGGTGAGGCCATCTTCAAAACTCTTATGCCTGGCGCACCTACCGGTCAAGCACCGCATATTCTTCTCTGGGTTGTCGCGCGTGGGATCAATATGGGGCTTATTACTCGAGTTTACTTTCCTGAAAACAACAACGCCGCCGATCCAGTTTTTGCTCTTGCCGAAGACCGTGCGGCAACTCTTGTAGCCAGAAACATTAACAACAGATATGTTCATACGATTTACATACAAGGTGATAATGAAACGGTATTTTTCGATGTCTAAACCATGCATTATCTGCGTCGCAATCACTGGATCGCTGCCGACAAAAGCAAACAACCCCGCCGTGCCGATCACCGTAGCCGAGCAAATTGAAAGTACTCACGAAGCCTTCGAGGAAGGTGCCACAATTGTGCATGCCCATGTTCGTAACGATGATCAAACGCCTTCCTCTGACCCCAAGAAATTTGGGGCCCTAAAGGAGGGTTTAGAGAAGCACTGCCCTGGCATGATCATTCAACTGTCAACTGGCGGAAGATCTGGCGCAGGCAAAACACGTGGAGGAATGCTTCCACTGAAACCAGAGATGGCCTCTCTTTCAGTAGGATCAAACAACTTTCCCTCTCGTGTATACGAGAACCCTCCCGATTTAGTCGATTGGTTAGCATCAGAAATGCAAGCTTACAACATCAAGCCTGAGATTGAAGCCTTCGATCTCAGCCATATTCATCATGCAGCTATGATGCATGCTGACGGCCGCATCATCGAAAAACCCTACATACAATTCATAATGGGCGTCAAAAATGCCATGCCGGTAGACCGTGATGTCTTTAATTATTATATCAAGACTGTAAAGCGACTTTTTGGTGATGATGCTCCATGGTGTGCTGCAGGAATTGGTGCGCACCAACTTACACTAAACGACTGGGCCGTTTCATCTGGCGGCCATGCCCGAACAGGGTTAGAAGACAACGTCCGTCTCGATCGCGATAGGCTTGCCCCCTCGAATGCAGCACTGGTTAAACGCGTCGTAGACATTTGTGAGACCTATGATCGTCCAGTCGCTACATGGCAACAGGCTCGAGCAATCCTTGGGCTAGAAAAGGTCATAGATGCCAATGGCTAAGTTCACTCGTATAAATGGTCGTGTTCTTCATTTTCTCTTCAGGCCTGGAAATGGCCATCTCCCTATAGTTTTCGTAAATTCTCTTGGGACTGATTTTCGTATTTGGGATGAAGTTATTGAGCGTCTTCCAGAAGATGCCACCACCTTACAATACGATAAATCTGGCCACGGCTTAAGTGAAGAGGGTGCGGTGACCATATCCGATCATGCTGCGGATCTTGCCGCACTTATGGATACCTTAGGTCTGGCGCAGGCATTAGTCTGCGGAGTATCGGTCGGTGGTATGATTGCGCTGGCACTTTCTTCGGCTCGCCCTGACTTGACCATCGGACTCTTTCTAAGCAACACAGGACACAAGATCGGAACATACGAAATGTGGAACGACAGGATTAAAGCAGTTAATGAGCTTGGACTTGAGGCAATGGCTGATGATTTGCTAGAGCGGTGGTTTTCGGGCTATTTCTGGCAAAATGAAACAGTTCAGATAGAGGGCTATAGGATGATGCTATCGCGCACACCCGGGCGGGGCTATGCGTCTGTTTGTGCTGCAATTCGCGATGTTGAATTGGCGAACAAGATCGCCTCTATCAATTGCAGAACATTTTGCCTTGCCGGATCCGAGGATAAGGCGACGCCGCCAGAGGTTGTTGCGGCTTTGGCCGATAAGATTCCAGGGGCAATGTACCATACTATCGAGGGTGTCGGACATATTCCAGCTATCGAAGCTCCAGACACAGTCGCACAACATATACGTGAACAAATGGCCTTCCTGGTATGACATCAATCTTCAACCATCCGTGGTTTAGCAGCCTTTTTGCCGACCCAAATATTCAATCACTATGGTCAGCAGAGGTTCAGAGCCTACACTATCGTAAATTTGAAATTGCTTTGGTACAAGCACTTGAGAAACACGGATTTGCAGCAGATGGTATGGGCCAAAAGGCCGCCGCACAAATCATGTGCGCACAGCTGGATGACGCACAATTAGCCCGCGCAACCGCCATCGACGGGTTGCCAATTCCTAACTTCGTAAAACAAATGCAGAAGGCAGCCCCCGACTGTGCTGATGCGATCCACATGGGGGCCACATCGCAAGACGTGATGGACACAGCCCTATCGATGACACTGGTTGCCACGGCTGATCTTTTGTTGGAACGCATAAGCGGTTTGATTACCCAGCTTGATGAGCTTGCGGCAGAGCATGGCGGCAAAAGATTAGTGGCCCAGACGCGAATGCAGGCGGCATTGCCCATCACAGTGGCTGACCGAATTGCTACTTGGTGCACCCCTCTTCAAGGGGCACATACCAATCTAACTAACATGCACTTGAAGATTGCTCGATTGCAACTAGGTGGCGCGGTCGGAACTCGACATGCCTTCAAAGTCAAAGGACACGCCATTGCTCAGGAAATGGCTAACACGCTGGGACTCAGCGAAAATGGAGTTTGGCACAGCGACCGCAGCCAAATCAGCACTTTTGCAGGCTTGCTTTCACAGATAACCGGTGCCTTGGGCAAGATAGGGCAGGACATCGTGTTGATGGCGCAGCAGGGCGTTGACGCAATTGAATTGTCTGAGGGGGGTAGGTCATCCACAATGCCACATAAGTCCAATCCGGTACTTGCAGAATTACTTGTTACCCTTGCGCGGTTTAATGCAGCACAGGTTTCTGTCTTGCATCACAGCCTTGTCCATGAACAGGAACGCTCAGGCACCGCATGGATGTTGGAATGGATGGTGCTACCCCAGATGGCGGAGGCCACTGGAAGCGCAACTTTGGTAGCAAAAGACTTATGCCAAAAAATCAAACGTGTGGGAAGTAGCAGTTAAGGAACGTGTGGCTAAAGCCTTGAGCAAAGAAAGCAAAACTGCTTTTCCTGAACGTTGAACTTTTGGAAAACAACTTAGCCACAGATACTTGGAAAATGGGGAAAGTGATGAGAGGTTAAAAGCCCATACATAACATAAATTCCAAGCTATTTTAGAGGAATATCAATAGACAACATAACCGCTTCATTTGCAGCACTTCACAATCCGATAGAGTGTCCAAAGCTGACAAAATTCTATAACTTAAGGTTGAACACATATAAAAAACCACATTCACGCTAGGAGCGATGCTGTTCTTGAAACTTGCTTGGAATTTGACCACGTGTTGAACAATCTTTTGTAAGTTAGTGGTCTATAATATCAGCGTGTTTTAAATATTGGGCTTTAGGAATGGACGGCACTACATCGCGTCGAGCGTATGGATCAATCCGTTTGTTATATGTTCTTCGAGTCGGCGCGCGGCGGCCTTGCTATCTCGGGCAATGGCGGCTTCAAAAATATCCTTATGTTCCTGGGCCGCTTCACTACCACGATAGGTCAGAACCAGCATCTGATACCGCAGGTATTTCCAGAACAAAACTGTATGAAGCTCAAGCAAATTCTTGGAGTTACAGGCTCGAATCAGGGTAAGATGAAATTCCCAGTCATAGCGTTTCCATAGTTCCTTTTCCGCCTCATCCCCGCTTTGCATACGACGTTCCATGAGATTCAGTTTGTGGTAGGCTGCAACTAGATCACCCTCCCAGTCGGTATCCCCATTTTCTACAGAATGCCTCAGCGCATGACACTCAAGCAGAATTCGAAGGTTAGAGATTTCGCTCAAATCGTCTTTTGATACCTGAGTTACAAAAAAACCACGCTGCTCCTCGGCTGACACAAAACCGTCACTTGCCAGACGGTTTAGAGCCTCGCGCAGGGTAGAAACACTAGCGGCATATTCGGTCTTGAGTCCATTAAGCTTAAGCTTCATCCCTGGAGCAAGCTTGCCAAAGATGATGTCATGTTTTATCCGCTCGTAAGTCGAATGACCAACAGTGCTTGGCTGATTCCCATTCGGAAAGCCTAATTTATCATTGTTATTATACATCTATTTGGGGACCGTTTTCACGTTAAAATATATTATGTAGCTTATAATTTACGAAATTTTATTTTAATTTTCAATCTTAC
>Ga0181604_10003002_pt1 | contig 14445 bp, 15 predicted proteins | sample 041ome_12_FD_148663 | JGI IMG/M metagenome (GOLD analysis project Ga0181604, IMG submission 148663) | Coastal salt marsh microbial communities from the Groves Creek Marsh, Skidaway Island, Georgia - 041410US metaG (spades assembly) | ecosystem: Environmental > Aquatic > Marine > Intertidal zone...
TTGCATTAAATCTGGGTACCCAGCGTTAAACTGCGCTAATCCTGATTGCTCGGGAAAAGGGTTTAAAAATATTGGCGCTAAAGCGACGAGTATAGCCACGATAAGCAATAAACTGGCATCTTTTCTATTTAGTCCTAACATCATTATTCCTCCATGACACCTTTTCGGCCCATCAAACCGCGGGGGCGTGTCAATAGAATGACAATTGCTGCAAGATAAATCACAACCTGATTAATACCTGGCAGAGCTTCGATGACTTGTCTCATAGAAGCAAAGCTTTCCAATATGCCAAGAAGAAGGCCGGCTGCTACCGCCCCGGGAAGCGATCCCATACCTCCAACAACGACTACAACAAATGAAATAACGAGAAAATCCATGCCCATATGGTAGTTGGGAGGGTTGATCGGTGTATACATAACACCAGCTAGCCCGGCAACAGCGGCTGCAACGCCAAACATTATGGTAAATCTTTTGTCTATATTTATTCCAAGAAGTTCGACTGTTTCACGATCTGCCATACCAGCCCGCACGACCATGCCAAATGTTGTAAATTGTAAAAACGCAAACACCGATCCAATTAAAAGCATGGCAAAACAAAAGTATACTATTCGCCAGTATGGATAAATAATCGTACCGGCTTTCAAACCTATAGCTGCACCAAAATCGAATGAACCGATAAAGGCTTCTGGAGCTGGGTTTGGAATTTGATTGGCCCCGAAATAATACTTAATGATTTCTTGAAGTACTATAGCAAGACCAAAAGTAACTAAAATCTGGTCGGCATGAGGCCTTTTGTAAAAATGTTTAATTAAGCCTCGTTCCATCAGTACGCCGATTGTAATCATAACCGGTATTGCAAATAGAATAGCTAGTGGGACTGACCAATTTATTAGCACCTGTCCGGCGCTTTCTCCAAACCAATCGTAAATATACGGAACATCAACTTTCAAGGGATTACCAAGAAAATCTTTTTGAGTTTCATCTACAACTACTTTTGATAGAGAAAGTATTCTACTGAAAGTAATCGCACAAAATGCCCCGAGCATGAACAAAGCGCCGTGGGCAAAGTTTACTACTCCGAGTGTGCCAAAAATTAGAGTAAGGCCAAGCGCAATTAGAGCATAAGCGCTACCTTTGTCTAAACCGTTTAGTATCTGAAGAATAATTTGGTCCATATAACCCCCAAGAATGGCGTATAAATCGCTTGTCCGTTATTCGAAAGTGTGGTGATTTAAAAGGGCAAAAAGGCCTCCAGTAGTCTGGAGGCCCTGTAATTAATTATGCACCCGGATTACATGAACCTAATTCACCACCAAAGATCGCAGGGTCGAATGTGACTGCTTCTGCAGGTGTGACGTCAACAAGCTCAAGTAAGTCAAAGTCATTCGCAGGGTTCTCTTTCCCTCTAACGACCAGAACGTCTTTGATGCACTGGTGATCTTCAGCGCGATAAAGTGTTGGGCCGTTGCCCATGCCATCGAATTCAAAGCCTTCAAGTGCTTCCACAACTGAGCATGGGTTGAAAGAGCCGCCACGTTGCACAGCATCTGCGTATAGCAAAGTTTGGCAATAGCATGTGTGTGCAGCTTGTGATGGTGGAAAGCCATACTTTTCACCAAATGATTTAACGAATGCGTTAGTACCTGCATAGCGTGAACCGGCAGTATTTTCCAATGACCAATGCCATCCAGTTGTTCCAAAGATCCCGGCAACGTTTTTACCTGCGCCCTTCGCCATGAGACGGGAATATAATGGTACAACGATTTCGAAATTTTTACCGTTCGCTTGCGCGGCTCTGAGACCAAACTCAACAGCAGATGTAAGCGAATTAACCATATTACCGCCGTAGTGGTTAAGAACAAGAACGTCTGCGCCAGAGTTAAGAACTGGAGCTACATAAGATGAAAAGTCTGTCTGTGATAGCGGAGTTTTAACTGCTGCCACAGTTTCCCAACCTAAAGCTTCTGTTGAATTTCGAACAGCTTCTTCGGTCGTATAACCCCAGTTATAGTCTGCAGTGAGGTGATATGCCTTTCTATCAGATCCATAACGGTCCGCCAGAACTGGTGCCAGCGCAGCACCTGTCATATATGAGTTGAAGAAATGTCTAAACCCATTGGCTTTTTTGTCTTTACCGGTAGTGTCGTTTGAGTGGGTCAAACCAGCCATAAAAATAATTCCAGCTTCTTGACACAGAGCTTGTACGGCAACTGCCACGCCAGATGATGAGCCACCTGTTATCATAATAGCACCATCTTTTTCGATCATCGAGCGAGCCGACGCACGAGCAGCATCTGGCTTGGTTTGGGTATCGCCAGTTACGTATTCAACTTTTTTGCCCAAAATTCCTGTACCGTCTAAGGCTTTAGAACTGAATGTTTGTAGCATTCCGCCGTCGCCTTCACCGTTTAAGTGCTCCACGGCAAGTTTGTAAGCTCGTAGTTCGTCTGCTCCCTCATCCGCGTATGGACCTGATTGTGGTACATTAAAACCCAAGGTTACACTTGAACCGGTTGGAGCATTGGCAAAGCCAGAATGGCTTCCAGCTGTTAGGATAGTCGGCATGGCTAATCCAGCACCTGCTACAGCACCGGTTTTGATCACGCCGCGACGTGTTAAATTTGTTTTTGACATATAGTCCTCCGTTTTATGATGAGCGAAACGTTCCTCCGCAACTTTTCGCAATGCACCATTGTGCAAATCGACTAGATAGATCCTTTCAAAAACTTTTCAACATACGAGTTTTAACAATTAATTTTTTTGTAAAAAATTTCACAAAATTAAAAAAAAATTGTAAAAAAGTTGTATTATATTACTGTATCAAATTGAAAATAATAGGAAAATAAAAATGCTATCTAATGCGACTACAGGTTATCGGGTGCGAGAAAGACGCATTGCATTGGGATTGAGGCAAATGGAACTTGCAAATTTGGTTGGCATTTCTACTTCATATTTGAATTTAATAGAGCACGGAAAGAGAAGAATTGGAGGCAAGTTACTTTTAAACCTGGCAGAAGTTCTTAAAACTGAAAGTTCCTTGCTAGCAGATGGAGCTGAGGCAGAGCTTGTAGGTCGTTTAAACGAGGCGTCAGCAAAATCGGAAACTAAACCGACAGAAACTGAAGTCGCAAATTCATTTGCTATGCGTTTTCCTTACTGGGCAAAATTGCTCGTGTCAAATGATCGTCGCATAAGAGAACTGGAACAAGTAATAGAGGCCCTATCCGATCGTCTTAACTTTGATCCTCAATTGGCCGCATCACTGCATGAAGTCATAAATGCAACCGCTTCTATAAGGTCTACAAGCTCTATTTTAGTAGATACAGAAAATATAGAACCGCAATGGCAGCGTCGGTTCTTTAGGAATATAAGTGAGGACAGTGAGAGATTAACTTCTAGCGCTGAAGCATTAAATTCTTATTTTGACCAAAAAGAAAGTGATGAAACACAATTTTCTTCCACAGTTGAAGAAGTAGATAAATTCCTCGAAGACAGGAATTATGATTTTCTAGCCTTAGAAAATCCTAGTGTAGAAATCGATAAGTATCTTGCAGCGTTAAACTTTAAACTGAAAGGTACTAAAAATTTACTTCGGAAAAGGCTGGGTATCTATTTGCAGGATGCTGCGGCTCTTCCAATTGATCTACTGTTACAAACTTTAGAAGATTACGAAATTGATCCATTTATGCTTTCAGAAAAATTGAATATTTCAATTGATTTAATTATGCGTAGATTATCTACTTTGCCTAGCGAACTAATTGGAGGGGCAATAGGTTACGTCTCATGTGACGCTGCAGGTGCATTTTTACAGCGACGGTCTCTATCAGGATTTCGAATACCGAAATTTGGTGCAGCTTGCCCGAGGTGGCCAATTTATTTGGCCCTTCAGCGGCCTATGATGCCTATTTATCAAAACTTGTCTTACAAAGCTCAAGACAATACTTTTTATAAAGTTTGGGCGTATTCAGCTGTTCCTAAAACGTATTATGGTTCAAAAAGTATTCCTATTGTAAGTCACATGCTAATACTGCCGAATGAGCCTGGTATAAAACCAGCAGATGTAAATGAAGTTGGTGCAGCCTGCAGAGTTTGTTCAATAGAGAATTGCGATTGGCGTCGTGAACCATCGATTACAAATAAAGGTTTTTGACAAGATACGCCTTACTGATGTTTACTTGCTTTGTGTTCTGAAGTTGGGGGGCAAAATGCGCAAAACTGTCATGTTGGTGGAGGACGAGCCAAATATTATCGAAGCAATAAGCTTTGTATTATCGCGTGATGGGTGGAACGTAGTTACGCACTCCAATGGTCACGACGCTTTTGAGGTTATTTTATCAATAATGCCTAGTGCTATAATCCTAGATGTCATGTTGCCAAAAAGAAATGGTTACGAAATATTAAGGGATATTAGGGAGAATTCTAAAACTAAAGAAATTCCGGTTATTGTCCTTACAGCCAAGGGACAAAAAAAAGATCGTGAGACTGCTGAGAAACTTGGGAGCAATCTTTTTATGACAAAGCCTTTTTCAAACTCAGAGGTGTTGGAGGCGGTAAGACAATTGGTTGATAATGTTGAAGTATAAGCAAGAAAATCCAGATTTGGACAGTCAAAGTTATAAGTTGAGACGAATAATTGATGCGCTCAAACTGATTCCAGTATTGGGGTTATTTTTTTGGATGTTGCCTCTGCTCTGGAATGAATCTCACTCACTGACAATATCTTTTGTTCTTATTTATATTTTTATTTGGTGGATCTTGCTCATTATTTTTAATTTTTGGGCAAATTCGAAGCTTAGTTCATCCGCCTTGTATTCCAGAAGCAATTCAACCTAGTCGGAGCTGGTGGAAGGCGTATGTTTAACATTCTGATTTATGTATGTCTTTCGTATGTTTTCATCCTTTTTGGTGTCGCGTTTTGGGCAGAGAAGAAGGCTAGAGATGGAAAGGTGAAGTGGCTGAGAGGGCCAGTGATTTATACCCTATCTCTCTCTATCTATTGTACGGCTTGGACTTTTTATGGTGCGGTTGGAAATGCTGCAAGGTCAGGACTAGAGTATCTAACAATATACCTTGGGCCAACTTTGGTAATGATTGGTTGGTGGTGGTTACTTAGAAAATTGGTAAGGGTTGGAAAGACCCAGCGGGTTACCTCAATAGCAGACTTGCTTTCATCAAGATTCGGCAAATCAAAGTTACTTGCTGCGGTTGTTACCGTTCTTGCAGTCATTGGCACGACACCCTACATAGCTTTGCAGTTACAATCTGTAACCTTATCTTTTTCGATTTTTGCTACTTATGAAAATTCCCAAGTAATCCCATTTGATTACTATAAAACCGCATTTTGGTTAGCAATTGGATTAGCTTTCTTTACTATAATATTTGGAACTCGCAACCTCGATGTTAACGAACGTCACAACGGGGTTGTGATGGCAATTGCAGTTGAGGCAATCGTCAAATTAATAGCTTTATTGGCCGTCGGTGTATTTGTGGTTTGGGGAATATCGGGTGGTATTGGTGAAACGCTCCAACGAATAGATGCATCTAAAATTGGTGATTGGCAAGTAAATGCAAGCCGTTGGGTTGGTCTAACATTCTTATCCGCGGCAGCTTTTATTTGTTTGCCAAGAATGTTCCAAGTTCTTGTTGTTGAGAATGAAAGAGAAAGTCATTTGCTAACCGCTTCATGGGCGTTTCCTCTCTATTTAATGCTGATTTCACTCTTTATAATTCCAATAGCTGTTATTGGCCTCGACTTGTTACCTGCAACGGCGAACCCGGATCTTTTCGTTTTAAGTGTTCCACTTTTTAAAGGAGCGGAATCTTTGGCTATTTTTGCATTCCTAGGTGGATTTTCTTCTGCTACTTCGATGGTAATTGTGGCCTCAATTGCAGTATCTACCATGGTTTCAAATCACTTAGTGATGCCTTTCTGGTTGCAATTTAGGGGTGAAGGAAATCCTGTTTCAGGAGATGTTAGGAATGTAATACTTCTATCACGGCGCCTATCAATTATTGCAATTCTTGGTCTCGGTTACCTTTATTACTTTTTATCCGGTGGTGGGGCGGCGTTAGCCTCTATTGGCTTGATTTCATTTACCGGCGTTGCTCAAGTCCTACCATCTTTGGTGGGTGGCTTGTTTTGGAGGGGGGCAACGCGAATTGGTGCTATATCTGGTGTGGGATCTGGTCTGGTTATTTGGCTTTATACATTATTTTTACCAAGCTTTGGTCCAGAGATTTTTATAAGTGAAAATACACTTCAGAACGGGTTTTTAAACATTACTTGGTTAAAACCCAATGCTCTCTTCGGTATCACTGGTATAGATACCTTAGTTCATGCTATTTTTTGGAGTATCACTATAAACACGATTTTTTTCGTGTTTATCTCTTTGATAACATTACCGCGACCTTTGGAGCGCTTGCAAAGCGCCCAATTTGTTGACGTTTTCGATCATTCGGCAAACGTTACTAATTGGTCAGGCGAAATTGCCAGAGCAGAAGACTTACTAATAATGGCACAAAGAATCCTCGGTGCCAGCGAGGCAAAATTATTATTTAAAATTGAAGCGGAGAGGCAAGGTTCCTCACGGAACCTGCCTGATGTAACTCCAGAATTCTTGGCAATTCTTGAGCGTGAGTTATCAGGTTATGTTGGGGCAGCCACATCACATGCAATGGTTGAACAAATCGTGGGAGGTGCAACCATCTCTGTTGAGGATCTGATCGCAGTTGCAGATGAGACAGCACGTATGATGGAATACTCAAATCGTTTGGAGGCCCAGTCAGAAGAACTAACCCGCACAGCAATGCAGTTAAAGACAGCAAACGAAAAATTAACTAAATTGGCATTACAAAAAGATGCCTTTCTCTCTCAGATAAGTCATGAGCTTAGGACTCCCATGACTTCAATTCTAGCATTTTCGCAGATATTAAGTGAAGCAGACGGTGCAGATATTGAGGATAAGGACAAATATGCGCAAATTATTAATGATGAAGCTAACCGGCTGACACGGTTGCTTGATGATTTGTTGGATCTTTCAGTTTTGGAAAATGGCAAGGTTAATTTAAATCTTACTGATGGTTATTTGCATGAGGCGGTGGATAGAGCCATTGCAAGGTCTGGTTTAGATAATAGGAATAGCAGAGTAAAAGTAAGCAATAAAGTCTCGAAAAAGTTACCAAAGGTTTCAAGTGACTTTGATAGATTGGTTCAAGTGTTTATTAACTTGCTTAGCAATGCGCAAAAATACTGTGACGCCGACGTGCCAAAACTTGAAATCAAGTCAAATTTGGAAGGTAATTATATCAATGTCGATTTTATAGACAATGGAAGTGGGATACCATTCGATCAGCAAGAATTACTTTTTGAAAAATTTTCGAGGTTAACCAGTAGTAAGAAAGGAGGAGCAGGTTTGGGACTTGCTATATGCCGTGAAGTTATGCAACGAATGAACGGTAAAATTTCTTATATCCCAACTAAGAGAGATGCTATTTTTCGTGTGTCAATTCCGAGAAAAACAGAATTGCTTTGAGGGCCTGAATTTATAAAACGGCAGCACATTGATGTCCTTCTAGCTAACGGATAAATTTTGTAACGTTGGCTGTAATCCCGTTAGATCATAGCCCGCTGACTGCGTTTTCTCTAATATGACTGAAATTTCTGTACCTGATACTGCTTCACCCATAGCCCATATTATACTGCACCTAGTGCCAGATGCACAATATGCCAGTACAGGTCCGTTTAAATCGATAAAAAATTCTCTCTGTTTTTTAACATTTTCAAGGGTCATCGTCTGATGGGTAAGTTCTAAGACTTCAAAATCAATTCCTGCCTCCTCTGCTAACTTTGCCATCACAGAGCTACTATACCATTCTGGAACTTCTACATCAGGCCTGTTGCAAATTATTTTAACGAAACCTTTCTCAGCAATTTCCGCCACTTGATATGGTTCAATTTGTGGTGAAACATGATAGTTTTTATCAATAAAAACAGGTTTCATTTTTACTATTCCTACCTGACCTAGCCATCTGCAGTTGATATAGATCCCATTCGAATTGGTTTTGTTAATATCATACCAATTACCATAGATACAAAAAAGAGAATAATTCCACTACCTCCAAAACCCAATGCCGCAATAGCCGGTCCTGGACATAGGCCCGCTAACGCCCATCCCATGCCAAACAAAACTGACCCAGATAGTAATTTAAAATCGATTGTTTTGTTTGACGGCATTGAAAAGCTATAGTCGAATAAGGGTGCTTTCCTAGCGGCGATAGCCCACGCTGCAGTCATTGGAATTATAGCTCCCCCCATTACAAAAGCTAATGTGGGGTCCCACTGGCCTAATATATCAAGCCAACCTTGTACTTTTGCGGTGTCAGTCATCCCTGAAATTAAAAGGCCAACACCAAAGAGCAAACCCGATATAAAAGATACTAATAACCTACTCATATTAATCCCCAAAAAGTCCTCAGAGTTACCATTGTCAGGGCTCCTGCTGCAATATAGACAGCAGTTGCGAGCAGGCCCCTTAACGACAAACGCGATATGCCGCAGACCCCATGGCCAGAAGTACAACCATTAGCAATCCTTGTGCCCGCGCCGACCAATAGTCCAGCAAGAACAAGCTGAGTCGTATTACTGGTCACATTTGTTGTGCTGAAATCGGAAAATTGTAAAATAATCAAAGGCCCAGCGATCACTCCAATTAAAAATACGATTCTCTCAAGGTTTTCCTTGTCCTGTTTGCCGTCTATTAGCTGGCCTAAAATTCCACTCGCTCCCATAATACGCCCGTTAAAAATTAGTAATACTAACCCACCTAGGCCAATAAACAGTCCACCCACTAGTCCATAAATCCAGTCTATAATCATTTGATTATTTCAATCCTTCGGCGTAGTTGGGATCCAATTACATTTTGTTGATTGGAACTTTTAGAAACACATCGCCTTGCTCATCAGGCTCAGGCATATTACCGGCCCTCATATTTATCTGAAGTGAGGGAACTATCAGCTTAGGCATTGCAAGTTTAGCATCACGCTCGTCTCGCAATTTAACAAAATCCTCTTTTGATTTTCCTGATTTTATATGAATATTTTTTTTCTTTTGCTCGCCCACGGTAGTTTCCCATGCATAATGCTCACGACCTGGCGCCTTGTAATCATGACCAACGAAAATACGAGTAGCATCAGGAAGGGATAAAATTTTCTGGATTGACGAGAATAGGTTTTCTGAGGATCCACCTGGGAAATCACATCTAGCGGTTCCAAAATCAGGCATAAATAGAGTGTCTCCGACAAACGCAGCATCACCGATTACGTAAGTCATACATGCAGGTGTATGACCAGGAGTGTGCAAGACGTCTCCTCGCAGCTGTCCAATATGAAACGTATCTCCCTCTACAAATAACTTGTCAAATTGGCTGCCATCGCGTTGAAATTCTGTTCCCTCATTAAAAATCTTTCCAAAGGTTTCTTGGACATCGGTAATGTGCGATCCTATGCCGATTTTTCCACCAACTTCCATTTGTATATATGGTGCAGCTGACAGGTGATCGGCGTGTACATGGCTTTCTAAAAGCCATTGAACATCAAGTTTGTTTTCTTTTACGAAGTTTATCAGTTTGTCGGCAGATCTTGTATCAGTACGGCCTGAAGCAAAATCAAAATCTAAGACACTGTCAATTATAGCGCAGGATGAACCATTCGGATCGCAAACAATATACGAAATAGTATTGGTAGCTTCGTCAAAAAATGATGTGATATCGGGTCCCATACATGCCTCTTTTAGAGTGTTAAATAACATATATCAAATTTTGAATATGAATCAATTTCTTTATTAAGTAACTAGAACTCCGATGGTAACTGACATTAAGCCTAAAACCGACAGAAATAACGATGCTAAGTTAAGGGGCATCGCTCCTTGAATAGACTTACGAAGTTCTTCATCTGATGAACTCTTTTTTTTAGCCAACGCAACCTTATACATACTGAATAATAGACCAATTAATCCAAATATTGATAATGCTGCTCCTCCCCAAACAAGTACAAATATCATGTGGCTCTACTACTGTTAAAAAAAATTATTGTAAAAAGCTTATTCGAAACCTTGTTATATTTACAACCACAGAGTAACCCGAATAACAAAAAAGGAAATTATTTATGGATGAGAATAGTGGTAGTGCCTATCGAGTTACAGCTGATGAGTTAAGACAGTTCGTTGAAAGGTTTGAAAATCTAGAGATAGAAAAACGAAGTATCGCAGATCAACAAAAAGAGGTTATGGCTGAAGCTAAAGGTCGAGGTTATGATACAAAGATTTTACGAAAAATAGTCGTGCTTAGAAGAAGGGATTTGCAGGATTTGGCTGAGGAAGAGGCCGTTCTTAGTATGTATAAATCAGCTCTAGGCATGTAAACTAGTGACTTGATAGAGCCTTAAGATAGCCATAAATTTCTGGCAACTTGCGGATTGCTGCGACAAAATTTATCGTACATTAATATTTACATTCTTATACATCTATCACTAGGTTTGCGCTCAAAGTTTTAGCTAGCTTACTTAATTGTTTGGAATTCAAAATTGGCTTTTTTAAATTCGTCCTTATCTGGTCAAAATAAATCATTAGTGAATGCCAATGGTGGTTGGGCGATCTGCGCAATATCTATTTCGGCGCTAATATTATTACCAATAGTCTCAGTCATTTTTATCGCATTTTTCCCAGCCAATAATATTTGGCCTCATTTAATTTCCACCACTCTTCCGCGATACATTTCTACTACAGTTCTACTGATGATATCTGTCGGCGCCATTGCTGGAGTAATTGGAACTTTGAGCGCCTGGTTTGTAGTCAGGTATAGATTTATTGGGTCGAGTTGGTTGCAATGGGCTCTACTGATGCCGTTGGCTATCCCAGGATATGTTGGAGCCTACGCTCTAGTTGACTTGTTAGAGTATGCAGGTCCAGTTCAGTCAGCTCTTAGGGATGTTTTTGGTTGGTCAAGTGCCAGAGATTATTGGTTTCCTGAGATTAGATCTTTTGGGGCGGCTGTTTTCGTATTAAGCCTATCTCTTTATCCCTATGTTTACTTGTTAACTAGAGCAGCGTTCCGAGACCAAACCTCCAGCGTTGAAGAAGTGGCCCGTTCCTTGGGGGCACTTTCATCACAGCGTTTTTTCAAAATAAACTTACCACTCGCTCGACCTGCAATAGCTGCAGGGGTAGCTATTGTGATGATGGAGACAGTAAATGACTTTGGGACAGTAGATTACTTTGCTGTTCAGACACTTACTACTGGTATATTTAGTGTCTGGTTGCAATCAAGTAATGTAGGCGGTGCAGCACAGCTTGCTTGTGTGGTCTTAACGATTGTGATTTTGCTGGTTAGCCTAGAAAAACTTTCCAGAAGGAAAATGCAATTTTTCAACATGTCTTCGAAGCATAAGACAGTTCAGAAAATTAGGTTGAGCGGTTTATCAAATATTTTGGTATTTTTGTGTTGTTTGGTGCCAGTTTTATTGGGCTTTGCATTGCCGCTTATAATTTTACTAGAGCATTCTATGAGTAATCCTCACTTGTTTATAGATAAAGGATTAATCGATGCTACATTCAATACAGTATTTATTGGAACAGTCGCAGCGGTTGTTACAGTAATTCTGAGCATTTTTATGGTTTTTGGAATGAAATCGGTCAACGGTAGATTACCAAAAGTTACAATGCCAGTTACAACAATTGGGTACGCTGTACCGGGAGCTGTTCTTGGTGTTGGTATACTAATTCCACTTGCAATCTTGGACAATGCCCTTGCTGATGCGATTTTCTATTTAACGCAAATTGATGTAGGTTTAATTTTTACTGGAACTTCCTTTGCAATAATCCTTGCTTACATTGTAAGGTTTTTTGCTATTGGTCAGGGAGCAACAGAGGCAGCACTGGGGCGAATTTCTCCAAATTTGGAGCATGCAGCACGATCTCTGGGGAAAAATAGAGTATCTATTTTAAAAAGAATTTACTTACCAATAATAAAGGGCTCACTTGGGTCTGCGATGCTTTTGGTATTTGTCGATTGTGTAAAGGAATTGCCGGCAACTTTGTTATTAAGGCCGTTTAACTTTAATACTTTGTCTACTCGTGTACATGAGCAAGCCAGTCTTGAGGATTTGGTAAATGCAGCACCCGCTGCAATATATATTTCTTTGGTAGGACTTTGCGCTGTAGTCCTTCTGGCAAGGGCGAACAGACTGGAGTAGAAAGACAAACTCAAAAGAAATTTATTTTTAATCTTGCTAATTTCGCAGTGTTTATTTAATGACGCCGATGTGCCCCTATAGCTCAGCTGGTAGAGCAACTGATTTGTAATCAGTAGGTCCGCGGTTCGAGTCCGTGTGGGGGCACCATCAATACTCCTACAATACTATTTAAAGCTAGCCTAAGCATCTGACATCACTCAGTTATTCTTAATGCCATGCCTTATGGCTTACCTGGAGTACTGACCAAAATGCAGACAAACAAGTAGAACCCACAACTTCAACAATAACCAAAAAGGAAAACATTATATGAGCAGTCTATTTGATAAACCCACTGAAGTAAGTGAGATGAAAGCTAAGATGCAAAAGCTATTCAGTCCCTCTTCTACCGAATCTTTACCACTTGAGAAACGACTAGAGAAGTTACCTGAAGCAGAGTTAAACATGATACTCAACACCGCTAAAATGGTGCATCTCGCTGTTAGAGGGCAGTCACGGCTTGGCTTAAAGCCTAACTCTTATCTGAAACAGACTAGAGAGATGTACCGAAGACTGCCTAGCCATAAGCAGTATCTCATTGCGGAAGTACTAGAGAGTAATGACCCTCAAAATATTACAGAGGAACCTGATACAACTCGTGATGAAATTATAGATAAAACCTTAGGTGAATACACCGCTGCAATGGCTACTGTTAAACTGTGATCCAAACTAAATGTCGGTGCGTACATACTATGTGTCACGACATAAATAGTGCGTGTTAGCCAAGGTCAGTTAACATCTCCCTAAATTTCTGATTAAGGGGCACAGGCATCTCCCAAGTCTGCGCCCCTCTTTATTGCTGGGGATGTTGCTTATTTTAGGTGCTACCCAAGGTAACGCTTTCATTTGCTGTCTTACTAGTTAATCTTATACATATTCATGAATTTGAAGGGGTAAACTATGGCTGATGACGGTGTAAGACTAGTAAAACCTGGTATGCAATATGAAGGAGCTCAAGGGGTTACATACGATGCTGGTGTGTCTAGGAAAACCGTTGGAGCAGAAAAGGTTTGTATGAACATTTTGCCTATGCCTCCTGGTGTTAAATCTAAGCCACATATACACAGAGGCATTGAAACTATAGCCTATATGCTAGAAGGCGAATGCACACTATTTCATGGTAAGCAGCTTGAAAACCAAACTTTGATCAAGCAGGGTGAACAGATATTTATTCCTGATAACGTACCCCACGCACCTTATAATCTGAGTGACAAAAAGTGTGTGTGGGTTGTTGTTCATTCATCAGGTGATGATCAAGATGAACTTATCCGAACAGAAGAGTTAGACTATGTTCTTGAGAGCTATGAACAATGATAGCCATAAAGATGTAGAGAATATTTGGTGAAGTAATCAATATGAAAGGCTGTTTTATACGGTTTGATGTAAGAATATGTTGGTGAGTAAAAGTTTTAAAGTTCCAAAAGAGTTATCCAAAGAGCAGTTTTATTTTCAGGTCTTAAGCCCGAAGTTCAGTGAAGTTGATTACGATGCTGTAATGTCGAGTCAGGAAAGGCTGCGTCATGTTTTTGCTGAAAATAGCAAATGGCCTGAGGCTGACATGACTTTTGAGACAAATAAAAATGATTTAATCAGGCATGAAAAAGAATTCAACTCTAGAGAGGCTTTCGCCTACGCAGTGTTTAATTCGGCAGAAAATAATTATCTTGGATGCATATATATCAACCCAACCGAGCAGGTGGACTATGATTGTGAGGTTTATCTATGGGTCAAAGACAGCGAGGTTACATTTGATCAAGAGCTTTTCAAGACTGTAAAAGGTTGGTTAAATGAAGAATGGCCATTTAAGCGGTGCGCTTATCCTGGCCGCACTATTTCTTGGGAAGACTGGGCGTATCTTACAAGTTCAAAAAAATAGGAATGCACAAGTTTGGAAGGTTAAATGCGATAAGCCCAGAAAAACCATTATGAGGTGGAGCCAATGATAGTAAATCGTTTTTCCAAAAAATTCAAATTCAAGAACTGGCCTAATTCAAAACTACCTCAAGTAGCTGCAGGAGTTTATGTGATCTGGCATGATGATCAACTAATCTACGCAGGTATGTCAGGTCGTGAAATAGAAAAAGCTATTAAGGATGGAAAGAAAAAATACGGTATCATCACGAGGTTAGCCAGCCATGCAAACGGTAGGCTGTCAGGTGATCA
>Ga0181604_10003006_pt1 | contig 14438 bp, 11 predicted proteins | sample 041ome_12_FD_148663 | JGI IMG/M metagenome (GOLD analysis project Ga0181604, IMG submission 148663) | Coastal salt marsh microbial communities from the Groves Creek Marsh, Skidaway Island, Georgia - 041410US metaG (spades assembly) | ecosystem: Environmental > Aquatic > Marine > Intertidal zone...
TCATCATAATAACGAAGAATAATTTCCATCATAACGCATAACCCATTCTTAAATACTAAATTGGGAAAGCTTACTCCTTCAATTGTAATATTTTGGTTTATATTTGTTTCGGAGTAAGTAGTACGGTCGGTAATATTATTTAGTCTCGCAATAATATCATTTTTACCGGCGTTTTCACAGTAAGCTCCAGTATTATTTCGTGTTTCTTCAATGTTTTTTGTTTTAAATACAATGCGTTTATTCTTAAACAAACTCATAAATCCGATAATATTATTGTATTCGTTAACAGGTTGTATATACTTTTTCAAGCTTTGTTTAAACTGGTCAAAATCGGATGAATTCACTTCCGACCAAACCGTCTCCTTGTTATCTATGTTTTGTGTAAATATCTTAAATGTCGGGGTTGGTTGTTCATCATCTAAAAGAAGAATACTAATACGAGGACCAATACGCATAATTTTTATATCAAAATAATCCTTTATTTGTTGTTCAAAATTATATAGAACCGGTTCAGGGTCGGCATATAAGTACTGTAATATCAATAGCTTGTCGCTCAAAGGTAAAGTATCAATCTGATGATGTATAGCAAATTTAACAATTAAATCGTCAGTTAATTCTGGATGAAACAGTTTGAGTTTATGTGTAACATTGCCGAGATGTTTAAACCAGTTTGTTTCTCCTGTTTCTAAATTGTTGATAATAATAGTGAATTTCATATTAGTGGCAATTTCCTCTTTAATAGTGGCATATGTACGAGTATTATGTATATCCTTTATTTCAGCAGCGGCTTGTTTGACAAGATTTTGAGGTTCAGTATGTTTTATAGGCAATTCAAGTTGCAAAACATTAGGTTTATAATCAACAGGGACAGTTCGTTCAAAAATGGATGTCGTTTCATCTGTTATTTCGGTTGGTTGAAAAGCATAGATATCTCTGGAATTGACTAAATAACCCCGTCTTCCGTATTTATCAATTAAATATTCATTTCTGTTATTAACAAAACGTGATAATGCGAAGTCAATTTGAACATCATTGTATTTATATTCAATGTTTTCGTTTGGAAATTGGGAAGCAATATTTTTAATCATATCCCGATTTGGTGCATTCGGGCGAATATTAATAGAATTAATAAGTTCGGTTCGGTTATAGGTAGGCTTTTCTTTAAAAAGTTCTCGTATGCGTTTCACAATCATGCTATGATTGATTTGTACGAATTCTTCGTTATATGTATCATTTATTATATCAAGAGGTTCAACTGTAGCATGTGGGGAACAAGTAAAACTACAATTATCCATATAATCACACATATCAGTGAATGCTCGGTCACCAACTTGGTAATCAATATCTACATTGGGTTTGCTAGATAGTTTTAATTTAATATTCTTATTTTCAGCTTGTTCTAATAACTTATCAATGGTAAAATTGGTCTGTCCAATATTCAAAATGCAATCCACAGCACTTTCTTTTAATATTCGGGTAACTTTCCCAATTTGTACAGCTTTTTTCTCTGCAAACCGATAAACATACATATCAGCGGTTTCTTCTTCATCGTTTGGTGCGGTTGCGTGTAAGTATATTTCCACATTGCGTTCTTCAAATGGTAGGCTACAATGACTGCGATTACGAACACCTCGTCCAATAATTTGTTCAATCCGGTTCATATTGTACCAAGGTTCCATTATATGTACTTGACGAACGTTTTTGAAGTCAAGACCTTCAGCAGCGGCTTTGGTAATGAGGATAACTTTGACATTCTGCCCGTATTTATTTTCCGGATTGGTAATATATTTTAAATCCTCTGTATTGTTAGGTGAGAAGCGCTTGTCACCAGTAATCATTACATATTTAGCAGGATGAAACTCAATCCCTTGTGATTTTGGTTTTAATGTAATAGCGTCAATATATTCCGTTGGTTTGTTTTTGAATAAGGATTTGGTATAGTTAGCAGACCCGTATCGTGAGAACCCCAATTCTTCTAATGCCAGAGCCATAGGAACAACACCTCCATCAATATACTGTGAATATACAATGATTATGCCGGTAGAATTCATAATTTTACTACAAATATTGGACATTTTGTTACTATATTTGTGAAGGTTCTCTTGATTGAAAATTCTACCGTATTTGTTCAAGCTATCTTCTTTGTATTCATAATTATAATTGAGTATATCGCTGGTATCGTGTTTCATAATTCGCGCAAGACCATTTTTGCCGACCATATTTTGAACAACTGTTTCTAAATTGGTTTCACTTAGTTCGGTATTTTGAATAATGGCATCTAATTCTGGACTGGGATATACGATATCAAGTGATTGTAGTGGTTTTTCCAAATAAGTGTATCCAAATGTTTCCATGTTCTCAAAAGAAGGCATAGTTTTGGTCTGTCCAAACTTATCAGTTATATCACCGCCACGATTGTGCAAATAATCCATAATGCAGTTATATCCATTGGACTGATATTCCCCCATTTTGGTAACATATAAAGGAATATTCTGAATAGGTTCATCAATGTTCTTTTTATTCATTTGTATCTTGGGATAGTTTTCCTTGTCTAGCTGATTCTCAGGTGAAAATATGTCAGGATATATACGAAATGGGAAAGTATATGGGTTCTCTCCACGCACATAGGATACGTATCCAGTAAGTTTCCTTCGTAACAGGGAGTCACCATTTTCCTCTGTGTCTGTTACAAAGTTACCACTCTTATCAAATACCAACGATTCTGTAATAGAGCTGCGTTTATCTACTGCATTCAATATATTTGTCAACCAAATAATCTCTTTGTAGCTATTGTACATAGGTGTAGCAGACAATAATAGAAGTCGTATGTTCTCGGCATATTTGCATACATCTTTTAATAATGATGCGATTTTTGTACCTTCTTTATTGTCATCAGTTGGACGAATATTATGTACTTCGTCCACAATAACGAGGCGATTGTCAAAGAATCTACGAATACGTTTTATTTTCAACTCTTTGCGTTGTTTTACAGTGAGGGTAGTGTCTGTATAACCTTTGAGGACTTTTCTTTGAATAAAATGAGATAGCTGAGTATATCCAACAAACGAATAATATTTATTGATAATTCCGTTGATTTGCGCAGCAACTTTATCTCTAGATAATCCACGTAGTCCGGTCGGATTAATTTCCTTTAATAGTGAGTTTCCTATACAAGTATTCAAATTCCACAAATCACCGTCTGGTTCTAATTTGCGTTCGTCGAATAATTGAAGACGAAAATTATTTTGAACATTTGGAGAGGCGACTATTAGTATTCGTTGTGTTATGCCAATTTGTTTCATAAATCCACGTGTTTCTTCTGCAATGCCGATAGCACTACAAGTTTTACCAGTACCAAGACCGTGATACAATAACAATGCATTGTACGGCGTTTGAAATGACAGAAAGTTTTTGACAAACATTTGATGAGGCATAAGTTCAAAATCAGCGTTACATAACATATCTGCGTGTGTTTTAATGTCTCGGATTTTGCCATCGTACATAGTATCGTAAAACTCCTTACGCTTTGCGATTTTAATGTTAAAATCTGGGTCATTTATTTCTGGATATAGGAAATCAAGGTTTTCATCCACATCACGGTTATTGTATTCAATTCGTTCTTTATTATATAAAAAATCATTACCCTGTTTGCTGTCTATATCGGTAGGTAATACGCCGATTTGGTTTTGAAGTTTTAGTTCATTGTCAGTTAATGTTATTTCACCATCAGCAATGATTGGGTCGTTTATTTCTTCTTCATATATGCTGTCAATCATTTGTGTATCTGGTTCAGGAGCTACAGGTGAAGGTACAGGTGAAGGTACAGGTGAAGGTACAGGTGAAGGTACAGGTGAAGGTACAGGTGAAGGTACAGGTGAAGGTACAGGTGAAGAGCTAACCTCTAAATTCTCTTTCTGTTCTCGGTTTACACGTTCAATACAAATGATTAAACTGATAAGGTCTGGTTTTGTATTCGCTTCAGCTATATATGTGCGTCCGGTAGTTTCTCCTTTTAATTCAGATACTATATCTCGTAATTCCTGTCTTTTCAATTTATTTAGTTGAACTGCTCGGTTTTTTTCAGCATCATCTTGTGGTTCATATGTAGAAGAACAACCCATAATAGTTTTTTTAACGGGTTTCACAATCGGCTCGCACATATTAGTTACAGGATTTCTATATTCACCTCTCGGACAACGAGTTTGTTTGAGGGTACGTTTTTTAGGGGGGCTAGACTTATGAATTTTGGTTGTGTGTGACATCCGTTTCTACTACTTTAAACTATATGCATATAATTTTACATATCGTTTTACTCAGGAACAAATATCATAATATGCGTGATAATTGGAAAGAGAGAAGCATCTGATTGATATTGTAGATTATATCAAGTTTTTCTAAATTATAAGGTCGGATAACTTGCATACATCTATCATATGACATCCACTCCATGCAACTAACTTCAGATGTTTCAAAGTTATTCATATCTATAGGTTCCGTATTTTCAATAAATGTTAAAAAATATTTATGTTTGTATGACTTATAATTTGAACCAGTAAAAGTTTCTTCATAGGGAGCAATATTTTGTATAACGGTAAGATGTGATTTATCTATACCGGTTTCTTCTTGAAATTCCCTTAATGCGCAGTTATAATCATTTTCTTGATAATTTCTGCGTCCCTTTGGAAATCCCCATTCGGGTTCATCCCAATTCATGTAAGCATTGCTTTCGTCAATTAACGTTATTAAATTGTAACTAGAATGGTTACAAGATACACCAACCCGTAAAGAATTAAATTTTGTTTTGGATAAATTTTCTTCATATCTATACTGGGATGAAATTCTGTTATCCCCCCAAATTTGGTTCCATATCTCATCAAATTCTAAGGTGCGAAGTCGTTCTTTTTCATCTTGAGTCATCTGTTTTAACATGTTTAAAATGTAAAACTTATTATTAACGAAGTATTTGCCTCGCATGAAGTCAATAAATCCCAATGTATCTTTTCTTCGTATCATTAGAAATTCAATCTTTTTTTGGATAACTCGGAATGAAATAACTCCTACACTAGTAATAGGCATTTTACATTGGTTATATATATGTCCTTGTTTTCCACAATTATTACAATAATTATCGGTCATGAAATAAGTTTATTCTGATATAACCAAGTCTCATAGCTTTATATCATTGACGAAAATAGGAATGATATTTGACCAAAATATATGGGGACCCCATTACTGGTTTTTTTTACATACAATAGCTGAGTCCTATCCATTGACACCGAATGAAGTAACAAAACGAAAATATTACGATTTAATCCAGAACATGCCATTGTTTATACCAATAGCAGAAATGGGGAATAAGTTTAGTGAAATGTTAGACAAATACCCAGTCAGCCCATATTTAGACAATCGCGAATCATTTGTACGATGGGTTCATTTTATACATAATAAGTTTAATTTACTATTGGGAAAAAATGAGATACTACTAGCAGATGCGCTTGAGAAATATCGCGCAGAATACAAGCCGAAACCTGTATATATGCATGAGAAAATCCATATAAGACGACAGTATGTACATATCATATTAATATTGATAATTCTATTTTTGATATACGTCTATTACGAGTAGGACGGTAAAATGTATCGGTATAGTATAAATAGTACAATAAGATGCGAGTAGAATTAATCATCATTATAATCGCCGGATTCATAATGGCAAACATATATACAGATGGGAAATATATGCGAATGTTATCGTCGGGAAAGAAATATTATCAAATGGCAGGTGTAGCATTCGGAGCGTTGATGTTTTATATATTATTTAAGCGAAACCCATTAAGAGCCCGCGAGATGGTGACCGCATCAAATGAGTATATAAAGTATCTACCGATTGATAAGAATGCGTCAAATATCATATCCCCCATATTAGATTTTACTTCCAAACATAGCTTTGCAAATGAAAGTAGCGAACAATACCCAATTCTTCCAATGTCTAACAATAATCATCAATATGCATCCGAGAACCGTATAATAAATTCAGGCAAAAAATCAACGAAACGGTCGGTAAGTGAGACGAAAAAGAAATTTGTAGCGGCGAGACAAAATTGGAAGTGTAATGATTGTCAAAATCAATTGAGTGCGTGGTTTGAAGTAGACCATACCGTACGTTTGGAATATGGAGGTAGTAACCATATAGATAATTTAGTGGCACTATGTCGTGAATGTCATGGAAAGAAAACAACCATGGAGAACTTATAGGGGGCAATAAATGGACGGGTGTATAATAAAAAATGTATATTATTATATACTGAGAATAAATGGATGGATGGGGAATAATAATCCTCATTTTAGTACTGATAAACTTGTTTCTATATTTTTTAAAATGGAATAACATTGGATGGGCTATAAGTATGTGGAACAAGGTCGCATTGATATATGAAGGTATAATAGGTGTTATAATAGGAATTCTATATTCACCAATCGCGTGGATATTTAAAGAAATATATTCGTTAGGTAGAAATATTTATGAACAAGCCATAGAAAATAAGATATATGGTTTAGTGTTAGGTGCAATCATAATAGTAGCCATAATATTAAACAATGCTTCCTATAATCCAGAGGCTGGAACAATTAACATAACTAACTATTTATTTCCAATAGCAGCAATATTATGTTCCGCATTTGCTTATATACTGTTTAATAAATTAAATGCCTCAAGTGAAACCGCTGGATATTCCATAATGTTAGTATTCTTATTAATTGGTATAATGTTTGGTGCAGCATTTTATTTTTATTCAACTGGACTAATGTTTCCGATACTAGCAATAGCGATATCATTATTGGCATATCTGATATTAACAAAATTTGTAGGCACAACAATGCAATATATAATAATGGCATTAACATCCGTGTCAATGATATTCGGTTTAATCTTATATTATTTATCAGTAGATGCGATAGCAGTGTCAAGTACAATATTATACGCGATATCAGGAATATTAACGTTTGCAGTGGTAGTAGCTCTATCCATAATATTTTATTTTTATAGTAATTATCTAAAAACCGTCGGTGGATGGAAAGGATGGTTAGTGAATTTCATATTTTACGTGCCGTGTTTAGTATTAGATTTTATTAATTATATTAAGACCGAAATCGGATTAACATCTAATGTGGTCTATTATTTATTTGTTTTGGAATTACTAGCAGCATTGTTATACATCTATATTCCTAAGATTGCAAATAAGGTAGTGGCAAGTGAAGGTACTCCCCTTCTCGCCGAGACGGCATTCTTAGATATAAAGAAGGACTTAGGGAGTGGATATAATGTAGCGTTTAAAAATATTGGAATGGTCGAAGATGCAGTAACGACATACAAGCGTTCATACAGCATATCAATGTGGATATATTTAAATATCCAACCCCCAAACTATTCATCTTATGCAAAGGAATCTGAAATATTCAATTACGGAAATGGTTTGCCAAAAGTATGTTACATAAATAATGTAGATACAGATGGCAGTAAAACGCCTGATGTATTAAAGGTGTATTATACCAATAAAGGCGACGAACAAAGCTATACCGTAAATATTAAACCACAAAAGTGGAACCAATTGGTGTTTAACTATACTTCATCCCAAGTTGATTTGTTCATAAATGGACATTTAGAAAAAACATTTGTATTCAATGGCAATGAGCCAGAATACTTGGCAAGCGATATTATATCAGTAGGTTCAACCGACGGTTTAGACGGTGCAATATGCAATATTAAGTACCATTATGTGCCCCAATCAAAAGGACAAATTGCAACTTCTTATAATTTATTAATGAAAAGGAATCCTCCTACAAATATTTTGTAATGAAACTATATAAGAATGACCCCTACGACTATAATTCTCACGGTAATTATATTATTATTGGTATATGTGCTTTATGCATATTTAACCGGTACCGTAACCCCCTTATCACAAACAGCTAGTTTAAAGACACAAGTTCCTCCGATTACTAATATTAATGGTTCAAGAAATACCCGTTATGGGTACAGTATATGGGTATATGTAAATACTTGGACAAATAATAGTGCAAAAACGATATTTTCCCGTCCAAATAACATTAAGCTATACTTAGATGAAAATAGCCCGACATTAAAACTTGATATGACGATGAATGGTACTCCAGATGCCACGACTGGAATGGGTCCAGTTGAAACAATGACTATTACTACCAATTTCCCTCTACAAAAATGGGTATGTATAGCAATAAGTGTAGATAATCAATTTGTAGATGCATATTTAGAAGGAAAATTGGTAAAGTCGCAACGATTTTACACATCAACCACATCCAATGAAGTTGTAACCACTACCATTCCAGCAATCCCACCAGATGCAACATCTAGTCCGATCTATTTAGGGAATAACGGAAACGGAGCTTTCGTACCGTTTGATGCATTTACTGCTGAGTTTAAGCGATGGTCTGTACCAATTGACCCTGAAAGTGCGTGGGATACGTATTTAGCAGGTAATGGTACAAATGCATTATCTCGTGCATTTTCGTCATATGGAATAGATGTGTCAGTATTAAAGAATAACGTAGAACAAACAAAATTCTCATTTTAATTGATATGTCTGACATATAATCCCAACGTATATTATAATATATATAATATGAGTTTCCAACCAAATATGCAACCATCCTCTACATTTGGTACAGATTATGGAAAAGCGATAGCTACAAGTGTAGGAAGCACGATTGATGATGCGAGTACTGCTTTATCTAGTACATTTAATGAATTTTCTAGTCAAACTAGTACAGCTGTGGGCGCAACAACTGATTTTTTAACGGCAAATACGATTATTGCCAAGTTTGCTTTCATACTACTAGTATTGGTCGTATTTTTAATATTGTTTAATTTAGGAGTATCGATAGTAGGGTACTTTACTGAACCATCGCCCGACCCGTATATTGTAAAAGGTTTGAGTGATGGCAATATCTCAAAAATAATACCTCAGGACCCCAAACAGTCAGATGCTATTCCCATATATAGGTCAAACGACCAATCAAAAGGAATGGAGTTTACGTGGTCAACATGGTTATATTTAAGTGATTTGGGTAAAACTGCAGGTAAGTACCAACATGTGTTTAGTAAAGGTGATGGTGTTGTAAATACAGAGACAAGTCTATCAACAGTAAATAATGCACCCGGTCTTTATATTAGTCCCACGGATAACAAACTCCATATTATAATGAATACTGTATCTCCAACTGACGCAAATACCACCATTGATATTGATAATATGCCAATTAATAAATGGTTTCACGTAGCAATGCGTTTGCAGAACACCGTACTAGATGTGTATGTAAATGGTATTGTAGTGAGCCGTTTATTACTAAGCAATACCCCCAAACAGAATTATGGCAATATTTATGTCTGTCAGAACGGAGGGTTCTTTGGCAAGTTATCCAATTTAAGATATTATAGTCGTGCATTGAATGTGTTTGAAATTAATAGTATAGTTTCATCCGGACCCAATATGAAACTAGCAGAAGATATGAAACCATCTGGAGGAGCAGACTATCTGTCAAGCCGATGGTATGGAGCAAGGTACTAATCGCGATAGTAAAATATAGTAGCAATATATAGTATATTTTAGAAATGGCAAATATCAATATGGACTTACCTACGATATGCAACTTGAGAAAACGGCAGCAATTGTTTGCAATGCCATCGTTTCGCGCGACCCCCATATCGCCTTACAATGGAACGATTACACAAACGCAACTAGATATGCGACGAAAAGCCGAAATTTTAAAATATGCAGGAAACCGAATGAATACAAAAACCAATAGTCTAACCAAACAACAACGATATAATCAAGTTATTTCGGGAAAGTATCAATCCCGACCCTATATTACAACCTATACAGATACCGTAACATATGTATATGACAAACAATTAGATATGGAGATACCAATTATTACACATACCCCCGTATTATCTAATCCAGACCCAGATTGTCCATTAGACGATATGATTCCAGTTCCAACGTCTTCGTCTGATGTGCCAGGTCCAATTATTCAATTATATAATGATTCTAGTATTCCACTTTACAATTATAGTAGTACAATGAATAATAATGTTTATGCAATCACAGATGTAATAGAAACTAATATGTTTAAAGTGAATTATGCAGCGGAGAACACATATGGTTATGTTACCATCACGTCACTAGATGAAGATGGAATTAGTGAGTTAAAAAATGAGGATAATCTAAGAATACTACTATGTTCTATATATATTACCAGTGTCATTAACCGTAATATAAGCCGTTATGAATTAGCTATTCCTATAGGCATTCATTTCAGTGGGACATCCAGAGAAAGGGATAACAAAAATATATCTGGTCCGATTACATTAAGTATTATGACTGACATATATAATGAAGGCTTTAATCCACAAGTTGAATTTGTTGGTTCGCTTGTATCAACCGAGCGTCTTGTTTCGTTCTCTCAATCTACCAATAATATAAGTATAACATTTAATATAAGTGACAATAAAAATGACTTCTCTGGTACAATATATGTTGGAATGTTAAATATAACAAATATTGAGTTGTTTTCTGAACCAGGATATATATATGATATTAACATGGATGCCAATATTCAATTTGCCATAGCTGATAATATGAGAGCAGCTTTCCTATCTCAATATGATTTTAAATATGGGATATATTATAACTACTCGGATGCAACCCCTATATTCTCACAAGAGAATTGTACAATCACTTCACCAACTGCCAATGATGAGCCATTATTACCGTTTCAGGTAAAAGACACGTCGGTGTAATGGTTCATTCCCTCATCTCTACATATTGGACATCGCGTACATAGTGGCGAACAAGAAGAACATATAAAATGACCACAATCAGGAACAACCAATTTTTCAACAGGCATACTTTCGTAGCATACTGGACAATCATCAGTCATTGCGTTTTTTCCATACAATGTTTTTATAATATTCTGTAATGATGTGAATTTAGGACGGACCGACTGCATATTATTGCGGACCGTGTATAGTTCGTGTGAGACATTTGTCAAACGCCGCCTATAATGTTTATTGTCATTAATCAATAATAAACATTGAGAATGTTTTTTATCATATTGTGATAGTAATTCATTATATTTAGTTTCAACATCAGCAACTGTCGTTTGAATTGGAAAAGGATAATATTTTTTTATGTATTTTACAATAACGGATGCCACTAATTTATCACCATCATCAGCAAGGTGTGTTGTTTCTATAAAAGATGTACGTAGCGGGGGTCCTGAGCTAGTAGGTTGTTCATAAAATGCGTATTCTTCAAAATATTGATTAAAATGTTCGATGAATTCTTGTGCAGTTGGTAAATCTTGTTCAATAAACATAGGACCAGGTCCGTAAGTGATTCCATTAATTGTATGATTTGTATCAACATCATATAATTTAATCAATTTGGGTATTTCAATATCATAATAGTGAACAAATGATTTTCGGGCAGTTTGACTGTTTATAATCTGATATTGTATATCATATGTAGATGACATTAAGTTATCTATTGCCTGCCTACAAAGTTCATCACGAGATTTTGGCATATTGATGTAGAGAGATTATTATGTTTTTACACAGAGAATAGAATTGCTTTCAATTTTTACTATTGGGGTTGCATATTGTTGCTCAAATTTGGATTTAGACATTGATGTTGGCTTGGAAAAATTTGTCCAGACATACATTTTGTATCTTGACCTATTTCTATACAACCTCTACGTCCGTTGTATTCACCCGCTAAGCACCATTGCGACTTGCCGACTACACTAGGTGACTGAATGTTACTGTTAGAATTGTCTTCATTTGGTAATCCAGATTTCATATCCGAACTATTCAACACGGTATCAAAATGTATCTTTGAGCTTGGGTCAAGAGCACCTTTACTACTGTCTTTTAATATATTTCCGACAGAATGAACTGTACCACTAGCAATATCAATGCCAGTCTTTGCAGTAGTAGATACCACGTCAGCGGTTGTATTTATAACAGCCCCAGCGGTGTATCCAAATAAGGATAGGATTTGAATAATAATAGGTTTAAAAATATTCACAATGGATTGAAATAAATTTCCAATTATTTGGAATAGGTTACCAAATATATGCAAAACGTTTATTCCTAAAAGAGAGAATATTAGCAAAAATACCAAAAGAGCGATGAGAAAGTTTTTATTTATAGTGATTCCTCTATCACCTATATTTAGTTTAGGAGAAGCAGAAGCCATTGTAGTATCCATGTTATAATATATATAATAAAATATTTTTTTTAGTTCGTTTGCATTTGGTGAAAATTTTGTTAGTTTATAGTAAAATGGGTCTATTCAGTTTTGTTGAGACGTTCTTCTTTGTCAGTTTAGGCATTACGTTTATTTTAATCCTATTACTGGTTTATCATTTTAGACAGCGATTTGTAGCACTAGAACAAAAATGCGATACGATGTTTGACCTGATTAATAATATTGTCACTGAATTGAATAATGACCGACGGTCAGCGCACGGGTTTGGTATATCTGAACCCCATATAATGTTTTCTCCTGAAGCGAACGGTGAGTTGCCAGACGTTGTTGGCGATGAAAGAACGAGAACTAATATGGAAGAGTTTCGGGATATGAATGATAGTGATAGTGAGGATGATGGTGATAGTGAGGATGATGGTGATAGTGAGGATGATGGTGATAGTGAGGATGATGCATATGGAGACATAACATCATTTGAGGTAGTTGATGATAATAGCTCAGTAAAGGTGATTATGCTTGACCAAGTAGATGAACTTACTGAATTACCAAGTGATACGGCAGAACATTCTGAAAACGAAGAAGTCGTGCAGCTTAATTTAGATGCAATTGACCAAGTCGTGGTAGATAAACTAGACCCCACAAAATTAGACCATATGCTGGAAGAAACCTCCTTAGAAAAGCAATCAACTGACATATATCAGAAAATGTCCATCCAAGCGTTAAAGGCTTTAGTGATTACTAAAGGGTTAAGTACTGAGCCAAGTAAAATGAAAAAGGCTGAATTAGTTAAGCTATTAGAGAGTGCCAATCAGTAACAATATAATTTATAATATCTATAAATGATATATATTATAATGTTTTCACCATCAAGCGAATATACAAATCTAAATAATGCATATACAAAACCGACTTTTGAGTTGTCACGTACGATGTATCCAGTTCATACAAATATTCAATTCCCGATTATACCGAAAATGGTGCCAGCTAACTGGCAGTCAGAGGATGCAAATAACGCAGATTTGATTGCAAAAACTGGAATAACTACTAACTGGCAATACCGCAAATATTTAACGGACAATGCAAAAGATATTATTGAGTATAATTACCATGAGAGTAACAATGAGAACGGATATGCAGTGCGACAAGCAGAGGTACCCATTATACAATGCAATAAAGTGCAGGGAATAATAAATATGCCTCGTATGCAAACAAATGAGATAGATACAACCCATCGTTATGGAACACCAGCTAGCGACTTAAAAAATGCCTATTTATCACAAGAACAATCCAACTCAATGAGAATAGCACCTGTAATTGACCCGAAACAATTTCGCAACAAATAGATTGTGTTTCAAACGACATAAACTACTCAGGTTTATACTGTTTATTAGTACCACAATGAAGATAATTAGCTTTGATGTAGGAATAAAAAATATGGCATATTGTATTTTAGATTGCACACAAGGAGAACTTGCCATTAGCGGTTGGGGTATATTGAATTTAATGGACAAACAAGAGACAGAACAAGTATGTAGTTGTATGAACAAACCTAAATCAAAGAAAACGCAGCCGACGGTCTGTACCAAGAAGGCGAAGTATATGAAAAATGATACATATTATTGTGATAAACACGCGAAGGGATGTTCTCAATATATTATCCCGACTAAGCAAATGCAGCCATCTTCATTAAAGAAACTGAAAGTAGATGATTTAATCAAACTCGGAAACAAACACCTTCTATTTCTAACTACATCAAACCCCGATAAATTGCTAAAAAAGGACCTACTTGCAATAGTAATGACTTATTTTGAAAAACAATGCTATGAATTAGTAGTAACCGCCAAACATAAGACGGCATCAGGAACAGATCTCATTGAGATTGGACGTAATATGAAGAAATGTTTAGGAGAAATAGAGAACCTGTCAGATATTACGAATGTAGTCATTGAGAACCAGATATCCCCGATTGCAAATAGAATGAAAACAATACAAGGAATGTTGGCGCAGTATTTTATTATGACGAATGAATCAGCGCAAATAGCATTTATATCTTCGGCAAACAAATTGAAACAATTTGCTAGTCGTCGCACATTAACGGAAGATGATGATGTAATGGAGAACACATTGGTG
>Ga0181604_10003011_pt1 | contig 14415 bp, 10 predicted proteins | sample 041ome_12_FD_148663 | JGI IMG/M metagenome (GOLD analysis project Ga0181604, IMG submission 148663) | Coastal salt marsh microbial communities from the Groves Creek Marsh, Skidaway Island, Georgia - 041410US metaG (spades assembly) | ecosystem: Environmental > Aquatic > Marine > Intertidal zone...
GTTCAGATTTGCGGTTTGTTGGATCGGCAATTGGAACCGCCTTCATCAGCGCTTGTGTATAAGGATGTTGAGGGTTTTCAAATACTTGCTGGCGTGATCCAATTTCGACAATGCGGCCTAAATACATCACGCCGACACGGTGGCTGACACGTTCAACCACGGCCATGTCGTGGCTGATGAACAGGAAGGACAGGCCAAGATCGGCCTGCAACTCCATCATCAGGTTCAACACCTGCGCCTGCACAGACACATCAAGTGCCGAGACAGCCTCATCCGCGATAATCAGTTTCGGATTAAGTGCCAGCGCACGCGCAATGGCCACACGTTGTCGTTGTCCACCCGACAATTCATGCGGATAACGACGCAGGAAGGATCGGGGCAGGTGAACCCGATCAAACAGCATTTCAACCCTGTCTGTGATTTCCGATTTGGACCGTTTGCCAAAGTTCAAAAGCGGTTCTGCCACCTGATCCATCAGCTGCATCTGCGGGTTAAGCGATGCAAACGGGTCTTGGAAAATCATTTGCATGTCTTGGCGGGCATCGCGCAATGCCTCGCCTTCCAGCGCAAGGATATCGGTACTATCAAGCAAAATTTCACCAGAGCGCGGTTCAACCAAACGCAGGATTGAACGCCCTGCAGATGATTTTCCGCATCCTGATTCACCAACCAATGACAGTGTTTGACCACGGCAAAGGTCAAACGACACATCCTCAACCGCGTGCACCTGCGCAACGGTGCGGCGCAATAATCCACCCTTGACGTCAAAACGTGTCGTGAGGTTTTTCACGCTGAGCAAAACATCGTCTGCCCCTTGGATGGGGGCGATGTCATTTTGCTCTTGGCCCAATAATTTCATGGGTTCGGGTAGCGCCTTGCCACGCATTTCACCCAGTTTTGGAACGGCGGCCAACAGCGCCTTGGTGTAATCATGTTGGGGGTTTGTGAAAATCTCTTCGACGGGGCCTTCTTCGACTTTGTTACCGCGATACATTACCACAACGCGATCCGCCAATTGTGCAACAACGGCCATGTCATGGGTTATAAACATCACGGCGGTCCCCGTTTCGCGTTTCAAACGATCAATAAGGGCCAAAATTTCGGCCTGAATTGTGACATCCAACGCGGTTGTCGGTTCATCTGCAATCAATAGGCGCGGTTCACAGGCCAATGCCATGGCAATCACCACGCGTTGGCGCATACCGCCTGACAGTTCATGTGGGTATTGTTTTAACCGCCGTTCCGCTTCGGGAATGCGCACCTGTTTCAACAATTCCAGCGCGCGTGCATCCGCCTGGGACTGCGACATTCTTTTGTGAATTTTCAGGCCCTCGGTCAGTTGGCGGCCAACGGTGAATACAGGATTTAGCGCGGTCATTGGTTCCTGAAAAATCATACCAATTTCATTACCACGCACGCTGCGCATCATGGATTGGTTCCCTTGGGCCAAATCCATTTCACCGCCTTCTTTGCGATCAAATAACAGAGTCCCACCCGCGATTTCACCACCGCCAAATTCGACCAAACGCATCAGCGACAGCGACGATACGGATTTTCCAGAACCCGATTCGCCTACGATACAAACCGTTTCCCCACCGTTGATATCAAAGGAAACATCTTCCACACCGACGACAGGGCCGTCCTTGGTTTGAAACTCAACCCGCAGGTTTTTGATCGATGCGATGGGGGTGTCCAACATGTTCATTCTCCACTGACTAAGGGCACGCTAGTGCATGATTTCGACCTATGTCAAATGCCACCATCCACGAAAATTCGATGTGTGCACTATAGTTCATATAACTTTTATCAAATTAAATAATCTTGTTGATTTTAGTGGCAGGTGGGTGTTGCATAACAGTACTCGCTTGCTCTTTTGGTCAATCGTGCCACAACAGGGCAGCGTTGTGACTAATAAAGAGACTTAAAGTCCTACTAGGGAGAAACTAATGTTTACAAAAACCTTACTTGTGGGGGCGACTGCATCTGTTGCGATTGCTTCCGCAGTTGCTGCGGAACGCGGTAGCGATGGCAATGTCAGTATCATTTACTGGCAGGCGCCATCGATCCTCAACCCATTCCTTTCGGGTGGCACAAAAGATGTGGAATCAGCATCATTGATCGTCGAACCTCTTGCGCGTTACACTGAAGTTGGTGAGATGGTGCCATTCTTGGCGTCCGAAATTCCAACTGTTGAAAATGGTGGTGTATCCGCTGACCTAACATCAATTACTTGGAAAATCGCGCCTGGTATTAAATGGTCTGACGGATCTGCATTTACTGCAAATGACGTCAAATTTACAGCTGATTACTGTATGCACCCAGAAGGTGGTTGCGCTCAAATTACCAAGTTTGACGGTGTTTCAAAGGTAGAAGTGATCGATGACTTGACAGTTAAAGTGTCATTTGAAAACCCAATGCCGTTCCCATACGGCCCCTTTGTTGGTGGCGAAAGCCCGATCCTACAAAAGGCACAGTTCGAAAATTGCATGGGTGCCAAGGCGCCTGAATGTACGGCCGAAAACTTTGGCCCAATCGGAACGGGTCCGTTTGTTGTAACCGATTTCCGTCCAAATGACGTGATCCAAATGGTTGCAAACGACAACTACCGCGATCCTGCAAAGCCAGCCTTTGCATCATTGACGTTTAAAGGTGGTGGTGACGCGACTGCAGCGGGCCGTGCGGTTATGGAAACAGGCGAATTCGATTATGCATGGAACCTACAGCTTGCACCGGATGTGATTGCACGTATGGAGCAGGGCGGTAAAGGGACACCTGTTGCGGGCTTTGGTCCTTTGGTTGAACGCATCATGTTGAACCAGACAAATCCGTCACCAGATCTTGACGCCAATACACGTTCAACTGCAGCGGCACCACACCCATTCCTGACGGATCCAGCTGTCTATAATGCGATGTCAATGGCGATTGACCGACCATTATTGGTTGAAATCGGATATGGCAAAGCTGGTAAAGTAACATGTAACTGGGTTCCGGCGCCAGCGGCATTTAATTCAGATGCATTAAGTTGTGATAAACAAGATATCGCAGGCGCGAATGCAATGTTGGATGCTGCAGGCTACAAAGACACCAATGGTGATGGTGTACGAGAAACACCGGATGGCATTCCTATGAAGCTGTTGTATCAGACATCAACAAACGCTGTGCGTCAGGATTTCCAAGCACTCATTAAACAGTGGTGGAGCGAAATTGGTATTGACGCAGAATTGCGTAACTTGTCCGCATCTGTTTTCTTTGGTGGTGATCCAGGTTCACCCGACACTTACCAAAAGTTTTACGCAGACGTAGAGATGTATGCAAACACGTTCAATGGAACAGATCCGCAGACTTATTTAGGTAACATGGTTTGCGATAAAGCGCCACGTCCTGAGACCCAGTGGCAGGGTGAAAATATTTCACGCTTCTGTGATCCTGCTTATGACGAATTGTATGCCAAGCTCGCAACTACAGCAGGTCTCGAGGCGCGCGCTGAAATTGGGCGTAAGCTCAATGATATGGCAGTCACAGGAGGCGCAATGATACCACTTGTACACCGTGGTCGATTATCCGCACATGCGAATAGTTTAGGTGGTGTTGTCCTGAATGTTTGGGACAGCGAATTGTGGAATGTGGCCGACTGGTATCGTATTAAGTAAATGCAATAGAATGAAGTTGGATCCGCGCATGAAAGTGCGCGGATCCTGTAGTTGTAAGGTTCGAAAACTGAGGAAATAAATGCTACAATTCACTGTCCGACGGAGTATTTTAGCCGTACCAACGCTTTTATTTATCAGTTTGGTAATTTTTCTTTTGTTGGAATTGGCGCCGGGTGATCCGATGGCGCAGGTTCCCCTCACGGTTCCTCAAGAAGTAAAGGAAAAAATGCGTCTTGCGCTTGGATTAGGTGAGCCCGTTCATATTCGGTTTTGGAAATGGATTGTACAATTTTTTTGGATCGAGCCACAGGTTTTGGTCGACCATATATTCGGATCCACATTTTCCGAAGGCAAACTACGCGTCATTTCTTGGCAAACTCGCAGCCCTGTGATGGAAATCGTCATTCAGCGTATTCCACAAACCCTGTGGGTGGTTGGTGTTGCCTATATCGTGGGTATTCTGATTGCGATCCCAATTGGTATCTATTCCGCCTATCGTCAATATTCTGTCTTTGATCAGGCGGGGACATTTATTTCGATGGTGGGGTATTCCGTGCCGCCGTTTTTTTCAGGTGTATTGGTCATTGTGATTTTTTCGGTGAACCTTGGGTGGTTCCCATCAATTTATGACACGACACATGTGGTCAACGATTGGGCAAGCTTTAAGGTGCAGCTTAATCAAATGATCATGCCAGTGATGGTTTTGGCCCTGCAAATCACGGCCCAGATCAGCCGTTACATGCGCGCCTCAATGTTGGATAATTTGAACCAAGATTATGTGCGCACCGCGCGGGCCAAAGGATTGGGCGAACGCGTGGTTGTCATGGTGCATGTCCTGCGCAATTCGATGATACCCGTGGTAACGGTAATCGCGCTTGGCATTCCATCTATTTTTGGCGGCGCCATTATTACCGAACAGGTGTTTAAGGTGAATGGTATTGGTCAACTTTTGATCGGGGCCATTCAGGCAAATGATTTGCCGATGGTGCAAACACTGACCTTTATCTTTGCCTTCCTGATCGTCTTTTTTAACCTGATTGCCGACATCCTTTACGGCATTCTTGACCCAAGGATCCGCTATGACTGATCTATCTGACGCAGAGCTTATCAAACCACCGCGCAGCCAGTGGCGCGATGTTTGGGATCAATTCAAATCGCATAAGGGTGCGATGGCAGGGGCGTTTGTGTTTATCACGATTGTTGCGGTTGTGTTCCTTGGGCCATTTTTCTGGACGATTGAGGCGACGCATATTGATATCCGCGCCCGTAATCAGGGACCCAGTTGGGCACATCCCTTTGGCACCGATCAATTGGGGCGCGACACCTTTGCCCGTATGATGGCCGGGGGGCAAACCTCAATCTCGGTGGGTTTGGCGGCGATGGGCCTGTCATTGGTTTTGGGCACGTTTGTCGGCGTCTTGGCGGGGTTTTTCCGCTTTTTGGACGGCCCCTTGATGCGCCTGACGGATCTATTTTTGGCGTTACCAATATTGCCGTTGCTTTTGGTGATGATGTTGTTGTTCCGTGAACCACTGAATGGGGCATTTGGGCCTGAAACGGGTATTTTCATTCTGATCGTTACGGCGATTGGGATCACCAGTTGGATGCCAACGGCGCGGATTGTGCGCGGCGATGTTTTGGCATTGAAGGAACGTGAATTTGTCCTTTCTGCACGGTCGATTGGCACGAAAAATTCGCGGATCATCACGCGCCATATTTTACCGAATGTTTTGTCACCGATCATGGTGTCTGCGACCTTGGGCATTGCAAACGCCATCATTACAGAAAGTGCGCTGTCCTTCCTTGGCCTTGGTTTTCCACCTGATTTCCCGACATGGGGCCGTTTGTTATTTGATGCAACGGATTACCTACAGCAATATCCCGAGCGCGTGTTTTGGCCCGGTATGGCGATTTCTTTGTCGGTGCTAAGTGTGAATTATCTTGGCGATGGGTTGCGTGATGCGCTAGACCCGCGTGTAAGAGGGCGCTAAGCCAATCAAAACAAGAGGGTTATGATGAAGGATTTTGCACATTATCCAAGCCTAAAGGGGCGCGCGGTGATTGTATCAGGTGGGGCATCTGGCATCGGTGCCGACATTGTCCGCGGATTTGCCGCACAGGGTGCGCGTGTTGGATTTTTAGATCTGGATGAAACCGCGGGTCAGGCCTTGGCCAATGAACTGGGCGGGGACGTCCATTTTGCGAAATGTGATTTGCGCGATATTGATACGCTGAAATCGGCGATTTCATCTTTGCGTGAACAGATCGGGCCAATCACGGTATTGGTCAACAACGCGGCGCGCGATGATCGCCATGATTGGCGCGAAGTAACAGAAGACTATTGGAACGAACGCGCGGCCACGAACATTCGCCATCAGTTTTTTGCGATCCAAGCCTGCGCACCTGATATGATTGAACAGGGCGGTGGATCGATCATTAATATGGGGTCCGTGTCTTGGATGATGCCACAGGGTAATTTCCCCGCCTATACAACATCAAAGGCGGCTGTGCACGGATTGACACGCACGATGGCACGCGATTTGGGCGAACATCGCATTCGCGTCAACACCGTTGTTCCGGGGTGGATCATCACCGAACGCCAAAAGGAACTTTGGCTGTCACCCGAAGCGGAAGAGGCGCATTTGGAACGCCAGTGCCTAAAAGAAATGATAGAACCTGTTTATGTCGCGCGGATGGTTTTGTTCTTGGCCAGTGATGACGCCGCCATGTGTACCGCGCAAAATTTCTTGGTCGAAGGCGGAACCGTTTAAGGCCGTCGCATTATTCTTTGGCGCGTTGTTCGCGCCAAAGAATTACCAATCCCGATCCTATAATTAGGATGACGCCTGGGAATAATTTGTCGACAGGAAATTCCCCAAACAACACCCAACCAAAGAAAAACGCCGTAAGGATCCCAAAATAACTAAAGGGCGCCAAAACGGTTGCATCCGCCTGTCTGTAGGCGATCATCAAAAAAATCACGCCAAAGCCTCCGCAAATGGACATGGATAGGATCAGCGCCCCATCCGTGATGGATAAAATGGGGCTAAAGCTATTGGTGAACAGTGCGAAAAATATGGCTCCGATGGCGGCGGAAAAGGCCGAGTATAAATATAGGATCGAATTCGAAATCGAACGGTCAAAGCTGCGCAAACTAACAACGGCGAAGGCATAGCAAAACGCAGCCCCAATTGGCAAAAGTGCGATCCATGAAAATACATCTGTTCCGGGGCGGACAATCCATACCGCCCCGATGAACCCAATGATGACCGCGCCCCATCGCCAAAACCCAACCTGTTCGCGAAACATCAAAATCGCCAGCAACACCACGAACAACGCGTTTGTTTGTCCCAGTGCTGATACGGTTGCCAGTTCCAGTTGGCCCAATGCCGTATAAAACATCAGCTGCGCAATCGCGACCACAAAGCCCCGCGATAGGGCCAATTTCCATTGGACCAGTTTGTAATCAGCGGGACGAATGCTCAGTTCGCGGGTATACCACAATAGTACGATTGACGGTAATATTCCCAAAATGTTGCGATAAACCGATAATTCTTGTGCGCTATAGCGTGCCGATAAATAGCGCACGTGGATGCTCATTAAATCGAAACACAGATATGCGACCAAACATATTAAAATGGCGCGGACGCTTTGTGTCATGTGTGATCCGATCAAATATTGAAAACGCAGGCATTTGCTGCTGCAAATTATGTTAGTGTGTTTTCGATGTGTGCGATAGCATTTTTTGCGCAGGTTTAACGCATTGTAAGAATAGCCAGAATTGTGGTTTTCAGTGTCTTTAGAAGGGTTGCTAATACCGTTCGGTTCGACGCCTTTTTTTCAAGTTGTTTACATAAGACATTGTGAAATCGGAGAATTCATCAACACGTAGTTTATGGGTTGCGAACTCGCCAAATGCAGTTAAGTAAAATTGTGCAAGGGAAGGTATTGCCATGAAAATCACAGTTGATGGGGTGCAACACGATCTGGATGTCGAAGCGGACATGCCACTTTTGTGGGTGTTGCGGGATGAATTGAATGTAAAGGGTGTCAAATACGGTTGTGGCGTCGCGGCCTGCGGGGCTTGCACGGTGCATATTGATGGTGTTGCTGTGCGATCCTGCCAAACATCCGTTGGGGATGTAGATGGCGCCGTGACAACAATCAATGGCCTTGGGACCCCTGATGCCATGCATGTGGTTCAGGCGGCATGGGCCGAACATCAGGTTGCGCAATGCGGATATTGCCAATCGGGTCAAATCATGCAGGCCGCATCCCTATTGTCAGAAAACCCAGAGCCGACAGATGCCGATATTGATGAGGCGATGTCTGGCAACCTCTGCCGTTGCGGCACATACCCTCGCATTCGCGCGGCCGTGAAAACCGCAGCCCAAACCATGAAAGGAGCCTAAGGATGAGCCGTTTCGAAAAGATTGCCCGCCGCACCTTTTTGATCGGGTCCGCTGCCGTTGTGGGTGGCGTTGCATTCGGGGCCTATAAATACCGCAGTGAATGGGAAAATCCCCTATTAGAGGATTTGGGCACGAATGAGGCCGCGATCACACCCTATGTTAAGATTGATGCAAATGGCATTACGCTGATCACGCCACGCGCGGACAAAGGGCAGGGCGCTTATTCGGTTCAGGCCGCGCTTATTGCCGAGGAGTTGGATGTGGATTTGGATCAGATCAATGTCGATCCCGGTCCCCCCAGCCCAACGTATTATAACACCGCCATTTCAAGTGAGGCTGTTCCGTTCAAACCAACTGATGATGGGTTCATGGCCGAAAGCATGCGCACAGTCGCGGATGCGGCGATGAAATTCATGGGCATGCAGATTACAGGCGGATCAACCACTGTCCCTGATGGATACGAAAAATTGCGTCAGGCGGGTGCCGTTGCGCGTGAAACGCTTAAGGCGGCTGCACATGAAAAAACGGGTGTGCATGTTACGCGGATGAAAACCCGTTCGGGCCACGTTATCCTGCCTGATGGTCAAGAGCTGAGCTATCAATTCCTTGCCCCAATCGCTGCGGATATTGATCCGGTGCGAGACGTGGAACTGCGCGCAGAAAGCGAATGGCGCTATATCGGCAAACCGATGCAGCGCTTGGATATTCAGGCGAAATCAACGGGTACGCAGAATTATGGCATTGATTTTGAACTGCCTGGCATGCTGCACGCAACGGTAAAGTTGAACCCCCATCAGGGCGGCGCAACGGCCACGGATTATGATGCGGCAGATGCGCTGAGCATGCGCGGGGTTAAGGGTGTGCATCCTGTGATGAACGGGATTGCCGTTGTTGCGGACAACACATGGCGTGCGTTTCAGGCGGCGGACATGATTTCTGCCAATTGGCCGAAATCCGATATGCCCGACACGATGGACGGGCATTGGCAGGCGCTGTCTGATGCTTTCAATGAAGATCAGCAGGAAATCCAAAACCGTGATGATGGGGATGTCGAAGGCGAATTGGCCAAGGGCGATGTTCTAACTGCAGAATACCGTGCGCCCTATGTGGCCCATGCGCCGCTGGAACCCATCAATGCCACCGTTTTGATGACGAATGATCGCATCGATATATGGACGGGGACGCAAATCCCACGCTTTATCGAAAACAATGTCGCGAAATTGACGGGGTTTGAGCATGATCAAATCCACCTGCACGTGCTGATGATGGGCGGCAGCTTTGGCCACCGACTAGAGGATGATGTGGTGCGCCAAGCCGTCCAAGTCGCGATGGAGTATAAGGGCACGCCCATCAAGCTGACCTATCGCCGTGAAGAGGATATGATGCACGACTATACCCGTCAGATCGCGATGGCGCGTGCCTCGGGGCGTGTGGAAAATGGTCAAGTGTCAGCGATGGATTTGGGAATTGCCATGCCATCGGTTGTCGCATCACAAATGTCTCGTCAGGGCATTTCATTACCGGGGCCAGATGCGGTTATCGTGACCGGTGCGTGGGAACAGCCCTTTGATGTTCCAAACTATCGCGTCACGGGGTATCGCGCGAAACCCTTGGCCCCGCTAAGTTCGTGGCGTTCGGTAGGGGCATCCACAAACGCCTTCTTTCACGAAGGGATGATGGATGAATTGATCCGGGCTGCGGGTGCAGATCCCTTGGCCGAACGGTTGCGTTTGTGTTCCCATGATCCCAGCCGCAAGGTTTTGGAAAAAGTGGGCGAGATGTCGAATTGGGGCGCCCCCTTGGGTGAAAACCGTGGTCGTGGATTGGCGTTCTGTTTGTCATTCGGTGTTGCTACAGCCGAGGTAGTGGACATTACCGTGACAGAGGACGGCATTCGGATTGATGATGTTTACATCGCCGCCGAGGTTGGCAAAGTCGTTGATCCGATCAACTTTGACAACTTGGTCAAGGGTGGGGTTATCTATGGCCTTGGGCATGCGATGAATTGTGAAATTACCTATACCGATGGTATCGCCGAACAGGACAATTTCCGGTCACATGAAGGGATGCGTATGAACCAAACCCCTCGCATACATGTAGCGGGATTGGAAAATGGCAATAAAATCCGCGGTATCGGCGAACCCCCTGTACCCCCCGCGGCCCCTGCCTTGGCGAACGCCATTTTTGATGCAACGGGTCAGCGTTTGCGGGAAATGCCGTTTAGCAAATTTGTGGATTTCGCATAAAATCCGACGACGAAAAACAAAAAGGGGCTGGTGTGGACCAGCCCCTTTTTATTGCCAATGCCAATAATAATTAGTCGCGCGTTCCTGCAAAGCGGTCTTGCCATTCTTCGCGTTGCTCATCCGTGATTTTTGCGAATAACACGTCAGGGACGCTAAATTCGTGACCCGCTGTTAGATGTGACAAGGCCTCTGCCACATCGCTTGGCCATGTGTCGTCAGTTGTTTGCATCGCCTCCATCATCCGCGCGGCGGTTGATGGAATAAAGGGGGCGGATAGCACAGCATATAAACGGATCAGGTTCAAACCCAAACGCACCTGCGCTGCGGCGGTTTCTGGGTCTTCCTTGAACGTTGACCAAGGCGCTGCGGATTGTAGGTATTCGTTGCCCGCAACCCAAATCGCGCGCAGCTCGGCTGCTGCCTTGCGCACGTCGATTGCGTTCATGTGCGTTTCATAGTCGCCCAAACGAGCGGTGATATCGGCGATCAGTTTCTCTTCTTGTTCGCCATAGCTTCCGCCCTCTGGCACGACCTCACCAAATTTGGAACGACAGAACTTTGTGATACGGCTGACAAAGTTGCCCAAAACATCTGCCAAATCTTTGTTCACATTCGCTTGGAAATTTTCCCATGTGAATTCGGCATCTGAACTTTCTGGTGCATTGGATAATAACCACCAGCGCCAGTAATCGGCAGGTAGGATTTCCAAGGCCTGATCCATGAACACCCCACGACCGCGTGATGTTGAGAATTGACCACCGTCATAGTTCAGATAGTTGAAAGATTTGATGTAATCGACCAATTTCCATGGCTCGCCCGATCCAAGGATTGTGGCGGGGAAGGACAGGGTGTGAAACGGAACGTTATCCTTGCCCATGAACTGAGTATATGTGACATCATCGGCACCCTGATCGGTACGCCACCAACGTTGCCAATCGCTGCCTTTTCCTGCATCAACCCATTCTTGGGAACAGGCGATGTATTCGATCGGTGCATCAAACCAGACATAGAAAACCTTGCCTTCCATGCCGGGCCAATCTGCATCGCCCCGTTTGACGGGCACACCCCAATCCAGATCACGGGTAATCCCCCGATCCTGTAGGCCATCCCCATCGTTCAACCATTTTTTCGCGATGGAGGTGGTCAGAACGGGCCAGTCCGTTTTGCTCTCGATCCAGCCCTCTAGCTGATCTTTCATTTGTGATTGGCGCAGATAAAGGTGCTTTGTTTCGCGCATTTCCAAATCGGTTGATCCCGAAATCGTGGAATGCGGGTTGATCAGATCGACAGGGTCCAATTGTTTTGTGCAATTGTCACATTGATCCCCACGCGCATTATCAAACCCACAGTTGGGGCAGGTGCCCTCGATATAACGATCGGGCAAATAGCGTCCGTCAGCATGGGAATACATTTGTGTTTCGCTGACTTCGGCGATCAGGTTTCGATCGGCCAACACACCTGCGAAATGCTGTGTCAGGCTTTGATTTTGCGCGCTTGAGGATCGTCCAAAATGATCGAAGGATAATCCAAACCCATCTGCGATCTTGGACTGAACTTCGTGCATTTCGGCGCAGTATTCGGCGACGGGTTTACCCGCCTTGGCGGCCGCCAATTCAGCGGGTGTGCCGTGTTCGTCCGTGGCGCATAAAAACAGAACTTCGTTGCAACGTGCGCGTTGGTAGCGTGCAAATAAATCGGCGGGAAGCTGGCTCCCGACAAGGTTTCCAAGGTGTTTGATCCCGTTGATATAGGGGATTGCCGATGTAATCAAATGGCGTGCCATGTCCGCGTCCTTGTGTTCAAAGTTGCGCCACTTCTAGACCAGTTTTTGCGGAGGGAAAAGGCTAGTTCTTGTGATCCCGCGCACCGCGTAACAACCGACCAATAGTAAAAGACGTGCGCGGGGCATAGACATAGGGGGTTTTTTCGTCTGGTACGGGACGCGCACGCATCCGTAACAGACCAAACACAACCAATCCAAGGTGCCCAACCGCAATCATCACAAAGAGCGCTGCAGGCCCATAAAGCTCGATCAAGAGGGACGCGAATGCAGGGGCCGCGATCGCGCCTGTCGCATACCAAAACATCAATGCAGCGGATAGTTCAACGCGCTGATCGCTGTCGGCAAAATCATGTGCGTGCGCGGCGGCCACCGAATAGATTGGAAAGGTTGTAAACCCAAACAAACCCGCAAGGCTATAGATAACGACAATGTCGCTGCTGGTGATCGCGGCGCTTAAGCCGCAGCTGACGATGGCCGCGGCCGACAACCAAATCATGACCCAGCGGCGGTCAAATTTGTCCGCCAACCACCCTGCGGGAACCTGCGCCAATGCCCCCCCCAAAACGAATGCTGCCAGGAAATAGGCGATTTCCTCGGCCACCAATCCTGTGCGTTGGCCATAGACGGGGCCAACCATGCGGAACGCGGCACTCGTAAGTGCTGCCACGATCACGCCCGCTGTCGCCAATGGTGATTTTGCAATCGCCAACATGGGGCGCAGGCGCGGGGCCGATTTGGTTTCGGGTTGGGGCACACGCGTTAAGGTTAGGGGGATCAGCGTGGCGCAACAAATCAATGCGAGCAGGTTATAGGACACATAGCTGGCCGGTGCCAAAACCCCAATCATCAATTGCGCCATCATGGATGCGCCCATATCGACCACACGGTACACGCCCATGACGCGACCGCGGTTTTCATTGACAACTTTGGCCTGTAGCCAACTTTCGACAACTGTGTAACACCCTGCAACACACATGCCTGATGCGATGCGCATAATGGACCATGCCAGTGGATCAATCACCAACATATGGGCCAATAATCCAATCGCCCCCATCGCAGTAAAGGCCGCGAAGGTGCGCGAATGTCCCACGCTGCCCATCAAACGGGGCGCCCACCAACATCCAATAAAAAATCCAACGAAATGGGCCGAGCCCAAGAAACCGATTTGTTGCGTTGTAAAGTTCAATTCGGTTGCGGATAACACATCCAACGGCCCAACACCGCCGCTGGAGAGCTGCATCAAAACGACGGACAGGAAGAGGGCAGTAAAAGAAATCAACAAACGCATATTGCCGACCATAGCCGCTTGGCAAACAGGTGGAGGAGGATTTTCGACACAAAGGTCGCATTTCGCATCTTTCGCCATAAATTTCTTTGCACTAGCTTGGGTACAACTGACGGAGGATAGAATGCGCAAAAAACAAATGGGTCGCACGGATGTAATGGTGTCTGAACTGTGTCTGGGCACGATGACTTATGGCACACAAACGTCCGAGGCCGAGGCGCATGCGCAAATTGATCTGTCGCTCGAGCGGGGGATAAATTTTCTGGACACTGCGGAAATGTATCCTGTGAACCCTGTGTCCAAGGAAACGATTGGCCGCACCGAGGAAATCATCGGAAATTGGATTGCTGCCAACCCTGCGCGGCGGGGCGATTTTATTCTGGCCACCAAACATTCTGGGGAAGGCATGGCGCATGTGCGCGACGGCGCGCCCATCAGCGCAGCCACCATTGCCGAAACGATCGCAGGAAATCTGCGCCGTTTGAAAACCGATTACATTGACCTTTATCAGTTTCATTGGCCAAACCGCGGGTCCTATATGTTCCGTAAAAACTGGGCCTATGAACCGGGGGGCAGTAGCCGCCAAGAGGTTGTAGACAATATGCATGAATGCCTTGAGGCCTTGCAGGTGCAAGTGGACAGAGGCAATATTCGCCACTTTGGCCTGTCTAACGAAAGCGCATGGGGAACTTCCCAATGGTTGCGCTTGTCGGAAACCCATGGGCTTCCGCGCGTGCAGACCATGCAAAACGAATATTCGTTGCTGTGTCGTCTGTATGATACGGATATGGCCGAATTGTCGGTTTATGAGGATGTGGGATTGATCACCTTTTCTCCGCTGGCCGCAGGGTTGCTAAGTGGGAAATATCAGGGGGATCAGGTGCCTGATGCATCACGCAGATCATTTGTGAGCAATCTGGGTGGGCGCGTGACGCCGCGCGTTTTCGATGCGGTTGAGGCCTATTTGGCGGTTGCGCAGAAACATGGTGTTGATCCGATTCACATGGCACTGGCATGGTGTCACACGCGCCCCTTTATG
>Ga0181604_10003015_pt1 | contig 14401 bp, 13 predicted proteins | sample 041ome_12_FD_148663 | JGI IMG/M metagenome (GOLD analysis project Ga0181604, IMG submission 148663) | Coastal salt marsh microbial communities from the Groves Creek Marsh, Skidaway Island, Georgia - 041410US metaG (spades assembly) | ecosystem: Environmental > Aquatic > Marine > Intertidal zone...
TGACTATGGATCCCGATTACTTACCATTTCATCCAAACCCCAAGAAGCCGTCATATGTCCCGCCTCGTGGCGCGGTCGACGCGCATTGCCATGTTTTTGGACCTGCAGACCGCTTTCCTTATCACCCTAAACGAAAATACACCCCCTGTGATGCACCAAAAGAAAAACTATTTGAGCTCAGAGACTACCTCGGATTTTCTAGAAACGTGATTGTTCAGGCTAGCTGTCACGGATCGGATAACGCTGCCCTCGTCGATGCGCTAGAAGCGGCCGGGGAGCTCGCTCGAGGAGTTTCCGTCCTGTCTCCAGATGTGACTGATGACGAACTGAAACTTCTAGATGACGCAGGTGTGAAGGGCGTTCGTTTTAACTTCGTTAAGCGACTGGTCGACTCCACCCCTAAAGAGGTTTTCATTGGTCTAGCCAACCGGGTAAAGACTCTGGGCTGGCACATTGTTGTTTATTTTGAGAGCCCGGACCTGGAGGACCTCAGGCCTTTTCTTGAGTCTCTCGCCAGGGACCAAGTTGTTGTTGTCGATCACATGGGTCGCCCCGATGTTAGTCTTGGGGTAGACAGTGATGAGTTTATGGCGTTCACGAGATTACTGGAACAGAACCCGAATATCTGGACCAAGGTGAGCTGCCCAGAACGCTTGACTCAGCAGGCTCCAGACTATTCCGACGTGATTCCATTTGCGAGGGCATTGGTTGAGTCTTTCCCTGACAGGGTGTTGTGGGGCACGGACTGGCCGCATCCAAACATGAAGTCTCACGTGCCCGACGATGGGGCTTTGGTGGATGTGATTCCCTTAATCGCCGTGACCGAGGAGCTACAAAACAAGCTTCTGATCGATAACCCGATGCGATTGTACTGGGGATCTTAAAATTCGGTCTGAGAAAACGACACAGAATCTGATTAGCATGAATCTTGTAAGAAGGTAAGCGCCAATGGTTAAGAAAGTAAAACTGGGTGATGCGAGCGTTACAGCGGTCGCATACGGCTGTATGGGACTCTCGCAGGCATATGAGCCGTGCGACGAGGCCCAGGGTGTCAAGACACTGAACGCGGTTCTTGATATGGGCTACGACCATCTCGATACCGCGGCGCTTTATGGGTTTGGTAAGAACGAAGAATTGCTTAACAAAGCGATCGGTCATCGCCGCTCGGAATATTTTCTGGCGTCGAAGTGCGGTTTGTACCGTGACGCTAGCGGTAAGCGGGAGATCAATGGTCGGCCGGAGGTCTTGACGAAAACTTGCGAAGACAGCCTGCGTAGGCTCGGCACCGATTGTATCGATCTGTACTACCTTCATCGAATTGATCTGAACGTACCAGTGGAAGAAAGCTTAGGCGCCTTGATGGAGATGAAGGCTCAAGGGAAGATCAGGTTTATCGGTTTATCGGAGCCGTCGCCAGAGACATTGGTCAAGGCGCTAGACATCTGTCCGATCGCTGCCGTGCAATCAGAGCTCTCGCTGTGGACGCGGACACCTAACGATGCTGTCGCAGAGGTGTGCGGTCAAAAGGGGATTGCGTTCGTCTCATACTCGCCACTTGGTCGAGGATTCCTTGGTGGAAAAATTCGAAACATGGGTCTTCTGACTGAAAAAGACATTCGACACACGATGCCGCGGTTTCAGGGTGAAGGGTTTGTGGCGAACTTAAAAGTACTTGATGAGTTGGTCGCTCTCGCTAACGAACAAAATATAACCGTGGCGCAGTTAGCGCTGGCCTGGGTACTGGCTCAAGGTGACCATGTTCTCGCGATACCAGGTACCCGATTCGAGGACTGTGCTGAACAGAATCTCGCGTCTGCTGGGTTGCATTTAGACGAGTCGGTAATCACAAAAGCAGGGAAAATAATGAGTCCAATGACCGTCTCGGGAGAACGCTGGAGCGAGAAGCTTCTCAAGGAGGTCGACTCAGAACAATACCGCTATTCCGCTTAAATTTGTCTAACTCGCGGAAGTATTAGGGGTAAACCGTTCTGATACTAGACTGACTTACATAACCATGTGAATGTCAAACGGCGAGCATTCTAGGTGAATGCAGACAATAAAAAGAGGTCATTCATGGAGGATTCAATATGAATATGTGGACCCGAATTCTCGCTCCGTTTGTGGGCGCATTGGCATTAGTCGTCTCTTCGGTCGCATTGGCGGCCTACCCCGACAAACCAGTCACATTAATCGTTCCTTTTAAGCCGGGCGGTTCAAACGATATCGTTGCCAGGCAGCTTGGAAAGCAGCTTTCTGAGGACTGGGGCCAACCGGTTGTGATTGAAAACAAACCCGGCGCTGGTTCTGACGTCGGATCAGCCTACACAGCTGCGCAAAAGCCAGATGGTTACACGATTCAGATCGCATCGGTAACGTTCACTATGCGTCCGGCGGTGGTTGCGAAGCAGCCGTTTGATGCGAGGAACGATTTCACTCGTATAGCGTTGGTGGGTCAGAGTCCTCTGATGCTGGGAGTCCGTCCTGGGGCGCCAGCAAACACGGCTAAAGAATATTTTGAATATCTGAAAGCCAACCAAGGCAAGCTAAGTTACGGTGCAACTGGGGTCGGTAGTATCCAGCACTTTGCGGGCGAAATTTTAAGAAAAGCCATAGGCTCAGATATCCAGGCCGTACAGTATAAGGGTGGTGCACCGGCGATGAAGGACGTGATGGGCGACCACATCGAATTCTCGATAGGTTCACTGACACAGATGTTACCCCCATATAAGGCCGGCAAGATTAAAGGCCTAGCTGTGACGAGCGCGACTCGGTCTGAGTCAGCACCCGAGATTCCTACGCTTCAAGAGGTAGGTATTGAAGGTTATGAGATCGTCCAGTGGTGGGGAATTCTTGGTCCCAAGGGTATGCCAGATGACGTCGTGAATTTTCTTAACATGTCGATCAATAAGGTGCTTGCAACCAAAGAGTTCAAGGAAGCTTTAGCCTCAAAAGGTAGCGTTCCAAGAGCGATGAGCGTTAGCGAGTTCAACGCCTGGGTCGATAAGAATATGGACACATGGATACGAGTCGCTAAAGAGGAAAATATCAAGAAATAACGTAGTAAGCGGGGCGCACAGCGCCCCGTTTTTATGGATACACAAATGAAACGTTATTCTTTTTACCCGATCGAGTATCTTGCTGCGGCGCTCGTCTTGGCGGTAGGAATATTCTATTTTTTTGGTTCACATGAGTATGAGATGGGTACAGCCAGACATATGGGGCCTGGTTTTCTACCTCGAGCGTACGCCATTTGTACTATAGTGCTCGGAGCGCTCATCTTTGCGGCTGCGATGCGAAGAAAGACTCAAGAACGCTCGTCAATTGACTATCGGTTTTTTAGATCTTTTCTGGGAATAATGGCGGCGATTGTCGCTTTTGCGATTGTGATCCCGAAATTCGGCCTGATACCGGCTTCGATACTTTCCGTGTTGCTGGCAAGTCTCGGATCCGAGCAGTTTAAACCCGTCACGGCTCTGTGGATGGCGGTCGTGACCAGTCTGGCGACCTGGCTTGTATTTTCGGTGATGCTGGGTCTACCGATCCCCGGGTTTAAGGATTTCTAGCGGATGGATATATTTGCAAATATCTTAATCGGTCTCGAGACTGCAATCTCGCCGGTGAATCTGCTCTATTGTTTCATAGGCGTTTTCTTAGGAACCTTCTTCGGGGTGCTTCCCGGGATTGGCTCGCTGGCCGCCATTTCGATGATCCTCCCGGTGACTTTTTATCTTGAACCGACTACGGCTCTGGTGATGTTAGGGGGAGTGTATTACGGTGCTGAATATGGTGGCTCAACTGCCTCTATTTTGCTCAATCTGCCCGGAACACCATCAAACGCTGTGACATGTATCGATGGCTACCCGATGGCTCAAAAAGGAAAAGCAGGCTTAGCGCTTTTCATGACCACAATAGCCTCATATGTTGGCGGTACGCTAGGTATCATTGCGCTTTTTGTGCTGTCTCCGATTATTGTGGCGTGGGCGCTAGTATTTGGTCCGGCTGAGTATTTTGCGATCATGATTTTAGGGCTAGTAGCTGCAGCCACGGTGACCCAGGAATCTCCCGCAAAGGGTCTGGCAATGGTGTGTCTGGGATTACTTCTGGGCTGTACCGGTATGGACTTAGAGACCGGGATACCAAGGTTTGAGTTTGACCAAATCGAGTTGTATGAGGGATTTAGTTTTATAACGATTGCGATGGGGCTATTTGGGGTTTCCGAGATCATTTTTTCGGTCAAGACCTCGGTTGGGAGAGCTTTTAATCAAGCAATAAGTTTTAGATCGATGTTGCCATCGCGCGACGAATGGCGACGGTCAATCAATCCGATGTTAAGAGGCGCCGGTGTCGGTGGCTTTTTTGGTGCTTTACCAGGCACCGGGCCGAGTATCGCCACGTTTGTCGGTTATGCGATTGAGAAGCGCGTCTCTAATCATCCGGAAGAATTCGGGAAGGGTGCGATAGAAGGGATCATGTCTCCCGAGTCAGCAAACAACGCCGCGGTACAAACCGCTTTTATTCCAACGCTGACCTTAGGTATCCCAGGAAGTGCATCGATGGCCGTAATGATGGGGGCGCTTCTGATCCATGGGATCCAACCGGGACCACAATTGATGGGCGATCGTCCTGATATTTTTTGGGGGGTTGCGATGAGTTTTTGGATTGGGAATATTTTTCTCCTAATCTTGAACATCCCGTTAATCGGGTTCTGGGTCCGTATTCTGAAGATCCCATATCATCTCTTATATCCCGCGGTAATCGTCCTGATTTGTGTCGGAGTGTACAGCTTTCGAGGGTCGGGTTTTGATATCGCTATGGTACTCATGTTTGGGGTGCTAGGTTTTGTCCTGAGGTCACTGAGATTCGAGATGGCACCATTGTTGATTGGTTTTATTCTCGGACCGATGGTCGAAGATAACCTCCGTCGAGCGATGCTGATCTTTCGAGGTGATTTCTGGGCCATGGTAGAAAGACCAATCGCCGGGTCTTTATTATTCCTTACGGCTCTGCTTTTGATCTACACCGCATATCAGATTTTTTTCCCTAAGCCTAAACCAATCGAAGAGGGTATCAACCGATGAAAGTTGTTGATTTGAGCGGTAAGACAGCCTTGATTACGGGCGGTTCTTCGGGGCTTGGTCTCGCTATCGCCCGTGAGTTTGTCATCTGCGGTGCGTCTGTGTGTATTTTGGCTCGTGACGGAAGCCGAGTCGCTGCGGCCGTCGATCAGCTATCCCAAATAGGGCCTCAGAAGGTGATTGGATATGCTTGCGACATAACAGACCAGAAACAAACGGCGGAGGTTATGAGGCAAGCGACAAGGGCCACTGGAGCCTTTGATATTCTTGTGAATAACGCGGGGAGCTCCTACCGAAGGAACGTAGACGAGCTTACAACCGATGACATGATCGCAGACATGGATTTAAAGGTGTTCGCCAACATGCGTTTGGTTCAAGCTTGCCTCCCGCATATGAGAGAACAGCGATGGGGTAGGATTATTAATATCGTTTCTATCGGCGGCAAGGTTCCTGGCGGAGGGAGTGCCCCAACGGCGCTCAGCCGGTCCTCTGGAATCACATGGACCAAGGTGCTCGCGACCGAGCTAGCCCCGGACGGGATACTAGTCAACGCCCTTTGCATCGGTAAGATAAAAAGCGGCCAGTGGGAACGTCGCTATGAAGCTAGCCAAAAAACACAGTCTTATGATGATTTTTTGGCACCAACCGCCGCCACCATTCCCTTAGGGCGCCTCGGTGAATCCGTTGAATTGGCGAATGTTGCGTGCTTTCTAGCGTCCGATCTAGCCAGTTATGTAACCGGTGTGGCGTTAAATGTTGACGGCGGACTGTGCCCGGTAACCTAAACGCTTCTGATGGGAGCAGTTGATTAATGAGTCAGCTGAAGTCTGAAGCCATGGCCACAATCTTCGGCACTTTTTTCCGGATCGGTTTGCTTGGGTTCGGTGGAGTGCTCGCGGTTTCTCGGATTGAGCTTGTGGACAAGAAGCGGTGGCTATCGGAGAGCGAATTCGTTCAGATGCTTGGTATCTGTAATTTTTTACCCGGCGCTAATGTGGTCTCGTTGGCGGTGTTTGTTGGTGGGATTCGAGCCGGATTTCTTGGGTCGATGGCAGCTTTTTTGGGTCTCATCTCAGCACCAATAGCGATCATCATTCTGCTTGTCTCGAGCTATCCGATTATGAGCCGAAGTCCTTTGTTCCAGTCATCATTGTCCTGGATGGCTAGCTGCGGTGCCGGTATCATCGTGGCGATAGCGCTTCGTTTATTTTCTGAGCTACCAAAACTTAGAAGCTACCTGGCCATAGTCGTGGTGTTGGTTGCTTGTATTTCTTTCTTTGGGTTTTCAATTATCCCAGTGGTATTGGTGATGGCTCCTGTCGCTGTGCTCTTGGAGGCAAGGTCAACTCATGAGTGACTCTCTGTTCGGCTTTACAAGCTACCTCCTCGTCCTATCGCTACTCGCGGTGGGTGGCTTGAATGGAATGCTGCCAGAGTTGCACAGGATCATCGTAGAGCAAGAGGGCTGGTTGACCACTCAGCAGTTCTCGGAGCTGTTCGCCCTTTGTCAGGCCGCCCCGGGACCAAACTCTATCTTCATAACCGTTCTCGGTTTTGAGTTGGCTGGCGCGCTGGGTGCGCTAGTCACGACGACCGCTTTCACGCTACCGGCGTTCTTTGTCGCCTATTATGCGATGCGGCTCTGGGTAGCGATGGGAGAGCGCCGCTGGTTTTCTGTTATCCGAAGGGGACTGATGCCAATCACCGTCGGTTTGATAATATCGAGCGCATGGTTCATCGCTCACACTACCGTGGTTTCGATGACCCACCTATTTATCACCGCGATTTCTGCTTCGCTGGTTCACTACCGTAGGTCTTCTCCTGCCGTATTAATTCTAAGCGCAGGCGTTCTGGGTGGTTTTGTCGCGTGGATCCGATCAGGTGCTCTGATCTAAAAGTTCGTTGAGTTCAGATACCCAAGTGGATGCAGCTCGACTCAAGAACGCGATGTCCGTCTGTGTCGTTACAAACTGTACCCCTTTATTGATAAATGAAGACTGCCTCTGTACGTCGCGGTTTCCACCACAGCCTGCGTAAATCTGATTTTTTTTGCATGCATCGATCACCCTTAATTGTGCTTCTTTGATTTTTGGATGATCAAACTCACCGGTCAGGCCCATATTTGTAAGGAGATCATTAGTCCCCACATGAATCACATCAATACCCGGAACAGCCGCGATTTTTTCAACATTCTCGAGACCTTCCTCGGTCTCTATCATAACCGCGACCAAAGTTTCGTGATTGAGATGGCTGGTGACATCGCTGAGGGGTTTGGCCGAAAAATGAAACATGGGATAACCGCCCGCGACAGACCGTCGTCCGGTCGGAGGAAACTTGCAGATTGATACGGCGTGTTCTGCTTCGTCTACTGTATTAACGTCGGGAAAAATGATTCCCTGGAAACCGTTGTCTAACAATAATGAGGAGTCTTCATCTCTGACACTCCTGACTCGGACCAACGGTGCTATTCCAATTGCCGCGGATACTTGGGCGATCTGATAGAGCGATTCTTTGCTGAAAATTGAGTGCTGCGTGTCAACGAACAGAAAGTGATGCTCGCTGGCTTTGGCTACGTGCGCTATATCACCGGAACGAATTCCTCTGACACTTATCCCGAAAGCAGGCAATCCCTGCCTGAGTCGCGCTAGTACATTGTTTGTCCAAAGTGTCTGTAATTCGCTCATTTTAGATGATCCCAATCGATTTGCTCCTCATAGTAAATACCTTTTACTCGAAAGATAAAAGATCGTGCGTTGGTCTGATGTCTCAATTATCTTCGAGGGGTAGTAAAGGGTGGTCTGATCAGAGTGAATACGATAAGTAAACGAATCACCGTACCGCATGAGGTTGCATTCAAGTTTGCAGTCGAGTGCTTCAAGGCTGTGGGGATTTCGGTAGTTCATGCGGAGGTGTGCGCTAGAGGTCTGGTAGAGGCTGATTTATGCGGAGTGGATACGCATGGAATCCAGCGTCTCCCAGTTTATATCGGGAGACTGCAGAAGGGATTGATCAACGATTCACCGAACATTTCGATCGATTTGATTACGCCCGCTTGCGCGCGAATTGACGGTGATGATGGGATGGGTTTTGTTGTCGCTAGGGAAGCTATGGCGAGGTCGATCGAATTGACCGATGCTTTCGGTTTTTCAATCTGTGGGATCCTTCGCAGTACGCACTTTGGGATGGCCCGTTTATATATAGAGCAGGCGGTGAGAGAAGGTCTGATAGGGATCGTAATGACCAATGCATCACCTTCACTGCCGCCGTGGGGCGGGCGTACTCCAATTCTTGGGACAAGCCCCCTCGCGATTGGAGTCCCTGGCCCGACTATAGAGAAACATTTCCTTTTAGATATGGCTCCCAGTGTTGCAGCAAGAGGAAAGATTCGGAAAGCAATGCGCGCCGGTGAGTCGATACCTAAAGGTTGGGCCCTAGACAGAGAGGGTAACGACACCACTGATCCATCTAAGGCGCTTGAGGGCGTCGTTCTTCCTATTGGCGGCCCGAAAGGATCCGGTATAGCGATGGCACTAGATCTTCTGTGCGGAGTCGTTACAGGTGCAGGTTTCGGGGGTGGCGTAGGTGATCAGTTTTCGATGTTCGACAGGCCTCAGAATGTTGGTCATTTTATGATAACGATCAAACCAGATTTATTTGTCGATTCTGAAGTCTTCTATTCGCGAATGACCAAGTGGGTGAATACGATTCAAAATGTAAAAAAAGCGAACGGGGTGGAAAAAATTTATTTGCCAGGTGAGATTGAGTCCGAAACTCGGGCGAAACGTTTAGAACAGGGCATCACATATCTCTCATCCGATGTAAATTCTTTAAACGATCTCGCGCGCAGTCTCGGCACGGATAGTCTCAAGGAGCTTGTATGATTATTGGTTGTATAGATCCATTCGATCAAAAGATACTCCGAATGATTTCAGATCATCTCCCAGATGGCTGGTCAATGATTCATTCGGAGAGTGAGTCCAGTTCAGATAAATTTAGCGCTCTTGCCGAGGCCGACGTATGTTTCTTAATGGCCGCGCCGATGCCCAAAGAGATGATACAGGCCGCCCCAAAACTTCGGTTTATCCAGAAACTTGGTGCGGGTCTGGATAGGATCGATCTCGACTATTGTCGTGAACGTAAGATTCGTGTGGCGAAACTTTTCGCGGGAAATAGTATTCCCGTCGCCGAGCATACGCTGATGCTGATGTTGGCAGCGAGTCGCAGATTAGTATGGCTGGATCAGCAAACACGTGTGGGTGAGTGGAACAAGGAAGAGGTTCGGGCAAGTAACCAACATCTTTGCGGCAAAACAGTCGGGATAGTCGGGTTTGGTGCCATCGGCCGACAGGTCTCTCGCTTGCTCTCAGGTTTTGAAGTTAAGCAGCTCTACTTTGATACTATCCGAGCTGATCATGAAGCAGAACAGGATTTTCAGGTATCCTACTCACCGCTTGATGAGCTTTTGGCGCGCTCTGACGTCATCACCCTCCACTTGCCTTTGCTTGAAAGCACCAGGTCTCTGATTGATGCAAAAAGATTAGGTCTCATGAAGCCAACATCCATTCTCATCAACTGTGCCCGCGGAGGCCTCATCGACGAGCAGGCACTATTTGACGCTCTTGAGGACAGGAAGATTTTTGGGGCAGGTATCGATGCTTTTTCACAAGAGCCGCCTCGGGATAGCCCGCTTCTTAAATCGCGTTATGTAACCATCACCCCCCATTGTGCTGGTGCCACTATCGATAATTTTGAGTCAATCGTAAGGAGAGCCATTCAGAATACTCAGACCGTCCTTGATGGTGGTCCGTTGCCCGTTGGTGACGAGGAAATACTATGACCAATCTAGCTCCGAATCGTTCATTCGGTTTTTATGTTGATGGCGCCTGGCGTATCGGATCAGGTGGTAGTTTCGGAACCATAAATCCAGTCAATGGACAAGAGTCAGCGACGTTTTCGATTCCGGATCAAATTGAAATTGATGAAATAGTTAAAAAATCTAGAGAGTCCATCGATTCTCGAGTTTGGTCTAACATGAAGTGGCATGAGCGGGCGAGGGTTCTTGATCGGGTGGCCGCAGTCATGGACGCGAGGGTAGATGAGCTAGCAGCGGCGCAATCGATCGGAAACGGGAAAACATTGAAAGAGTGCCGAGCACAGGCTCAGGCGGCTGCTGACGTTTTTCGTTACTACGCCTCGGTCGCTGAGACTTTCGAGACCTCCGTTACCACGCAGCGGACACAAAGCTTGACCTTGGAGTTGAACGAACCGGTCGGCCTAGTGCTGGCAATTACTCCTTGGAACTCACCACTGACGCTGGAGGCTCAGAAGCTGGCGCCTATATTAGCCGGAGGTAACTCAGTAATATTGAAACCTAGTGAGATCACTCCTCACGTATCGATAGTTTATGCAGGAATATTTGTAGAAGCTGGCATCCCAGAGAATGTAGTGAATATTGTTTTGGGTGATGGTTCTGTAGGCGAGCAACTAGTGAACAGTCCAGCTGTGGATCTCATAACCTTCACTGGGGGAACTGCTGCCGGCAGAGCGATTGCAGAGGCAGCGGGGAGACGCTTGTGTCCAGTAATTCTCGAGCTCGGAGGGAAATCTCCAAACATCGTATTGTCTGACGCTGATCTTGAGCTTGCTAGTAAAGGTTGTGCGAATGGTATTTTTTCTGGAGGGGGTCAGTCTTGCATCGCTGGATCACGAATATTAATAAATTCAGTAATTTATGATGATTTTAAAGAAATTTTTTGTGATTTGGCTGAGGCTTTTCGGTTTGGTTTACCTGACGATCAGGAGGCAGATTATGGAGCCATGGCGACGTTTAAACACAGAGACTCTGTCCACTCTATGGTTCAGTCTGCAGTCTCGGAAGGTGGATCGGTCGACGTCGGTGGTTACGTGCCGGACATAAGCCCCTACAGCAAAGGTGCGTTTTATCCAGCCACCGTGATTTCTGATCTGCAGTCAAACTCCACTCTATGTCAAGAGGAGGCTTTTGGACCGGTTTGTGTACTCCAAAAATTCGACACTAATGCTGAACTTTTACAGCTCGCAAATGGCACACAGTATGGCTTGGCTGCCGGTATCTGGACGCGTAGTGCCAAGCAAGCATGGCATGTCGCGAGAGAGGTCCGAGCCGGTACAGTTTGGATAAACACCTATAAAGAGCTTTCGATATCCACTCCGTTTGGTGGGTTTAAGTCGAGTGGAATGTGGCGTGAAAAGGGGCGACAGGGGATTTCAATTTATCTCGAGCGCAAAGGGATTTATTGGAATTTTGATAATTCATAAGGAAGAAATATAGATGGGCTCAACGGTTGAGGTACTAGCTGACGCATTTAAACAGATGGGAACGCCATTCATTGTTGGACACCCTGGTGGTGAATCGGTCGAGTTGATGGAAGCCGCCCGAGAGCGTGATATGCGGTTCATTTTGGTGAAACAAGAAGTGGCTGGGGCAATGCTTGCTGCTACTTGGGGCGAAATCACTGGCTCACCTGGTGTTTGTCTCTCAACCAGAGGTCCGGGAGCTGCGAATATGGTCAATGGGGTCGCTCATTCGATGTTAGACAGGGCGCCACTGATAGCGATCACTGATCGGTACTCGAATGTGGCTCAAGAGGTTGGCTTGAGGCAAAAAATTGATCAGCGAGCCATGTATGCTCCTATTGTCAAATGGAGTACCACGATTGATGCCGACGCCGTGCATCAGCAGATTCGGAAAGCTGTGAGGGTCGCGACCGGTCGACCACCTGGGGCCGTTCATTTTGATATGCCTCAGAGCCAAACGACTCGTGAGGCGAAGTCATTGATTAATCCGCCTCCGCTTGTCCAGGAAAGAGTAATCCTTGAACCGGATGATCGTTCGTTGGCGTCGGCTGTAACGATGATCAAAAAATCGAGGAGACCAATTTTGGTGATTGGTCTTGGGGTATTTTGGGACTTGGCTCATCTCGAATCATTGGAGCTCGCTGAAATTCTTGGAGCTCCTGTTTTAACAACATCGAAATGCAAAGGGGCTATACCTGAAGATCATCCGCTGAGGGCTGGATGTATTATCGGCGGGATTATCGAACGAGAATTGGTCAACCAAGGAGATCTGATAGTCACTATCGGCCTAGACCCCATTGAGCTTCAGCCGAAACCGTGGCCTTACAATATCCCTGTATTAGCTATAAGCAGTTGTCCAGATCAAGATGCTCTTGTTGCTCACGATCAGGAGCTTGTCGGCGACGTTGGAGCGATTCTAAGGGCGCTACTTAGACAATTGAAGGGCAGAGGTGATTGGGGTTATAGCGTCTCCGAAAAATTTCGGGAAGATGTTCGTTGTGCTTTAGACGTCAAAACTCAGGGATTATCGCCACAGCGTGCTATGGAGGTTGTCCGCGCGACAACTCCTCGATCTACCGTAGCCACTTGTGATGCCGGCGCAAGTCGCCTTCTTGTGGTTCAGAAATGGGAGTCATACGGGCCGAGGGAATTCTTGACTTCGAACGGGCTGGGCTCGATGGGATTTGCTATACCCGGAGCCTTAGCAGCGAAGCTGGCACATCCAGACCGTCCCGTGTTTGCATTTACTGGGGATGGCGGATTTTTGATGGCAGTAGCTGAGTTACAAACGTCTGTTAAAGAAAATTTACCGATTACTATTGTGGTGCTGGACGACGAGGAAATAGGTCTGATTCGAGTCAAGCAGGAGATCAAACAAATTGAACGGTACGGTGTGGGTATAGGCGGCATTGATTGGGAAAGATTGGCCGAAGGGTTTGGAGCAAACGGGATCGTGGTCTCGACTGAGGCTGAACTGCAGAGTGCGATTACTGCTTCGCTAGCGTCAACACAAACCAACTTGATCGCTGTGAAAATTGATGGCTCATGCTATGTAGATCAATTCAACGCCTTGAGAGAACTGTAGTGAACAAGATTGAGGATATCCATGTTGCGGAGACAACCGCTCCTATTGGTGCGAGAGTCTATGGGTTGAACCTGAAAAAATCTGTCGATGGTACCTTGATTGAGTACTTGAATGTGCTACTCGATCGACATGCTGTGCTCATTTTTCCCGAGCAATTTCTCGAGCCTCATGAGTTTGTGCGAGCAGGAAGGATTTTTGGGGAAATCATGCCCCAGCAGCTCAAGAAGTATGTACTAAAAGATCATCCTCTAGTTGGATACAACTCCACCAAGGACTTGCCGATCAAAAATGGTCGACTTCAGGTTCGAGGAGAAAATTACCACACAGATCATTCGAATTTTGAGCGGCCCCCGCGGGCCACAGCGTTAGTGGCCGTCGAGATACCGTCCTTCGGAGGGGATACTCAATTTGTCGATACACGAATGGCATTTGATTCCCTTGATGATGATTTGAAAGTAAAAGCGACTAGTTTTTTATCGAAACATGTACATCAAAGCTCTAAGAGTCCGCGTGAATTGACAAAACTAAGTCAGGAAGACCTGGCTGAAATCCCTGAGACCATCCAGCCTTTGGTTATCAAGCACCCAACAAGTGGCCGGCCTGCTCTTTACCTCAATACTGGACGGATGGAGGGCATCGAGGGTTTACCTGAAAAAGAAGCTTATGAACTTATTGAGATTCTTTATGACCACGCAATTCAGCCCCGTTTTGAGTATCGCCATCGATGGACAAAGGGCGAAATGGTTATCTGGGATAATCGCTCTGTCATGCATCAAGCTAACGGAGATTACGACCCATCGGAATATCGTTATCTTTACAGGATTATGATTGAGGGTCCGAAAGTTGAGCGTTATGTGACCCAGCATTGAACGAAAAATTTCTTCAACACAAAAAAATCGGCCAGCGAAATCTAGTTTTTGCTAATTACCTTGCAATCCCAGCACGCCGGCTGTACTGTGCGCACCTCTCAGCGTATAGCAAGCCCGCGTTGAGTGATCCCCAGATGGATCGTTGGACGGGGCTTGCCCATGACGAAATGTCGTCAAAAAATTTGGAATGACTATGCGCTTTCAAGACTTGGGCTTATTGCCCGAACTCGTCTCTAATGCGGGCTATGACACCGCGACTCCGGTTCAGTCACAATCAATACCTGCAATTTTAGAAGGTCGTGATGTATTAGCCGGAGCCCAAACCGGGACCGGAAAAACCGCTGCGTTTACTTTGCCTGTGCTACAGCGGCTATTCGCTGGAAACAGTACTCACGCTCCGCGTGCATTAGTATTAGCACCAACACGTGAACTTGCGGCTCAGGTCGCCGACAGTGTTCGTAACTACGGAAAAGGCCTCGGGTTGAAACACACCAGTATTTTTGGTGGAGTGAGCTATGGGGGCCAGATGAAGGCGC
>Ga0181604_10003048_pt1 | contig 14308 bp, 10 predicted proteins | sample 041ome_12_FD_148663 | JGI IMG/M metagenome (GOLD analysis project Ga0181604, IMG submission 148663) | Coastal salt marsh microbial communities from the Groves Creek Marsh, Skidaway Island, Georgia - 041410US metaG (spades assembly) | ecosystem: Environmental > Aquatic > Marine > Intertidal zone...
GGCATTACTACTAGTGAAAATTTATTTGAAATTTCGATAAATGGTAAAGGTGGTCATGCAGCCTTACCTCATATGACTAAAGACACGATTACAATTGGTAGTCAAATAATACTAGCTCTCCAAACGATTGTTTCTCGTAAATTAGATCCTGTGGATGCGGGTGTTGTATCTGTTACTGAATTTATTACGGACGGAAAAAAAAATGTATTACCAGGTAATGGCCTAATAAAAGGAGATGCTAGGGCATTTTCCAAAAAAACTAGTATGATGATTGAAGAAAATATGCGTCAAATTGCAGAAGGTATTTGTGACTCTTTTGGAGTTTCTTGTGAAGTAAAATATGAAACAACTTGCCCTATGACTTTTAATCAACCTGATCAATCTGATGCGGCAACAAAAGCTGCAATGACATTATTAGGTGAAGATAACTGTGATGGTGATATTGATCCAAGACCTTTTTCGGAAGATTTTTCTATTATGTCAGAAAAAACGCCAGGATGTTTTGTATTAATGGGTAATGGAATTTCTGGATCACATGGACGACCATTGCATTCTGCAGATTATGATTTTAATGATGAGTTATTGGTCACAGGGTCTTCGTATTGGGTTGAGTTAGCAGAACAACAATTACAAAAATAATTTGTCAAGATAATTCAGGATGTTTAAAAAAAATCTTGAAAACTTAAAAGAACATCTTCAGAAGAATAATATTGATCTAGCTGTTATTACTGATGATGACTCTTTATATTATTTTACAGGTTACTATGATTTCTTACATATGTCTTTTGGACGACCAACTATATTATTAGTTCCAAAAGACTCGGAGACATTATTAATTACACCCTTGATCGACGTACATTTAGTAAACAAAAATTGTCCTGTTGATAAAATTACAACGTGGAATGATGGTGTTGATAATGAATGGAGAGAGCAACTTCCAAAATATATTAAACAAAATTTAAATGTGGCAATAGAAAAATTAAAGATTAGCTCCTTAGTTTTAAATTATATAACATCATTACTTGATGAAAATTTGTTAAAAAATATTACACCAACATTAGATTCTATTAGAATGATCAAAACTAAAGAAGAGCTTAAAATTGCTAAGTCAGCTGGAAAAGTTGCGGAAGCTATGATGTATGCTGGAAAGGAAGCTATCGGACATGATGTTCCTGAATATGAAGTAGCTTTAGCTACTTCCCAGGCAGGAACAAGAAAAGCGGCTGAAATATTAAAAAATGAATTTGAGGATAGTGATATGTCTCCTTTAATTCATTTTTTACAAATTATGGCTTCAGGTAAGGATTTGCCAAAAACGCACCACCGAGCTTCAACAAAGTTAATTAAAAAAGGTGACCCAGTTTTCCTATGTTTTTGTGGAATGACAAATTTTCATAAATTTAAACTAGGTTTTGATAGAACTTTTTGGTTATCAGAAATTAATGATAAATCACAAATTAAAACTTATGAGACTGCTGTGCAATCTCAAAAAGCAGCTTTAAGTGTTTTGGGGCCTGGTGTAAAAGCGGAAGATGTTCACGCAGCTTATGCAGATGCTATTCAAAGTGCAGGCTATCCATATCCAACTTTTAGATGTGGAAGAGCAACAGGTTTTAGTATGCTTGAAGAGCCTCAGCTTGTATCAGGAAATAAAACTATACTAAAACCAGGAATGGTATTTGCTGTTGATGGATCCGCCAACGAAGAAAATTTTCGCGCTCAAGTTGGTGATAGTTTTATAATTACAGAAAGTGGGTATGATCAAATTACTAATTTTTCAAAAAAAATTGAAGATTTAATAATCTAATGTCAAATATAAAAATTTATAATACCCATTGTTGTGGAGAGATAGGAGATGTCGTTGTTTCAGGTGATATTAAATTAGAAGGTGAAACAATATTTGAACAATCAAAATATTTATTTGAAAATAAAACATTAAGGAATTTTTTATTAAATGAACCAAGAGGAGGTGTTTTTAAACATTGTAACTTAATTGTTCCTCCAAGAAATAATAAAGCTTCAGCAGGCTTCATAATCATGGAACCTGAAGACAATCCTCCAATGAGTGGCTCAAATAGTATTTGTGTGGCAACAGTATTAATAGAAAAAAACTTTGTAGAAATTAATGAGCCATTAACCGAGTTTATTCTTGAAGCTCCTGGTGGTTTAATTTCAATAAAAGCTGAAGTAAAAAATAAAATCACAAAATCCGTTGAAATAGAAAATCTTCCATCCTTTGTTGATATGTTGGACGTTAAACTTAAAACCCAGAATTTTGGTGAAATTATTATTAGTACTGTTTTTGGCGGTGATACTTTTATAATATGTAATGCCAAAGATTTTAATCTAACAATTGAACCAAAGAACGCAAAAAAATTTGTTGAAATATCAAAAGAAATTATAAAAATTGCAAATCAAGAATTTGGTTTTTCTCATCCAACAATACCCTCTTTAGATTATATTTCTTTCTGTCAATTTATTGAACCTGTTAAAATAAATAATTTACAGCAAAAGGAAGGATGGAATACAGTTTGCATTAGACCTGGAAAATTAGATAGGTCACCATGTGGAACTGGAACATCAGCGAGACTAGCATTGATGAAACTAAAAAATGAAATTGATGTTAATGAAACATTCATTTCTAAATCAATTATTGGATCAACTTTTGAGACAAAAATTAAAGAAGAATTTGTTAGCAATGGTAAAAAAATGATTAGACCGTTAATTAAAGGATCTGCATTCATCACAGGGAAACAAGAACTTTATGTTTCCAAAGATGATCCTTTCCCTGAAGGTTATAGACTTAATGATACGTGGCCTAATCCTTAATTAAAATTATTCTGATAAAGCAATTATTTTATTTACTAAATCAGTATTAATACTTCTCGGACCAGTATCTAGACGATTTTTATGTCTTCTTTCACCAGGAAGTCTTACCCCTTCAAGTGATTTCATTTGCTCAAAGAATTTCTCAGCGTGATCATTCCAGTTTTTACCAGCAATTAATTCTGGAGATAAAGCCATTATAAACTCTCCACCTCTTGCAGGACCTCCATCATTATTATCAGCTTCTTTTGCCTCAAAACTAAATAAATCTCCAACTAATCCGGCAGCTAATAGCTCAATCATCATTGCAATGGCAGATCCTTTATAATTACCAAAGGTTAATAAAACGCCACCATTCGCAATCTCAGAAGGGTCGTCTGTTTTTTCACCATCTTTATTTAAACCTGTACCGTAAGGAACTTTATGACCATCTCTAGCAGCCACTTGAACTTCACCCATTGCCATTGTGGAAGTAGCCATATCATAAACTACCGGAGTATTATTTTTTCTAGGCCATGCAAATGAAATTGGATTAGTTCCAAACAGTGGTTTTTTTGCACCTGCAGGAGCAACGCTTGGTTTATAAGCTGTACAAGCAATACCAATTAATTCATTTTCTGCTAATGCTTCAGTTTCATGCCATAATGCAGCAAAGTGGTGAGTGTTTGTTATAGTTAAAACACCAACCCCATGTTTTTTTGTAACATCTACTAAAGCAGGAACACCAACACCTATCGCTGTCGGCGCGAAACCATAATCACCCTCAACTCTTATTGCATTTTGCGTTAAAAAATTATTTTTAGGTCTAGCATCTCCTTTTACTTTTTTACTTTTTAAAGCTGCAATATATCCAGGAATCCTAAAAAGACCATGAGATACACTACCATCTCTTTCAGCATTTGTTACCGTATGTGCAACTGCTTCTGCGTTTAGTTCATCACAGCCATTAAATTTTAATGTTTTTAAGGCTAGATCGTATATTTCTCTAAGAGATAGATCTGTCGTTGTCATAAATAATATTCCTTTTAAATTATAAGCTAATGTGTCTATTTATAGCGCATTTACAATAATGATTAAATGGCTAAAGATATATGTATATTTAAATTAGTTTCAAAATATGAAACTTATTATTTTGGTCTAAACATATGAGGATATAGGAATTTTATGACTCGTTTTAATGCATGGAATGTATTCAAAAATGGTTTTACTGGTCAAAAAAATTGGGATCGACAATGGCGCGATCCTGAACCAAAAAAAGAATATGACATCATAATAGTAGGAGGAGGTCTACATGGTTTAGCCACTGCTTACTATCTTGCAAAAAATCACAATAAAAAAAATATAGCAGTTTTAGAAAAAGGGTGGATTGGTGGTGGAAATGCTGGTCGTAATACAACGATAGTACGTTCAAATTATATGATGCCTGGTAACCATGAATTTTATGAACATTCATTAAAACTATGGGAAAATTTAAGTCATGATTTAAATTACAATGTGATGTTTAGTCAGAGAGCACATGTCTCATTATTTCATAGTCCAAGTGCAAGAGATGGTGCAGCTCGAAGATACAATATTATGCGTCTCCATGGAACAGATGGAGAGTTATGGGATTTAGATACTTTAAAAAATAATATTCCTCATTTGAATTATGATAATGCTCGCTTTCCTATTTTGGGTGCAGCTGTTCAAAAAAGAGCTGGTAATGCAAGACATGACTCTGCAGTATGGGGATACGCTAGAGCTGCCGATAGTTTAGGTGTAGATATATTGCAAAATTGTGAAGTTACTGGTGTTAAAAGATCACAAAGCAATATTGAAAGTTTAGAAACTTCAAGAGGGACAATTAAAGCTAAGAAAGTTGGCTTTGCAGTGGCCGGACATACTTCTGTCTTATGGCAAATGGCAGGGTTAGGAAATTTACCTATTGAGTCACACAAACTTCAAGCATTCGTAACAGAGTCCGTTAAACCTCTTTTAGATCATGTAGTTGTTTATGGTGTGGGAGGAGCACATTTTTATATCTCTCAATCTGATAAGGGTAGCATGGTTTTTGGAGGAGATTTAGATTGGTACAAGTCATATGCTCAGCGAGGAAATTTACCTATCGTTCAAGACTCTGCTGAAGCTGCGATGGCTATCATGCCTTGTTTGGGTAGGATACGTCTTTTACGTCACTGGGCAGGTGTAATGGATATGTCTATGGACGGCTCTTTTTTCATATGCAAAACGCCATTATCAAATTTATATCTTAATGCTGGATGGAATTATGGGGGCTTTAAAGCAAGCCCTGCCTCAGGTTGGTATTTTGCTGATCTAATAGCTAATGAGCAACCTCATAAACATGTTCAAAATCATAATTTAGAGAGATTTGAAAAAGGGATTAATATTGACGAGCGTGGTGCTGGTCCAGATCCAAAGTTGCACGGTTGATATGATTAGAATTAAATGTCCATATTGTGGGGAGAGAGATCATAGTGAATTCACTTATGGTAGTGATGCATCTATTAAATATCCAGCACTTGATGCACCAGAATCAGAATGGACTCAGGCTATTTTTTTTAGAGAGAATATAAGAGGTATGCAAAAAGAAACTTGGCATCACACAAATGGATGTAGACTTTGGCTAGAAGTAGAGCGGTCTACAATTACGCATGAAATTAAAAGTGTTAAAGCATGTCATCCACAAATTGAAAAAATTACAAAAAATAAGTTATGACATCAGTAAGAAAAGATAATTATGGTAAAATAAACAGAGATAAAGCTGTCAGTTTTACCTGGGATAATAAAGAGTATTCTGGTTATCAAGGGGACTCTTTAGCTTCTGCACTTCTAGCAAATGATATTAAAATTGTTGGTAGAAGTTTTAAATACCATCGTCCACGTGGTGTTATGTCTTGTGGAGTAGAAGAATCAGGTGCTCTCGTAACCATTGGGTCTGGAAGTAAGAGAGATCCCAATGTTCGCGCAACTACACAAGAGTTATATGAAGGATTAGATGCTAAAGGGCAAAATGCTTTTCCAAGTGTCAATTTTGATTTCGGCGGTATTAATAATTATCTAGGCCGTTTTTTTGCTGCAGGTTTTTATTATAAAACGTTTATGGGTTTACCCCCCTTTGAATGGGGTAAGGGTACTGGTATCTGGATGGTTTTTGAAAAAATTATTCGAAAAGCTGCAGGAATGGGTAAGGCCTCAAGAGAGCCTGATCCAGATAGTTATGAACATGCTAATGATTTTTGTGATGTACTTGTTGTTGGATCTGGTCCTGCAGGTGTTGCTGCTGCAAAAGAAGCAGCTAATCAAAATTTGAATGTTATTTTAATTGAACAAGATTCATTGCTAGGAGGAAATAAGTTAGCTGAAAAAGAATTTGATCCAAGTCTTTTGCACAAACAATTAGAGAGTAACAACATAAGAATTATGTCTAGAACAACAGCATTTGGTGTTTACGATAACACTGTCGTTGGGGCATTAGAAAGAGTTACTGATCATATATCTAATCCAAATACTTCCTTACCGCGTCAACGTTTTAGAACTATTAGAGCAAAGCATATTATTTTAGCAAGTGGAGCTCTAGAGCGTCATATTGCTTTCAACAATAATGATATTCCAGGCGTGATGACAGCAAATGCTGCAAGACATTATTTAAATAGATACGGAGTTTTAACTGGAAAAAATATTGTTATTACAACAAATAATGACTCTGTTTATCAAACAGCAATTGAACTTCATGTAGCTGGATCAAAAGTCACTGTTTTAGATTCAAGAAAAAACATAAACATCGACTTACCTAAAGAGATAGAACTTCATTTAGAAACTTTACCTTTTAGTATTAATGGTAGTAAAAAAATTGAGAGTCTAGATGTTTGTAAGGCTAAAGATAAAAAAAATAAATATACAATTATTTGCGATCAAGTTTTGGTTTCTGGTGGTTGGTCACCTATAGTCAATTTAGTTTCACACCGAGGAATAAAACCAGTATGGAATAAAGAAAATCTCTGTTTTGTTCCTGGAGATATTAAAGAAAATATTACAGTTGTGGGTTCGGCGAGAGGTATTTGGAATACCGATGATTGTGTAGAGTCTGGTATTGTTGGAGCTAATGAAGCAATGAATACTCTTGGTATTGATAGAAAAGAAATTTCTTTTCCATCAGTTGGTGGTTGGTCAAATTCTATAGATGCTCTTTATGAAGTTAAATCAAATAAATTCCCATCTAAAAGTTTTATTGATTTTCAACATGATGTAACTGCTGAAGATGTAAGGTTAGCCCACAGAGAAGGCTTTGTTTCTGTTGAGCATTTAAAACGTTATACAACCCTAGGTATGGCTAATGATCAAGGGAAGATGGGCAATATAATTGGCCTATCATTGATGGCTGAACAACTAGATAAAACTATACCAGAAGTTGGAACGACAGTTTTTCGACCACCGTATACTCCGGTGCCAATAGGTGCCTTAACTGGTAGAAATGTTGATAAACATTTTAGACCGTTAAGAGTTACACCAATGCATCAATGGAATATTGATCACGGAGCTAAAATGATTGACGTTGGTTTGTACCAAAGACCTTGGTACTATCCAGAAAATAATGAAACATTAAGCGAATCTTACATAAGAGAAGCTACAATTGTTAGAAAAACGGTTGGTATTTGTGATGTAACTTCATTGGGCAAGATTGCTATTCAAGGACCTGATGCCACTGAATTTGTAAACCGCATTTACACAAATCCGTTTGCTAAACTTCCTATAGGTAAAGCTCGTTATGGTATTATGCTAAGAGATGATGGCATTGTAATGGATGATGGTACTTCATGGCGACTTGGTGAAAATGAATACTTTATGACAACCTCAACTGCAGCAGCAGCCAAAGTGATGTCGTGGCTAGAAGAACTACTGCAAACAAGATGGACAGATCTTAAAGTGAATGTAACAAGTGTATCAGAACAATGGGCAGGGGCAGCTATAGCAGGTCCTAAATCACGTGATGTTTTAAATGAGTGTGTTTTTGATCCGAATGAAATCACAAATGAAAATTTACCTTTCATGGGCGTATTACAAACTAAACTTAAAGATGGTACACCTTGTAGAGTTGTTAGAATAAGTTTTTCAGGTGAGTTAGCGTATGAGATGTATATTGAGTCAGATTATGCCCATGGCATGATGGATATATTATGGGAAAATGCACAAAAGTATGATGGCTGTTTATACGGTTTAGAAGCTCTCGGCGCATTAAGAGTTGAAAAAGGTCATGTAACTGGAGCTGAACTTGATGGAAGAGTAACGATTGATGATGCTGGGTTAGGGAAAATGGCATCAACAAAAAAATCCTACATTGGAAGTGCAATGCGTAAAAGAGGCGTATTAAGCGCAGATGATAGAGAAATGTTAGTCGGTTTTTTTCCTATTAATGAAAATGAAACGTTCAATGCAGGAACAATTGTTTGTGAAAAAAATAATATCAAAGGGCAGGGTGTGGGCCGTATTACATCTGTTACTCACTCTCCAGAATTAGGTCATTGGATTGGTATTGGATTTGTTAAAGGCGGTCTTGCGAAATGGAAAGATATAACATTAGTAGGTGCTGATCCTGTAAGAAACAAACAAATGGAAATCAAAGTTGTTTCACCTCATATGATCGATCCAGAAGGTAAAAGAATGTATGCTTAATAGAAATTCAGCCATCATAGAAAAATATAAAATTGGAAAATATCCTTTTGAAGAGAATATTGAAATTATATTTTCTGAAAACCGAAATCTTAAAATACAACAAATTGCTGCTTGGCCTGATGAAATTTCAAATTTAGAAAAACTTTTTGCTGATCAATTAGGTGCTCAGCAAGTTGATTTTAATCGAGGAGAAAATTTTAAAAAAAATTCATTATGGAGAATGGAACCTTCAAAGTGGTGGTTGATAGGCAGCACAATTGAAGTTCCAGAAAATGTAGGCACATCTCTTGAACTATCCCATGCCTTTACGTCTATTACAATTCAGGGTGAAAAAAGTGATGTTTTGCTAAATAGACACTTACCCCTTGATCTCCGATTAGATAATTTTCCCATAAATTCTTCTGCAAGTTCGGCAATTCATCATGTTAGTGTTAAGCTCCTTAGAATAAATAATAAAGAATTCAGACTTTTAATTCCAAGAGGATTTGCTTTGTCTATCTGGGAAATCTTACTAGAGTCAGCTTCTCAGTTTGGGTACGAAATAAAAAATAGCTAGTTAAAATTTTATAATATTTCTTTATAAAATATTCCGTGTATTGGATCGTTTTTGTTTATTTGTTTTTTTTAAGCTTTTATGTATTTGGAGAACAATTAACAAATCAAGATGTTGATATATCCTCAGGTTCAACTCTTTCAAATGACTCTGGTTTAACCATAAGAGAACTTAGCGGTGGCCCTTATACAATTGATAACAGGGGTACAATTGAAGCAACAAATATTACATCTAATAGTAATCCTAATATCAGATTAGAGGTTGGGACATCCGTTGATAACTCAGGGTTAATTGACACTAGTGGAAGTGCAAATTTGAATAGTATTTCATTTATTGATAATTCAGAAACTAATTCTCTTATCAACAGCGGAACTATCCAAACAGAAACAACTGGTCAGTATGGTCAGGCTATACATGTTGAAAATGCAAGTCTCACTGAAATTACTAATTCTTCAGGAGGTACAATCAAAGTTACCGACTCTTCATTAAATTCAGGAGCTATAAGAATAAATACTGGTGGTTCTGTTAATACAATTACAAATAATGCAACAATAACAGCTACAGGAACAACTCATTCTCGAGGAATTATTTCTATCAATACAGGAACTATCGACAGGATAGACAATACAGGAACTATTCAGGCTCAAGGGGGAAGTGACTCAAATTATGGCATAGTCTTTTGGAATAATAGCGGAACAACAGTAACAAATTCAGGAACCATTCAGGGTACAGAAGGAAATTATAGCTATGGTATCAGATTAGGTAGCAATGGCAGTATTACAAAAATAACAAATACAGGAACAATCAAAGGAGGCAAAGATGGTATTTCAAACTCTGGTAATATAACAAATATTGTTAACACAGGAACTATCACAGGAACCTCAGGTTATGGAATTCACAATGGTGATGGCAGTATAACGAACCTTACTAATTCACAAAATAATCTTACTTATATTGCAAATTTACCAACAAATTATTACGTCAAAGTTAATAGTAGTTCTAACTACGGTAAGATTACCTTTTCTAATCCTCAAGGATCAATGAATGTAGGTATTGGTGATGACTCAACTCTTTCTGAAGGCACCTATGAAACAGTTATTGACGGTGTTACCTCAAGCAACATTTCTGATAGCTCAGGAACTTATATAAGTAATGCTAATCACTATAAATATAGTTTAACTAATTCATCAGGAAATCAATGGGATTTAGTTGTTAATGATTTAACAGAAGATGTTCAGTGTTCTATCAACTCAAATGATAGTAATTGTACGAAAACGACATGCATGACTAGTGCAATAGAGGAGGGTATGAACAATGTATCAAATTCAAATTTTGCGCATTTAAATACTTATGATTGTGATACATTTGGAGAATCAGGACAGTGTTTATCTTTAGGAGGAAGATATATATCTGTAAATGATCCTAAATCTGAAATTAATGGATTAGTTTTAGTCTATGGTAAAAAACATTCGGATCATTTCAGATGGGGCTCATTCCTACACTCTAATTTATCTCACAATACACCATCAAGCTACACTCTATCGGATAAAACACCGATGGTAGGTCTTTACGGCGTGTGGAATGAAAAGTCAGATCATTCAGGTTTGCAATTTAAATTAGGTAATTCCTATCAAGCTAAAAATGCAACTTTTACAAGACCAGTTGTAGGTGTATCGGATGAAGCAAGAGGAGAGACTACACTTTACAGTAATCAAGTTGTGCTAGAAATAAGAAACAATAAAAAAATATCTTCCTCTCTTACGTATTCTCCTTATGTGGCAATGCTTTTTTCTGAAAAATATCAAAAAGGATATACAGAGACAGGAGTAGATTTACCACTTACTTATAATAACATTATAGATACATCGTGGACTGCTATTACAGGACTAAAATTTAAAAAAAAAATTAATCAAAATAATAATTTTTTTGGAACAGTCGGAATAGAGCAAGATATTTCCCATAATGTTTCTGCATTATCACCAACGGGCGTTTCAGGTTTAACTACTGTAGACTTAAATAAAAACCATAATTCTACACGACCTGTTATTTCGATAGGGTATGAATACCAATTATCAAAAAATCAATTATTGCAAATTAAAGGTCAATATCAAGAATTGCCTTATCAAGAAATGACTGAAGCCAACTTATATTCAAGTTATAATTTTCTTTTTTAAGATTTATAAGAATACATTTAGACAATTATTTTTTTTCATATTACACAGTAAATTATGATTTTTTCTAAAACTGAATACGTATCAAGATTATCAAAAGTTAAAAGAGTAATGGATCAAAAAAATATGGATATTCTTATCCTAACAGATCCCTCCAATATGAATTATTTAACTGGATACGATGGTTGGTCATTTTATGTTCCACAAGGAGTAATTATATCTCTTGATAGAGAACAACCTATTTGGTTTGGAAGAAAGCAAGACTCTAATGGTGCAAAAGTAACAACATATTTAGATCATGAAAATATTATTTTTTATCCTGAAGAGTTGATTCAAGCACCGCCAACGCATCCCTATGATTTTGTATCTTCTTATTTACATGAAAATAATTGGGCTTCAAAAAATATAGGTGTTGAAATGGATGCATACTATTACACTGCAGAAAATCATTATCGATTAACTTCCACCTGCCCTAATGCTAACTTTCATGATGCCACTTGTTTAGTAAATTGGGTGCGATTGATAAAATCAGATACAGAAGTTGCATACATGAAAGAGGGAGCCAAACTTGTTCAAGCTGGAATGAGAACTGCCTTTGATAGTATTAAACCAGGTGTAAAACAAAGTTTTGTTGCAGGACAAATTTTAAACAGTTTGATTGCTGGCAATGAAGAAATAAAAATTGGGGGAGAATATTCTGGATTAACACCTATATTAGCTAGTGGTATTTCTGCTTCTGCTTCGCATCTCACTCCAAAAGATAATATATTTAATAAAAATGAAGGAACGATTATTGAGTTAGCTGGAGTAAAACATCGTTATCATTGTCCATTATCAAGAACTGTTTATTGCGGAAAACCAGACTCAAAAACTTCAGATACGATGAAGATTACAAATGAGGGTGTTGAAAATGCTATTTCAATAATTAAACCAGGAAAAACAGCTCATGATGTCGCTGTTGCTTTTTGGTCAGTGTTGGAAAAATACGGAATTGAAAAAGACTCCCGTCTTGGCTATGCCACTGGTCTAGGTTATCCTCCTGATTGGGGAGAACATACGATGAGCATTAGAAAAAATGATATGACTGTTTTAGAACCAAACGTTACCTTTCATATGATTGCAGGGATGTGGATGGATACTTGGGGATTAGAAATTAGTGAAACAATTAATGTAACTGAAAATGGATGTGAACTGTTGTGTGATCTTTCAAGAGACTTACATTTAGTTTAAAATTAATCATTTGCATCTCCGCCGCCAGCTCCCTTTTGTCTAGAAGTTTCTGACTCAGGAACATAGGTTCTAAATGCCAACGCTGAAATATTATCCCAACTGGATTGATGCGGATTTAATCCATTAGATAGATTTTGATTAATAATGTCATAAGTCGAAAAATCTTGCTCATCTGGTATCTGGAATTCCCTTTTAGAGAGATTTAGAGAAAAATTCGGGCAATTGTTATTTTTTATATCATCGTGAATAAAAATTTTATTTTTAGCTAAAATTGCAAGTGTTTTATTTTGATTACTTATTTTTGAATAAATATTTTTTTGCACACTTCTGTAGAGAAGTGGAATTAGAAAGAGGGGATCTATACATTGTTGAATTTCTAACTGAACTTCATTATTTTTTAAAGTTTGAAAATTTAAAAAATCTATTAAACCTGGGCCAATCATGAGACATGTTTTTTTTTCTAAATTAATTTCATTAGCAAAATCTTTATTGGTTAAAGTTCCATTAAAATTATTATCAATTTTGTTTTGAGTATTAGCAAATAATTGGATACCACTTAATTCAAAGGCTTCTAGCCAGCTTATAATGAATGCTGCATCTTCATCTGCGCCATATGGAAATCCAAGACCAGAAAAAGCTCGCTGAGCATTAGTGTAAACCTCGTAATAAGAATAACTCACAAATTAATTATAAGAGTTCATAGTTGCAAAACCCCAACTATCAACGTTTTCTGCATTTAAGTTTGACAGAAACGGTGCTCCCGAAAAAAAACTTACACGTAGCCATCTATCTGATTTTGGATCGTATCTATTTGCTCCAAAAAAAGATAATTTAAATCGAAGCATATTAATTGGGATAGTGTCTTTTGATAAGATATTGTCCTGCACTTCTGCATAAGGATACTGCTGAAGAGATTGTATTCTTCTTATAATACCTCTTAATTCTGGATTAAGAATTAAATATTCAGCTACTGATTTATCTAAATTTTCTTTTTGCATTTTTGTGTGCAGATTTTGAACCATTTTAGCAATACCAAGATGTTGTTCAAGTTCACTACCTTCTTCATTATATCTTTCACCAAGTCTTGGCTCTAGTTTTGCTGCCGATATATACCAGAAAAGATAATCATTATTTTTATCAGAAAAATCAATTTTTAATGCCCACTTATAATCTTTTTCGATAATTGAATTTAATTGTTTTAAAGTTTGAGATTCATTAATTTTCATTTCTTCAATATCAGACATGTCCTCCGCTAACTCTTCAGAAATTTCAGGATAAAGTTCTAATAATTGAACATTGGCAATTTCCTGGGTATCAAAATTACAATTATTAATTGTGAATTTAATTAGATCAATCCATTGTAAATCATTTACATTTTCTTTTTGAAATTTATTGAGATAACTTATAAATTTTTCTAAATCTTTAACTGTATTTGAGTTTTTTGTAATTTGATATTCATCAAAAGTTGTCACCTCTTTTAAGTAAAGAAGAGCTTTTTTAAGTAGCTTGAAATATGCAGTCAGTTTTTCTGAGTCAATTTTTAGATTGATGATATTATCTAGAGACTCAGTATACTGTTTCATCCATTTATTAATCAGCTTTGGATGTTTAATAATGAAAGGCGCCATACCTAAACCTGTTGAATTACCAATACCTAGGTGTTGTTTAATTTTATCCTCAAGCTTTACTGCTTTAGTTGAATTTTGTTTTTTTGCTACATGCTCAACTAATTCAACACTGAATTCTCTTATTATATAGACGGAAAGCATTTCCGCTCTAAATGGTTGATTAAAATCTGTAACTTCTTTTGTGTTTACAAAATCAGATAATCCAAATTTCCCACTACCATAAACTGCAG
>Ga0181604_10003055_pt1 | contig 14296 bp, 16 predicted proteins | sample 041ome_12_FD_148663 | JGI IMG/M metagenome (GOLD analysis project Ga0181604, IMG submission 148663) | Coastal salt marsh microbial communities from the Groves Creek Marsh, Skidaway Island, Georgia - 041410US metaG (spades assembly) | ecosystem: Environmental > Aquatic > Marine > Intertidal zone...
CAAAAAACCTTATTCTCCGGTCAAGTTTGGAACGGCGAAGAGGCTACAAAGTTAGGATTGATTGATGGCGTTGGCGATATGCGAAGCGTCATGAAAGGCAAGCTTGGTGATGATGTAAAATTCAAACGTATTAAAGAAGAAAAAGGTTTCTTAAAAGGAATGCTGGGAATGCACATGAATAAAGCATCTATTGCCGATGATGTGATTAAAACGTTAGAGACACGAAGTGAATGGGGTCGATTCGGATTATAATGTTTAATTTGCTGTAATTATTGCACTTTTTAGGGAAATATTAACCTTAACTTTTAATGTAAACTGTATCATTTTAAGAGAATGCTGAATTTATAATATCTACCCTTGACCTAAAGAGGTGAGGTGGGTAGTTTTGCCACAGATTTTCAATATTTTTTAACGGGATGATCCAGCTTGATGAGTGGTGATATTCAAGACGATAATAGTTTTCAAAATTTAATTTTGAAATTGCAACACTATTGGGCGGAGCAAGGGTGTGTTATTCTTCAACCGTATGATCTTGAGGTGGGGGCCGGAACCTTTCATCCTGCGACAACGTTAAGGTCTCTTGGTAGTAAACCATGGAAAGCTGCTTACGTTCAGCCATGCCGCCGTCCTACTGATGGGCGTTACGGTAAAAACCCAAATAGACTTCAGCATTATTATCAATTTCAAACAGTTTTAAAACCGTCACCTGATAATATCCAAGAACTCTACCTTAAAAGCTTAGAAGTCCTAGGGATAGATAGCAATCAGCATGATATTCGATTTGTAGAAGATGACTGGGAAAGCCCAACATTAGGGGCTTGGGGGCTTGGCTGGGAAATTTGGTGTGACGGTATGGAAGTTAGCCAATTTACATATTTCCAACAAGTCGGCGGCTTTGACTGTAAACCTGTAACGGGTGAATTAACATACGGTCTTGAACGCCTTGCTATGTATATTCAGGGCATAGATAATGTTTATGATTTAAAATGGAATGCCGAAGGCGTTAAATACGGTGAAGTATTCTTACAGAATGAACAAGAGTTTTCCGCTTATAATTTTGAAATTGCTGATACGGATACACTGTTCCGTCACTTCGCAGACGCAGAAGCAGAATGTCAGAATATATTGAATAAGGGTGTTTATCCGCTGCCGGCTTATGACCAATGTATTAAGGCTTCCCATGCGTTTAACCTTCTGGATGCCCGTGGTGTGATTAGTGTCACGGAACGTCAGGCCTATATCGGACGCGTCCGTGCGCTCGCTAAGGCGTGCTGCGTAGCTTACCTCTCTTCAATTGGGGAGCAAGCATAATGGCTGAATTTTTACTTGAAATATTCTCTGAAGAAATCCCTGCACGCATGCAGCAAAAGGCGACAGATGATCTCGAAAAACTTGTAACAGAAAAATTGAATGATGCGAAATTGACTTTCGACGGTGTTAAGTCATATGTGACTGCACGCCGATTGGTTTTATCAATCACCGATCTTGCTTCTGTGCAGCCAGATGTATCAGAAGAACGCCGTGGACCGCGCGCTGATGCACCAGATCAAGCAATTGCAGGTTTCTTGCGCGGGGCTGGTATCGCGCGTGAAGACCTTGTTGAAAGAGAAGATAAAAAAGGCACTTTTCTATTTGCCATCATTGATCAAAAAGGACGCCCTGCAAGTGATGTGATTGCAGAATTTATGCCAGATATTATCCGTAATTTCCCTTGGCCAAAGTCGCAACGTTGGGGCGCGGGGTCACTGCGATGGGTCCGACCAATGCATAGTATTCTATGTATTATGGATGGCGATATCATTGATTTTGAAATTGATGGTATCAATTCAAGCAATAAAACCTGTGGCCACCGTTTTATGGCACCTGCTGAAATTACCGTAAATGATTTCACGTCTTATAATGAGGCTCTTAAAAATGCCTATGTCGTTCTTGATCGATTTGAGAGAATTGAAAATATAGATAGTGAAGCACAAAAGTTAGCCAAAAATGCAGGACTTAAGCTCGTGGAAGATAAAAAACTTCTTGGTGAAGTGGCAGGACTTGCAGAATATCCTGTCGTGCTAATGGGGTCCTTTGATGAAGAATTTTTGGATGTACCACCCGAAGCGTTAACATCGGCGATGAGAACGCATCAAAAATATTTCTCATTAAATGACAACAATGGCAATCTTGCTAATAAGTTTATTTTTGTTTCCAACATGAAAACAAAAGATAATGGCGTTAAAATAATTGATGGAAATGAACGTGTTCTGCGCGCGCGCCTAAGTGATACAAAATTTTTCTGGGATCAGGATTTAAAATCTAAACTTGCTGACCATCTACCAGCTCTGAATAATATTGTCTTTCATGCAAAGCTTGGCACCGTCGGTGCTCGCGTTAAAAGACTTGAAGAATTATCAGGGTATATTGCAGAACTCATTTCTGCGGATGTTGAAAAAGCAAAGTTTGCGGCCAAACTTTCTAAATCTGATCTCGTGACCGGCATGGTTGATGAATGCCCCGAACTTCAAGGTTTGATGGGAAAATATTTTGCGCTCGCAGAAGGTCAAGATGCGCAAGTCGCCGATGCTATCGCCGATCATTATTCACCAAAAGGTCCAACTGATAACTGTCCTTCAGCATCTGTTAGTATTGCCTTAGCACTTGCTGAAAAGATTGACACACTTGTTGGTTTCTTCGCGATTGATGAAAAACCTACGGGTTCCAAAGATCCTTTTGCGCTTCGCCGTGCATCACTTAGTATTATTCGTTTAATTACAGAAAATAATATTCGCATTGATCTTGATCAGGTCATTTTAAAATCAGCATCTTCCTATGATTTGAATTTTGAAATTGATGATCTTCTAAAATTCTTCTGGGACCGTTTGAAAGTCTATGCAAAAGATAGAAATATTCGTCATGATATTATAGGCGCTGAATTTAATTGGGATTTTGTGAAAATGCTTTCAAAGGCGGAAGCATTGCAAAATTTCGTTGTGACCGATGATGGGGAAAATTTACTTGCGGGCTATAAAAGAGCAGTAAATATTCTTAAAGCCGAAGAAAATAAAGACGGCGTTAACTTTGATGGTGATATAGTGCTCGACCAATTAACAATGGAAGAAGAAAAAACACTATTTGCGACGCTCAATGATGTTACCGTAAAAACATCTGATGCTCTAAAAAGAGAAGAGTTTGAAATTGCGATGACAGCCTTAGCTGGACTACGTACACCAATCGATGCATTTTTTGACAAAGTTACAGTTAATAGTGACAACAAGTCAGAGCGGGAAAGCAGACTTCAATTATTATCACATATTAGAACAACCATGAATTCGGTGGTCGAATTTTCTAAAATAGAAGGTTAAGTTTAAAATGACAAAATGGGTTTATAATTTCGGTGATGGGGCAGCTGAAGGCGAAGCATCCATGAAAAACTTGCTTGGCGGAAAAGGGGCAAATTTGGCTGAAATGTCAAATTTAGGATTATCAGTTCCACCAGGGTTTACTATCACAACTGAAGTTTGTACCGCATACTATGATAACGATAACACGTATCCAGCTGATTTAGCAGCGCAGGTTGAGGCGTCCATTAAAACAATTGAAAAAACGGTTGGGGCGAAATTCGGCGACGAAGAAAACCCACTTCTGGTTTCGGTTCGCTCTGGTGCGCGCGTTTCTATGCCAGGCATGATGGATACCGTTCTTAATCTTGGACTTAATGATGTGACCGTCGAAGCTTTAGCGAAAAAAAGTGGTGATGAACGCTTTGCATATGATAGCTACCGCCGCTTCATTCAAATGTATTCCGATGTGGTTCTTGGCGTTGAGCATTATTTATTTGAAGAACTGCTTGAAATTCATAAAGAAGAAAATGGCTTTATTCTTGATACAGAACTTGAAGCTGAAGATTGGAAGCAGCTCGCTGGTGATTTTAAAGCCAAAGCAGAAGAAGAACTTGGTCATCCATTCCCGCAAGATGTGAATGAGCAACTTTGGGGCGCTATTGATGCGGTATTCGGATCATGGATGATTGAACGCGCGTTTGTTTATCGCCGTTTGCATAATATCCCGCATACTTGGGGTACGGCGGTAAATGTTCAATCGATGGTGTTTGGTAATATGGGTGATGATTGTGCCACGGGTGTTGCCTTTACACGTGATCCATCAACCGGGGAAAATGCTTATTACGGTGAATATCTTATCAACGCGCAAGGTGAAGACGTTGTGGCCGGTATTCGCACGCCGCAAAACCTTACCAAAGAATCACGAATAGCTGCCGGATCAGATATGCCGTCTATGGAAGAAAGCATGCCGGAAGTTTATAATGAACTGGCATCCGTCTTTCAGAAACTGGAAGCACATTACCGTGATATGCAGGATATTGAATTTACGGTGCAGCAGAAGAAACTTTGGATATTACAAACCCGAAGCGGAAAAAGAACGGCGCCAGCCGCTTTAAAAATCGCTGTAGAAATGGTTCATGATGACATCATCAGTATCGAAGAAGCATTATTAAGAGTAGAGCCGGGCGCTTTAGATCAACTGCTTCATCCGACACTTGATCCGGATGCAGAACGTGACGTTTTAACAAAAGGTCTTCCCGCATCACCGGGTGCGGCAAGCGGTATGGTGGTATTTACCGCTGATGAAGCTGAGATACTATCAAAAGACGGTAAAGACGTTATTCTTGTACGCATAGAAACAAGCCCTGAAGACATTCATGGAATGCACGCTGCACGTGGTATTTTAACGAGCCGTGGCGGCATGACGTCACATGCGGCGGTGGTTGCTCGTGGTATGGGGCGCCCGTGTGTGTCTGGTGCAGGGGCACTTTACATTAATATGGCAGAAGGTACAATTACGGTTGATGGTCGTGTCGTTAAAAATCATGATATTATAACCATCGACGGCGGTAACGGTGAAGTGATGGTTGGACAAGTTGCGACCATTAAACCTGAACTAGGTGGCCATTTTGGTGAACTTATGGGATGGGCTGATACGAAACGTACCCTTAAAGTTAGAACCAATGCTGAAACGCCTCTCGATGCTTCTGCTGCCCGTGAATTTGGTGCAGAGGGCATTGGCTTATGCCGGACGGAACATATGTTCTTTGATGCGGAGCGTATCATTAATGTGCGCGAAATGATTATGTCGGCTGATGCAGAAGGTCGCCGTAAGGCGTTAGAAAAACTTCTTCCTCATCAACGTAATGATTTCGTTGAGCTCTTCACGATCATGAAAGGGCTTTCGGTAACAGTTCGTTTGCTTGATCCGCCGCTGCATGAATTTTTACCGCATAAGCAAGAAGATTTTGTTGACGTTGCCAATGCCATGGGTGTTGATATGGCATTCTTAAAAAGACGTTCTGAGGAACTTCACGAATTTAATCCAATGCTTGGTCATCGTGGTTGTCGTCTTGGAATAAGCTTCCCAGAAATTTATGAAATGCAAACACGCGCCATTATTGAAGCGGCGCTTGAGGTTTCAAAAACATTAGGCGAGGCCGTGATACCGGAAATTATGGTGCCTCTTGTTGGCTCAGCGAAAGAACTTGAAATATTACGTGAGCTAATCTGTAAATTAGCGGATGAAATTATCGCCGGGTCGGGTGAAAAACTTGAATATATGGTTGGAACGATGATTGAATTACCTCGTGCGGCACTTCAAGCGGGTGAAATTGCAAAACATGCGGAATTCTTTAGCTTTGGAACCAACGATTTAACACAAACCACTTACGGCATCAGCCGTGATGATAGTGCACGCTTCTTGGATGATTATTTAAAAGCGGATATCTATGATCAAGATCCGTTTGTTAGTCTTGATCAGGACGGTGTTGGTGAATTGGTAAAAATTGGTGTTGAACGTGGTCGAAATACCAATGACGGTCTAAAGGTCGGTATTTGTGGTGAACATGGCGGTGATCCGGCATCAGTTGAATTTTGCCATCGTTCAGGACTTGATTATGTATCATGTTCCCCGTACCGCGTCCCAATCGCAAGACTAGCTGCCGCGCAGGCTGCACTTAGAAAATAAAAGAATTATATAATGATATAAAGGGCGCTTTTTGCGCCCTTTTTTATGCATGGTTATTTATGACATTATTTTTTATAAAAAGTAGTCCTTTCCCCACTATTTACAAGTTGCGCCCAACGATCTTTATTATCTATTATCGCCTGATTAATTTCTTGTAGCGTGTCCATTATCTATTCCCAAGTTTAATTTTCATATGCCTTTTTAGAAAGTCGTTTATCTTTTTATCCAGAATTTTCCAGTTTTTTAAATTCTGATTAAAGAAACGAATTTGAATTTTTAAATCTTCTGTCATAAAATCCTTCTCGAGATCGCAAAACTTTATTTTTTGCAACAACGAACAACGGATATAAAAACCAACATCATCATGAAACGTTCTTTGAACGTAAAATTCTGAAACTGGATTATTTAATTCATATATTTTGTCTTGCTTATCTTTACCGTACGCAACCCCAACTTTACTTAAAATACCATTGCCAGAGATATCGTGCATTTTAGTTCCTAAATAATAGAGGTCAAAAACCTCTTCAAAACTCTTCGTTTCTCTTACTTCTTAAGGCAGAATAGAAATTTCCAATTTTTTATAGACCACGTTATTTTTACTAGCACTGACAATAACCCTTAAATAAGATTGGACGTATGCTTCGTTCTGCTCTTCTTCTGGAATCCCATTACGCTTAGCCTCGTATTTCACAACAGATTCTGGTGTCAGGTTAGGTAAGCGCATTTCAAGCGTAAATTCTTTAACATTTTTAGCATATGGTTCATATTCAAAGTAATAATGTGGGATTTCAAAAATAGTATCCTGTCCTGTTCCACTTAATGTAAACTCGATCAAAGTAGGATCCGGCACCATATCTTCATCCTTATTCGCATGAAACGAAACTCCACTATAAAGTATCAAAAATGGCCCAAACAAGATGGCGAGCAATCCCAAAACCACAACAAGCGCCCTGTTATAGAAACTCATCTAAACACCACCTAACTTACAAAAACAAAAAACAATCGACGCCCCTCTCATTAAACTCGCCTCCTAACCATATAAACGGAAATATTTTGAAATCTTTCAAAAAATTGAGTTTCATATTTTCCGTCTTTAACGGTGGTTTCACTGTATTCACTAATTTTTTTTCGTAAATATAGAATATGAGTTGCTTTAACTTTCATTGCGTGACCAATTGCACGGTTTGCATGGCTGTCGATTTTACGCTTTAGAAATCTAACTTCATTTGTATTTTCAAATTCAGACTCGCCAATAATAACGAAACCAAGTTTTAAATATTTTTCTTTATCCGCTTCGATATCTTCGCTGAATATCAGTTTTGGTTTTTCTCCCTCTGCCAAGGGCACTACATTATCGGCCGTTAAAGGGTCAATATAGGATGTATAAGAATTTCCCTGATAACCGTTGATACACCCCGAAAGAAGAGCAAGCGATACCAGTAAACCCCCAAATTTGACCCCAAGTCGTATCATTAATTATTTATCTTTCTATTCAGCATGTTCTTAATCATCCTTTTTATATTGGTTCGTTGGAATTATGACACACTAGCAAGAAAAGCGATAGCGAGAAGGCCGGCAACACAAAGGATGATGATTAGTCTTTTGTCACTGCTTTGGTCTTTTTTCTTTTTCTTATTGCGGTGAAATTTGCTCATCTTTTTTCCTATATTTTATCTTTAATACCGAATCACATTAGCGCATTTGTGGCGATAAATTTAAGATAATGTGCTGATCAAATTTGATACACTTCATGGGTAGTTGTAAAATATTTTTACATAATTTTAGAAATTAACTATATAAATTAATACCTAAATCACATTTATGTCATTGAAATATAGTAATAATTGCTTTTTTTAAATTCCCTTGTTATACAATTTATAAATGATTAACAAAAAGTTAACGATTTAGTTTTGAGTATATAGGGCAATCAACATGTTTAAAAAAGCGATTATAGCTTCAGTAAGCTTATTCATATTTTCGGCTTCATTTGTATTTAATAGTCATGCGTCTGTTCATGGCGAAATTCCAGCATATGATGATACGGTTTCATATGATTTATCTTATTATGAAGATAAGCAAAATCGTTGCCTTCAAGCTTTTAGCCAATCTGAATTTGATGTGGCCTATGCGATTTGTACACCGCTTGCCAATCTTGGGTTTAAAGATGCGCAATTGGTAACAGGATTACTCTATGCGTTTGGCGAAGGCGTTGATAAAGATCTTAACAGCGCAAAAATTTGGTTAAAAGAAGCACTTAAAAATGGCCGCGAAGATGCGGCACAAGCACTTGCTGACTTTGATTTAAACTAAGCTCAAAAATAAAGCTGTACTTTAGACAGTGAAGCTCTTAAATTCCGGCGAGTTTAAGAGCTTTTTTTATTTTAGAGAATACTGATGTCCCAACTCGATACTGAAGTCGACCGCAGAAAAACTTTCGCTATTATTGCGCATCCGGATGCCGGTAAAACAACTTTAACAGAAAAGTTATTGTTGTTCGGTGGCGCCATTCAAATGGCCGGCGAGGTTAAAGCACGCGGCGATCGTCGTCGCGCCCGTTCTGACTGGATGAAGGTTGAGCAAGAACGCGGTATTTCCGTAGCATCATCCGTGATGTCATTCGAATATGAACGACGTATGTTTAATCTTCTTGATACACCGGGCCATGAAGATTTCTCGGAAGATACATACCGTGTGTTGACCGCGGTGGATAGCGCCGTAATGGTACTTGATAGTGCGAAAGGTGTTGAGGGACAAACCAAAAAGCTATTTGAAGTTTGCCGCCTAAGAGACATGCCGGTGATATCATTTTTTAATAAAATGGACCGCGAAGCACTGGACCCATTTGAACTGCTTGATAATCTTGCTGATACGCTTGCGCTTGATGTGGCGCCAGCCACATGGCCGATTGGAATGGGGCGTGATTTCAAAGGCTGTTATGATTTGATCAATGACAGACTTATTTTAATTGAACGCAGTAAAGGTGATCGTCCGGATGATGGAGTTGTCTGTGAAGGTGTTGATGACCCTAAATTAAAAGAACTTCTTCGTGAAGATTTACTTGAGAAACTTCGTGAAGATGTGGAAATGGTACGCGAACTATGCCCTGAATTTGATGCTCAAGCCTATCAAGAAGGGACGATGACCCCTGTCTTTTTCGGTAGTGCGATTAATACATTTGGCGTTAAAGAATTATTGGATGGCTTAACATCACATGCCCCTAGACCGGGTGAATATAATACTCAAACGCGCGGCGTTGATGCCTATGAAACGAAAATGAGTGGTTTTGTTTTTAAAATTCAAGCCAACATGGATCCTAAACATCGCGATAGAATTGCATTCTTCAGAATGGTTTCCGGGAAATTCAAAAGAGGAATGAAGCTTAAACATGTGCGCAGCGGTAAAACCGTAAATTTACATAATCCGGTTCTTTTTCTGGCGCAGGACCGCGAACTTGCCGAGGAGGCGTGGCCTGGTGATATTATCGGAATACCAAACCACGGTAATTTAAGAATTGGTGATAGTCTGACCGAAGGTGAAGAATTAAGGTTCACGGGCATTCCAAGTTTTGCACCGGAATATATTCAAACGGTTCGCGCAGAAGACCCGATGAAAGCAAAACATTTATCAAGAGCACTCATTCAATTAGCAGAAGAGGGCGCGGCCCGCGTTTTTAAACCTGTTATCGGAGCCGAATGGTATGTGGGCGTCGTCGGTATGCTACAATTCGAGGTAATGGCCGACCGCATCAGAACCGAATATGATGTGCCGTGTCGGTTTGAAAATACATCACTCTACACGGCGCAGTGGGTAGAAAGTGACGATGCTTTCAAATTAAAGAAATTCGTCGATACCAATAAAGCTAATATGGCCGAAGACCATAACGGCTCCCCTGTGTTTTTAGCGAGGAATTCCTGGCGACTTGATAAAGCTATTGAAGAAAATCCGGATTTAAGATTTCTTAAAACAAAAGAACAACAAATTTAATTGAACGGCTTTTGTTAACCTTGCCATTTTTGGGTAAGTTCTTTTATGTCAGGTCTACCGCGCTCAGCGGGCTCTTTTCCTGCGGTGCCGATATAGATGAAACCCGCGATGCGTTCGTCTTTCGATAAACCAAGATGAGCAAGAAATTCATCATCATAGGCATACCATTCAGAAAGCCATTGTCCCGCAAAACCAAGGGCATTAGAAGCGAGCAAAATATTTTGACAAACAGCGCCAGCGGTTAAAATTTGTTCCCATTCTGGAACTTTTGGATTATCTGGTGTTGCCGTTGATATGACGGCAATCACCAGTGGCGCCCGAGTTAAAAGATTTTGCTCAAAATCCAATAAATCATTATCAGTATCAGGATTATTTTTCGCAAAAATGGATCTAAGTTTTTCGCCAGCTTTGTGGCGCGCGTCACCTTCTATCGTTAAGAACCGCCATGGTACTTGTTTTTTATGATCCGGTACGCGCGATCCTATTGTTAAGATTAAATCGATCTCATCCTGACTTGGTCCCGGACCGATCATATCTTTTACTGTCAATGAACGGCGCCTTAAAAGTATTGTAAGCATTTCTTCAGATGGATTGGCCGCTGCTAATCGTTCACACATTTCAGGTGATTTATTAAGTAATGTCATAAATTGTCCAAAAATTACTAAGGTTTTACTGTTACTGTATTTGTTTTAACACTTTCCCCAGGAAAATCTTCAAATAAAGCATTTATAAGAAAAGGCATAGTTTGTGCTAGGCTTGCATTTCTGTTGATGCTTTCAACGTGGCCTTCATAAACCCGTTGCCCGGTTGATAAGTCGGTAATATTCATATGAAATTTGCTTAAATAATTTGGCTCTCTGTTAGAGGAACCTAAGCTGGTAGATACTCCCATGCCGACGGATATACCTCTGCGGCCTCCGCTACCGACACCCATACCAACGGATATTGGTGATCTTTCGGATGCAACAAGACCTTCAAGCGATTCAATGCTATAAGCGATTTCTGCAACAAATTGGGACGCACTCCCGCTTGGGGGTTTAAAGCCCGCTTTTCCAAGCTGACCACCTACCATGCCAGCATAACTGCCAAATTCAACGCTTTGCTGCAACGAAGGATCCATTGCGATCACTTCAATGGTTTGCCCGTTCGGTTGGGATAATTGATGAAACCGTGTCACATTGCTTTTTACATTTGATGAACACGCTGTCACTAAGACAAGTCCGGCGATAAGTATGCTTTTTTTAAAGAAGTTCATAATAATCTCACTTTCTTATTTCCAATTAGACTATCAAATCATGTCTTAATCTTCCATGAATAAATATACATATGCAATTATATTTGGACTTGCTTATTCGAAGAAACTGAGTATAAATCTCTCTTCACCCTTTTGTGGGCGGTTAGCTCAGTGGTAGAGCGCCTCGTTGACATCGAGGAGGTCACAAGTTCGATACTCGTACCGCCCACCATCCATTCCTCTTTGAGCCAACAAATATTAGCTTAAAAGTCTATATTTTCTGACATTTATCTATTTATTCTTCATAGTTATCGTCCGTTAATTCCTCACGAACTGGAATTTGATTCTAATGTAGTTAAGCGCGAATTGCACGGCTAATTGTGACCTATGTGTGACAAATGTATGATTTAATCGTAACCTATGTGACCTACATATGGATGGAGACACATGCTAATAAGGTTAAGCATTCGGTACAGGCTCAACGACCCACAATACACGCACGGTTAACATTGAGTTGCCCCGCGGTTCGTTGTTGTGTCTAATGTATGTTGTTTTCGGGAAAGACACTGATACGGAAACTAATAGAAACACATTCTGAAGGACTGAAAACGACCTTTAGCGGATGTTCATTTTCACAGATCTTCTTCTATTCTTTTACATTCGGCAAGTAAAATACGTTTCGTCAGTCCGTGTGCAGACCTAACGTGACGTGCTTTTAACTCCAATTTCTTGGGAAGGTCTGTATTGCTACCATGTAATGACCAAGTTAATAAGCCAACCGTAACGATAGGAAAATCTACATCTAATTTAAAAGGCACTACTTTTTGTAGTTGATCGACGTAAATTCTTCCATTTCTTGTGATCGAATTAAAACGGGTTACATTTCCTGTAATAATATCTTCATATGGCATTTTGTTTCTTGTGTTCACCCAGTCTTGAGTGTCTTGGTCAAATGATGTGTGAAGCCGCACTAGCGGGAATTGGAATTGCAATGCTGCCGATCTTTTATGTTGCGGAACATATAAAAAGTGGCTCTTTAATCTCAATACTTCCAAATTTCACGACCCAACCAACACGGGATATTCACGCAGTTTTTATGCCCAATAGGTTTCTATCTGCCCGGTTGCGTTTGATGATTGATCACTTAAGCGATGCATGTAAATCGCTTCCCTGGTGAATATAAATTTAACTTAAGGGCTATTCTCAGGAGAGACATGAGTGCCAAGGTAATTTAAGATTTTTAACCGGTCCTCTTCATCAAGTTCCGGCATTCCTTGTTCAGAAACCATATAATCCAGTGTTTCGTCCCACACTTCACGGGAAAGTTTTTGTTGTACGACTGTTTTAATCGAATGGCACGCGGAACACAGATAAAATACTTCTTCACGGCCTTCACCTAAAGGCAAAAGCGCCATTTCGCGCTCTTCTTCCTCTTGTGCAATGAGATTGGATGTCAAAGAGGCGGATAACATCAGTATTAAAAATAAGGATCTGATCATAATATAATTAAACCCTTTTAACGGCAATGCGGTGAAGGCTGTTATTTAGGTATCCCTTGGGGTTCCAATCAATCGCAAATGGTTGTGAAATGCCATTTGCATCGGTAGCCTTGGCCCAAATTTCATAATATCCTTTTTCAGGAAGATTAATTTGCGCGCTCCAGCGTTGCCAAGCATGCGCATTGTTGGGTGAGGTTAGTTCCGCTTTTTGCCAAGTTGCACCAAAATCATGGCTGACATCAACCGATTTAATAGATGTATCTCCGGCCCAAGCATGACCGCGAACTTCAAGCATGCTTTCTGAAACGCTTTTCATTGTTTCAGGATGGGTAATAAGCGATTTTACCGGCATGGCTTCAATGATTTGGAAATCTTCGGTTGCTACTTTCTCACCCGGCGACACTTTGTATGAAGGAACGCGGTAAGATGTGTCGGTCATTTTAGCACCGTCATGAACCTGATCGCGTAAAAAGATACGGTTCAACCATTTTTGCGAACAAGACCCAGGCCAACCCGGCACCACTAGACGAAGCGGCGCGCCGTTCATTGGATGAAGCGCTTCACCGTTTTGTTCAAATGCGATTAAGTTATAAGGATCCATTGCCTTATCAATTGGCAGACCACGTGAAAGTGGTTGCAAATCAGGATTACCGGAAAGATGGGTATCTGCGCTTTCATGGGCCGTATAAATAGCCTCTGGTTTAACACCTGCGGCTTTTAATACATCACTAAGGCGAACGCCTGTCCAATTGGAGCACGCAACGGCACCATAGGTCCATTGATTACCACGTGCTGGGGGATCAAAAAACGCACGGCCATTACCGCCACATTCAACCAGTAAGTCATAGCTCACAACGTCAAACTGATTTTTTAAATCATCAATGGAAAAGGAAAGAATATTTTCAACAAGACCATCGATGGTTAAACGCCATGAGTTTAAATCAACATCTTCAGGGGGATTGCCGTTATTTCTAATAAAATGTCTGTTGGTTGGTGTGATGGTATCATCTAATAAATGTGCGGGCGTTTCTGCATTAAGCGGGCGATCATTTAATTCCGTTAAGCCAACCTTACCCGGAATATTGGAAGCATCTTGTGCTAAGGCAATCGGTAAAAAGCTAGCGGGCATATTACGCGCAAATGGGATTGCCATGCCGAATATTAATCCTGCACTGGCGCCGCCAGTACGCATAAGGAAATTACGTCTATTCCAGCTATGCTCGTTTTTTGCCATTTAATTGCTCCCTGTTTATCTTTGTGAAAACGGATCATATAGTCTTGTTTCCACGATATCAAGTCAGTCTCATCCTATGACTATACACAAGTTTAGAATGACGTTAATATCATCACAAATTAGATAATAATAGTATTTAAGGACGTAAATATGGCGACAGTCGCATTTGTAGAATGGCCTGATGGTTTAAAAACAGAAGACGCTGAATGGGGTGTACGTCATCAGGGAAAGTTGGGTTTTTAAGTCTTTATAATAAGAGAGTATTCTGCTCCATCTGTTAATATTATGCGGCCATAGCTTTAATGTGCAAGCGTTTTCGTTTGGCCATTG
>Ga0181604_10003074_pt1 | contig 14238 bp, 12 predicted proteins | sample 041ome_12_FD_148663 | JGI IMG/M metagenome (GOLD analysis project Ga0181604, IMG submission 148663) | Coastal salt marsh microbial communities from the Groves Creek Marsh, Skidaway Island, Georgia - 041410US metaG (spades assembly) | ecosystem: Environmental > Aquatic > Marine > Intertidal zone...
TAATATTGTTAATAAAATTTAATTGATCATTAATTGTGATATTAGTTTTTTCTAAATTTAATTTTTGATTAATTATTGTATTACTCATACTATAAAAAGAATTAGTTAATTGAGAAATATCATCTTTGTCATCTAATTTAGAAATTTTTAGATTTTTAAAATCACCTTTTTTTAAAGCAATAATTGATGTGTTCAATTCTCTTATAGGTCTAGCTAATTTAAAACTAAAATTGCTACCGATAATTATAAAAATTAGAATTAAACTAGTTGATAAAACGATATAAATAGAAAAAAAAGTTATTTGAATATTTTTTTTGTTTTGATCTATAGAGTTGATTGCATTGTATGACTCAACTATATTTTGATAATAATTTAATAATTCTAAATCTATAGTTTTCAACAATATCAAAAAATTATTTTCTGATATATTTATTTTTGAGAATAACTGATTATTTTGATAGAAGATTGTAATATCTTCATCAGTGTTTTCTAAAGCTAAATTTAAATTCTCTTTAGATAACTCAATTTTGTCTTCTGTAAAATGCTCAATATATTTTTGATCTTTTGATATATTATATACAGACATAATATCAAAACGTTGAATAATATCTCTATCAATCAATCTTTCAGCCAATACATAATTTCTTATAAATTTAGAATCGGTAATTAAATTTTTTTCAGTCTGATCAATATATTTTTGAGCTAGTTGATAAGAATTGTTAACAGTAGATTTAAAAGCAGGTCCTAACCAAGTACTCATTTCAATATTAAAAAAAATCGCTGAAGATACTAATATTATTCCACTTGGAATAATTGAAAATAATCCAAAAAAAAGAAAAAACTTATTAAATAATCTTAAACCAACTATATCTCTTCTTTTGAATTTGAAATAATTAATCAAAAATATAATCAAATAAATTAATAAAATTAAAAGAAAAGTAAAATCAGCTATAACTAAATATTGAATTATTTCAGCATCTCTTACTATTTGATTAGAAGAAATAAGAGAATATACAGTTAATGAAAAAAGAATTATAAATATTAAAATAAGTATAGTACCTAAGATTTTATTAAAATATTTTGACATTAAAATTATCTAACATTCATTTTGTTTTACTCGCGGCAGGGAAAAGTACAAGATTTAAATCAAAAGAAAATAAACTTTTATCTAAGTTTTCAAATATGACCATTCTTGAACATAATATAGAACAAATAAAAAAAATAGGGTTTAAAAAAATTTCCTTAGTAATCAAAGATAAAAATATTTTAAAAAATATTAATACTTCAGGTTTAGAACTTATAAAAGGTGGAAAAACAAGGTCGCTAAGTGTTAAAAATGCTCTTATTAAATCAAATATTAACGCTAAATATGTTTTTATACATGATGCGGCAAGAATACTAAATTCTGACACGCTATTATTAAAATTAATTAAAGAGACAAATAAAAATATTTATGACTGCATTATTCCATATTCAAAGTGCATTGATACCGTTGTACAAAATCATAAAAATGTAAATAGAGAAAATCTTAAATTAATTAAAACACCTCAAGTTTTTTTAAAGAGGAAAATCACCCTTTTGCACAACAAGAATGATAGTCTTGAATTTACAGATGATAGCAAATTGATGAGAGACAATCCCAGAGAATTTAGAATTAAATATATGTTAGATAATGGTCTAAATTTAAAAATAAACCACAAAGAAGATCTTGAAATATTAAAAACTAATTTTTCAAGAACTACAAGAGTTGGGTTTGGTTATGACATTCATAGAATTCAAAAAATTGAAAAATTTAATTTGATTAGTTTAGGTAGCATTAAAATAAAAGCGAAAATAAAAGTCATTTCTCATTCTGATGGAGATGTTATTTTGCATGCAATTACTGACTCAATTTTAGGCGCGCTATCTTTAAGAGATATTGGCACTTATTTTCCAAATAATAAAATTAATAAAGATCGAAATTCATTAGAATTTTTAGATTACGCTTTAACAAAGCTCAAAAATCAAAATTTTAAGATAAGTAATATTGATATAATGATCATATCTGAAGTTCCTAAAATAAATCCTTACTATAAAAGTATGATTAATAGTTTGGTTAAAATATTAAATATAAATAAAAATCAAATCACAATTAAAGCAACTACGAATGAAAAATCTGGCCTTATAGGAAAAAGTGAATTTATTGCTTGTTGGTCAAATATTTCTATCTATTAGACTAAATTGTTTTTTTTCAACTTAATAAAATCATCATCTGCATGATAGCTCGATCTAGTTAACGGGGATGAAGAAACCATCTTAAAGCCAATTTCAATACAATAGTCATATAAGAAGTTAAATTCATTAGGAGTATAAAATTTATGGACTTTTTCATGATGGATTGAAGGTTGTAAATATTGACCGATTGTAACAAAATCCACACAATGATTTTTAAGATCTATTAATAAATCTTGAATATCTTCTAAATTTTCACCCAAACCAACCATCAAACCTGATTTTGTAAATATTTTTGAGTTATATTCTTTAACTGATTTTAAAAGATTTAGACTCTCTTTATATACTGCACCTGGGCGTATATGTTTATATAGTCTGCTCACTGTTTCTATATTGTGATTAAATACGTCAGGCATTGAGTCAACTATAGATTTATATACTTCTCCTTTTCTTAAAAAATCTGGCGTTAAAATTTCTATTGTTGTTTGGGGTGAGAGTTCTTTGATGTATTTAATTGTGGATATGAACTGACCTGCGCCTCCATCAATTAAATCGTCTCTATCAACGCTCGTAATAACTACGTGTTTTAATCCTAGGGATGAAACAGATTTTGCGACATTCAAAGGCTCCATTGGATCGATAGAAAATGGCTTCCCAGTTTTGACATTACAAAAAGAACATGCTCTTGTACATGTATCACCCAGTATCATAAAAGTTGCGTGCTTTTTAGACCAGCATTCACCAATATTAGGACATGCGGCCTCCTGACAGACAGTATGGAGATTGTATTTTTTTACTAAATCAAGAGTTTCTTTATACGTCTTAGATGTAGGTGCCTTAACTTTAATCCAATTAGGTTTTTTTAATTCAGTAGGATTGTTTTTATTAATTTTTTCAGGATGTCTTAACATTTTTAATTAAAAATGAAGGGGTTTTCCAAAAGCAGATAATACACTTTCATGAATAGATTCAGATAATGTTGGATGAGCAAATACCGTATTAATAAATTCGTCTTCAGTAGACTCAGAAGAAATCGCAATACCAAAAGCAGAGATCATTTCTGTAACATCTGGGCCAATTAAATGAGCACCTAAGAACTCACCCGTCTCAGAATTAAATAATGTTTTAACAAAACCAAAATTATTGGAAATAGTTTGAGATTTACCATTTGCGAGAAAAGGGAAATTTCCTTTTTTATAAGGTATTTTAAGATCATTTAATTGTTGCTCTGTATACCCAATGGTAGCCACTTGTGGCAAACTATAAATACATCCAGGTATATGATGGGATTTAGGTTTATGGATATTCTTTCCTAAAGAAATGTATTCAATACAATTAATAGCATCGTGCATTGCCTTATGAGCTAACCAAGGTCCTCCTATAATATCTCCTATTGCAAATAAATTTTTTATATTAGTTTCGTAATTATCATTTGTTTCAATATAACCGGCTTTGTCTAAATTAATTTTAGTATTTTCAATAATTTTTTTATCTAAATTAGGCAAAACACCAATAGAAATTATAAGAGCCTCGGACTCAATTATTTGATCATTATTAGAAATAATAACCTTATCTTTATTTTCATTAATCGAAGTAATATTAGCATTGAGCTCAAACTTTATACCCTTTTTTTCAAATATCTTTTGAGCCTCAGTTGAAATATCTTTATCAAACTGAGGTAAAATTTTATCTTGAGACTCAAAGACAGTGACCTGAGAACCAAGGGCATTATATATACTGGCAAATTCTATTCCTATAGCGCCTGAACCAACAATTGAAAGGTTTTTTGGAAGAAATTTAGGGATCATAGCCTCTTTAGAACTCCAAATTAGATCTGAAAATTTTGTATCTCCAATAGTTCTAGGCTTACATCCAGTAGCAAGAATTAATTTTTTGGATTCAATAGGTTGATCGTTAGTTAGTATTTGAAAGACATCCTTTTTTATTTGTGGCATTGCTTTAATAGGATAAACATCTATTTTATTTTTTTTCATCAGGGAACTAACCCCTTTGGATAAATTTTCAGATGCTTTTCTAGATTTTTCAACAATCTTTTCTAAAGTTATTAGACTTAAGTCATCACTGTTTAGACCAAAATCTTTAGCTTCCTCTATAAACTCTGCTGAATGCAATAAAGATTTAGTTGGTATACATCCCCAATTTAAACAAACACCACCTAAACGATCCTCTTCAAAAAGAGCAACTTTCATGCCAAGTTGAGAAGCCTTTATAGCGGCCACATAACCACCAGGACCACCGCCTATAATCGATATATCATATTTATCAGTCATTATTTATTTTCTCCAAATTTGAAACTATACTTGATAGAAATTGAGCAGCCAACACGCCATCGACAGCCCTATGATCACAGGATAATGTTAAATTAACAAAGCTTGCAATTTCAATTTTTCCTTTATTAACAAAAACATCCTCAAAAATTTGACCCACGGCAAGGATATAAGTCTGTCCTGGTAGAATAATAGCATCAAAACTTCTAATATTATAAGAGCCAAGGTTTGAAATACTAATAACCCCTCCAGATAAATCTAATGGTGACATTTTATTTTCTCTTGTAAGGTTAATTAATTCGTTCAAACCTTTATTTATAGAGGATAAATCTTTAGAATTAATTTTTTTTAATACAGGCATTTTCAAACCCGTTTTTGTATCCACAGCAATTCCTATATTAATATCTTTATTTATATAAAAATCACCATTATCTAAATAAGTGCAATTTGCATCAGAAAATTGATCAAACGCTAAGGCTATCGATTGCATCAAAATTGCATTAAAAGAATATTTATTACCTTTTTGTTTTTGGATTTTTCTATAATGCAGAAGATTATTCAAATTAACTTTAGTATTTAGATAAAAATGTGGGATATTTTGTTTTGAATGAATAGTGGCTTTTGCAATAGCTTGACGAAGTTTATTAACTTTTGAATGATTGGGCGTAGAAGAAGTACTTATGATGTCTCGTTCAATAATTCTATTAAAAGGGCCTGTGCCCTTAATTTCAGTGACATCTATTGAATTTTTATTTGCTAACGATTTAGCAAAGGGCGAAATAAATATCTTATTTGTTAATAAATTATTTTCTTTGTTATCAATTTGATTCAAATCAGATAAGTGAATTCTACGAGAGGCTGGAATTATATTTTTAATATTAATCCCTTTTAAATTTGCTGTTTTTTTTGCTAAAGGTGTAATTAAAATTTTATTTGAAGAACTTTCTTTAGACACTTCCTCATTATCAGAGTCAGCTAAATTTTTATCATCAACTGAATTAAGATTATTATTATCGTTGATAAATTGATTTAGTTCGCTTTCTTGAATATTTTTAGTATCCGAAATTATAGCAACAAGTTCATTTACTTTAGCAATTGAGCCTTCAGGAGATAAGATTTTTACAATAAAACCATCTTCGGGAGATTCATATTCCATTGTCGCTTTGTCAGTTTCAACTTCGAATAAAACTTCTCCGCTTAAAATAGGATCATTTTCTTTTTTAACCCATTTAACTATTTTTCCCTCTTCCATTGTTGGTGACAGCGATGGAAGATTAACTTCAAATAACATTAATTTTTATAGGTAACTTTTTTTACTGCGCTAATAATTTCTTCTCGGGTAGGAAGAGCAAGAGCTTCTAAATTTTCTGCATAGGGCATTGGTACATCTTTCCCACTGACCTTTACGATTTCGCTATCAAGATAATCAAAGCAATTTGATTGTATTAAATATGAAAGGTGAGATCCAAAACTTGTATTTCCCCAACCGTCTTCAACAATTACTACTCTGTTTGTCTTTTTAACTGATTGATAAATACACTCTTCATCTAAAGGTTTTATAGACCTCAAATCAATAATATCTGGATTCAATCCCAGTTGTTGAATTTCTGGCAATGCTAATAAAATTCTATGAACACTCATACTGAAACCAATAATTGTTAAATCACTACCTTCGTTAATAATATTTGCTTTTCCTATAGGTATTAAAAAATCATTTTCTGATGGAACATTGGATTTTTCTTTATATAAAAGCTCATGTTCAAGAAAAATAACTGGGTTTGGGTTTCTTATGCTACTTTTTAAAAGACCCTTAGCATCTCTTGCATTTGAAGGAGCAACGACAATTAAACCTGGTATATGCGAATACCAAGATATAAAACATTGACTATGTTGAGCTCCAACTCTGGCTGCCGCACCATTCGGACCACGAAAAACAATAGGAACGTTTATTTCTCCTCCAGACATATATAATGATTTTGCTGCAGAATTTATAATTTGATCGATAGCTTGCATTGAAAAATTAAATGTCATGAATTCACAAATAGGTTTTAATCCAGCCATTGCAGCACCAATAGCTAGTCCTGTAAATCCGTGTTCTGAAATTGGCGTGTCTAAAACTCTTTTAGAGCCGAATTTATCAAGAAGTCCTTGAGTTACTTTATATGCCCCATCATACTCAGCTACTTCTTCACCTAACAAGAAAACATCTTTGTCTAGATCCATTTCTTCAGCAATAGCTTCATTAAGAGCTTCTCTCATCGATATTTCTTTTTCGCTCCAATTTTTATCATCTGCTACTTGATTATTAAAAATTGATGAAATACTTACAGAAGTTGATTGAATATCATTTGGAATATTTACTTCAGCTTCTGAAGATTTTTCATTCACAACCAAGTCTGAATTTGGCACTTCATCCTCTCCATCAACTTTTAAAATAGCAATAGGAGAGTTAACCTGTATATTTTCAGAACCCTCTTCAACAATAATTTTTTCAATAATTCCATCATCAGGTGACTCGAGCTCCATCGTAGCTTTATCGGTTTCTATTTCTGCTAAAATATCTCCAGAGTTAACCTGTTGACCTTCTTTAACTAACCATTTAACGAGGTTTCCTTGCTCCATTGTGGGAGAAAGAGCTGGGAGTAGAATGTTCATAGGTAAACCTCAGTAAATAATTCGTTTATTTTAGGAAGTGGGGACTCTAATGAGAATTTTTCAACTTCTTTAATTTGTTTTTTTATATTTATTTCAACATCATTTAATTCATCTTCATTTATTTTATAATCTTTTAATAATTTATTTTTCATAGATAGTATTGGGTCATTGGATTTCATCTCATTAACTTCATCTTTGCTACGATATGTTGCTGGATCTGACATTGAATGTCCTCTGTATCGATACGTATCCATTTCCAAAACATAAGGCTTGGAATTTTCGTAAATATGATCTCTTGCTCTTATAGCAGCTTGACTGACTTCAAAAAAATCCATTCCGTTTATTTTCTCACCTTTAATACCAAATACAGTTGCTCTTTCGAATAATTCCTTCCCAGCAGCTGATCTATTAACAGCTGTACCCATTCCATATCGATTATTTTCTATTATAAACAAGACGGGGAGATTCCATAAAGATGCTAAATTAAAAGCTTCAAAAACTTGACCATTGTTCATCGCACCGTCTCCAACATAGACTCTGCTGATTTTTTTCTCACCTCTATATTTGTGAGCAAAAGCTAATCCAACACCAATTGGTACTTGGGCGCCGACTATCCCATGCCCACCATAAAATCGATTTGCTTTAGAAAACATATGCATGGAACCCCCCTTCCCTTTAGAAATTCCATCTTTTCTTCCAGTAAGTTCGGCCATGACAAATTTAGGGTCAACTCCTCTAGCTAGTATATGCCCATGATCTCTATATGAGGTCACCACCGTATCTTCAGATTGGATTGAAGACAATATTCCTGTAACTACAGCTTCTTGGCCAATGTATAAATGACAAAAGCCACCTATTTTGCCCGCACCATAAAGCTGGCCAGCTTTTTCTTCAAATTTTCTGATAAGAAACATTTTCTCATAAAAGCCCAAAAGTTCTTTATTAGTAAAGGAATTGCTAATTTTTTTTGCCATATTTTTTAATCGAGCTTTATTATGATTTCTCCATCTTGGGGGATTGGGTTTTTTTGCTTTGATATCTCATCTATGTAATCTTCTTTATTAGAGTAAAAAGAATGCAAATCTACATTCAAGTCTATCATATTTTGTTGGAGTTCCGAACTTAGATGATCATACATTTTACTCTCAAATTTGTAGATAAGGTAGTTTCCAACGTTAAATTTACCATAAATAGTATGATAGATCAGATAAATCATAACAAATGCAAAAAAGAAATTAATTAAGTTGTTAGCTTTTAAAAACTTCACTCAGTTCTCCCGCATAACCTTTTATATTAGGATTTTCAGCAATCCTTAATAATTGATTATATTTTGCAACTCTATCAGATCTTGCCAGAGATCCAGTTTTGATCAAAGGACAAGATGATGCTACTGCTAAATCAGCAATAAAAGAGTCTTCTGTTTCGCCAGAGCGGTGGGACATGATTGATGCAAATTGATTAGAACTAGCTAAAGAGATAGCTTGAAGAGTTTCTGTAACAGTGCCTATTTGATTAAGTTTAATTAAAATACTATTAGCTTGTTTTTTTTCTATACCAGTTTTAAGTTTTTCCAAATTCGTCACAAATAAATCATCTCCAACTAGTTTTATTTTATGACCTAACTTTTCTGTAATTTTGGTCCAACCTTCGTAGTCTTCTTCATTTAAAGCATCTTCAATTGAAAAGATGGGATATTTGTTACAAATATTTTCATATACACCTATCATTTCATCAGTCGTATAGGTATTTCCTTCAAAATTATATTTTCCATCTGAAAAAAATTCACTTGAAGCCGCATCAAGAGAAATCTTAAAATGATTATTTAATTCATAGCCAGCTTTTATAATGGATTCACAAATGCAGTCTAAAACATCCAAATGAGATTTTAAATTTGGAGCAAAGCCACCCTCATCACCAAGATTTGTATTAAGAGACTGACTTTTTAAATCTTTTTTAATATTGGAAATTACCGAATGAGTTCCGCTCAAAGCCTCTTTAAAAGATGGGAATCCAATTGGAAGTATCATAAATTCCTGAAAATCAACGTCATTATCTGCATGTTGACCTCCATTAATAACATTTAACATTGGTACAGGTATGGATAAGTTTGAGTTTCCTTGTGATAAAAAGACAGATCCAAAATTTACATAAGACCATGATTTGTAAAAAGCCAAACTAAGTGAAAGAATAGCATTGGCACCAAATTTTGATTTATTTAAAGTACCATCTAAACTAATCATAAAATTATCAAATTCCTCATAATTTGAAAACTCACGTGAAATTAATTGTGGTTTTAAAATTTCATTTACATTTGAAACGGCATTCAATACACCCTTTCCACTCATTCTATTTTTATCACCATCTCTAAGTTCAATTGCCTCAAACTTTCCAGTAGATGCCCCAGATGGAACCAAACCTCTAAATGGATACCCTACTCCATCAACCATCATTTCACATTCAACTGTAGGATTGCCCCTACTATCAAAAATTTCTCTAGCCTTAATATCTTGTATTTTCATTTATTTTGCCGCCTTATTAATTTTATTAATATCATTTAGTAGCTTTGGGATTTTATGCAAATACATCATATTTGGTCCATCGCTCAAAGCAATTTCCGGGTCAGGATGAGTTTCCACAAAAAAACCTGCTAGCCTTAATGCAGCTGCAGACTTAGCTAGTGGTATAACATATTCTCTTGCACCACCACTTTTTAAGCCCATTCCACCAGGTAATTGAACGCTATGAGTAGCGTCAAAAATTATAGGATATCCAAAAGACTTCATGAAATAGATACCCTTAAAATCATTTATTAGATAATTATATCCAAAAGAATTTCCTCTTTCGGTGATTAAAATTTTTGTATTATTTTCGTTTTCAATTTTTAAAATAATATTCTCTACTTCTTTATGTGATAAAAATTGACCTTTTTTAACATTTACTATTTTTTTAGTTTGGGCAGCAGCTTTAATTAAGTCTGTTTGTCGACATAAAAAAGCAGGAATTTGAAAAACATCTATTAACTCTGATAAATGATCAATTTGCGAAGTTTCATGCACATCTGTAGTCACATTAATGTTAAAGTCTTTTTTTAAGTTTCTCAGAATTTCTATAGATTTATCAAGAGGTATTTTACTCCTTACAGTTTTGTCAGAACTACGATTTGCTTTATCAAAACTGCATTTGAATATTAAATTAAAATTATTTTTTTTTGTATAGTTAATCAAATTCTTAGCAATCAATCTGACTAATTTTTCACTTTCTAATAAACATGGACCCGAAATAAATAATAGTTTATCAGTATCATTTTTAATAATTTGATTTTTTAACTTTACAGTTTTATTCATTTTTAAAATCCAAGCTGTTTTTAATAAAAGATAAGAATATAGGATGAGGTTTGAAAGGTTTAGACTTTAACTCTGGATGAAACTGGACACCTAAAAACCATTTATGATTTTTATTTTCTATTATTTCTAGTAACTTTTTATCTTTGGAGAAACCAGAAAATATCAAACCTTTTTTTTCAAGTTGAAATCTAAACTTTGGATTAACCTCGTATCTATGTCTATGTCGCTCTTTAATTAATTTACTTTTATAAATTTTTGATGCTAGAGAATTATCTTTTATATGACAAGGGTAAGAACCCAATCTCATTGTTGCTCCTAAATCAACATCTTTAGTTCTTTTAATTTTTTTATTTTGAAAATCCCATTCGGTCATAAGAGAAATTAAATTATTTTTATAATTTCCAAATTCTGAACTTCCTGCATTTTTAATTTTTAAAACATTTTTTGCAAATTCTATTATTGATAACTGCATACCAAGACATATCCCAAGGAAAGGTATTTGATTCTCCCTTGCAAATTTTATAGCTTCAATTTTTCCATTAATACCTCTATTACCAAAACCACCTGGAATTAAAACTCCGCATGCAGATTTGAGTAACTCAGAAACATTTTTAGAATTAATAGTTTCTGAATCCAGCCATTTTATAACCACATTTGCTTTATTGTGAACACCAGCATGATAAATAGCTTCATATAAAGATTTATAGGAATCCTTTAAATGCACATATTTTCCTATAATAAAAATATTTATATCCTCTTTAATACGAGACTCTAAGATTTCAAAATTTATCCATTTAGTTAAATCTTTCTTTTTGGGAGATTTTATATGTAATTTTTTTATAACAAGGTCATCTAATCTTGACTTGGAAAGAAGATTTGGAACCTGATAAATACTCTCTACATCATAGGAAGGAATAACTGAATCTGAAGGGACATTGCAAAAAAGGCTTATCTTTTGAATCTCGTCTTTGCTTATTTTTTTATTACTACGGCAAACTATGATATCTGGCTGTATTCCAGAATTTAATAATTCTCTGACTGAATGCTGAGTAGGTTTTGTTTTTACCTCTCCAGATGTTTCAATATAAGGTAATAGAGTAAGGTGAATTAAAAGCGTATCTAGATGATTTTCATTTTTAAATTGTCTAATTGCTTCTAAAAAAGGAAGGCTCTCTATATCTCCAACAGTACCCCCTATTTCACAAATAATTACATCATCCTTATTTGTAGATTTTTTGATAAAATTTTTTATTTCTTCAGTCACGTGAGGAATAACTTGAACTGTAGATCCTAAGTATTCACCTTTTCTCTCTTTGGATAAAATAGAGGAGTAAATTTTACCTGAAGAAATTGAGTCATTTTTGGAGCAGGTTATGTCAGTAAATCTTTCATAATGGCCTAGGTCTAGATCTGTTTCATATCCATCATCTGTTACATAAACCTCACCGTGTTGATAAGGGCTCATTGTCCCTGGATCCACATTCAAGTAAGGATCCAGTTTACGAATTTTAAGTTTTATACCTCTTGAACGAAGGAGTGAAGCTAGTGATGCGGTGACTATTCCCTTACCTAGCGATGATACAACACCTCCGGTAACGAAAATTAATTTCACTGATTGGGCACTTCTGGAATTTGTTCCTCTATAGATTCATCAATGATGATTTTATCAGCGATATTTTCAAGATCATTCGAAACAGAAAATTGTTTTGTAATAACAGCACCCATAAATAAGCACCAAAATAAAAAACCAAAACCAAGAGCATATGTAATTTTAGTCATACCTGAAAAAGAAGATTTGTTAGAAGTCATTCCCCCTGTTAAAGATGTTTGAGTACCCAAACCTAAACTGCCGCCTTCAGTTTTTTGAAAGAGTATTATTAAAATCAGAATTGCCCCAATAATTGCACTAATAATAAGAAATAAATTAATCATGTGTTTTTTTATTTAAAATAATTAATAAATGAAGAATTAGTTGACGCCGAACCAACTAAAACACCATCTACAAATTGTAAATTTAAGATATCCGAAACATTACTTAAATTTACCGAACCACCATATAAAATATTAATTTTTTTGAAAGAATATTTTTTAAGAATATTGCTTAAAAATTTACAAATTTCATTAATTTCAGACAAATCAGGAGTTAATCCAGTACCAATGGACCATAAGGGCTCATAAGCGAGGATAATATCTTCATACATATGAGATTTTTTAAAAATAGTTTTAATTTGGTTGTTAAGAAAATTTTTTGTTTTTTTAGATTTATAAACTTTTAAAGACTCGCCAATACAGACTATTGGTATCAATTTATTCTCAATAGATAACTCCAATTTTTTATGAATAATTTTATCATTTTCACCGTGGTTTGACCTCATTTCCGAATGACCAATTAATGTATATTTAATATTATTTTCTATTAAATGAGATATATCAAGTGAACCAGTACTGGCTCCCCTACCATCTAAATCAAAATTTTGAGCAGCAAATGTATTTGCCTTAAATTTTTTTGATAATGATAAATGAAAAAAATTATTTGGAGCAGAAATAATTTTATAATTTTTACTCTTTTTTATTTTTGAAATAATATTTGATAAATTTTCAGACTCTTTAAGATTTAAATATGATTTCCAATTAAATATTATATATTTCATAGTATTTTACTGATATCAGATAATAATAATATTTAAAATGAAAAAGCTTATTATAATTTTCTTTAGTGCCGCACTTGGTATCAGCTTCTTATTTATTGGTTTTGGCTCCTATGTTTCAACCAAACATGTAATTAAATTAGGAAATACCAAAATTACTACAAATGAATTTAATGAAGCTTTTGATAGCTACAAAGTAGAAAATGAAATTTCAAATTTATCTGAAGACCAAGACCTCTATGCAAAAATTCAATTTTTAAATGAATATATCAATGAATTAGCCTATGAAGAATTTTTAAATGAAAAAATAAAAGTAAGCGAAAACTCAAAAAAAGTTATTTTAAAAAAATCTTTGAATAATGAAGAGTTATTTAGAAACTTAGATGAAACGATTTTACAAAATTCACTAAAAGAGATAGAGAAAGGAATTCATGCAGATATTTTCAATAATTCTCTAAATGCTCCTGATTTAGTTAAGGGAGAAATTTTTGAAGAATTACTTACCCAAAAAGATTTAGATATTTATGAAATTGGCATTCGAAATTACCTCCCAAGCAAATCTTATGAAGAAGAATTTTTTGAAAATTATGAAATATATAAAATTGAATTAAATAATTATGACTTAAGGCAATATGTTGAAGAAGAGTTAATAGATCCGGAGATTATATATCAATATTTTGAGGAAAATTCAGAAGAATTTATCGAGCCCAAAAGATACACCTATGAACAAATTATTTCAGCTAATGATAATGAAAATAATTTTAACTCATTAAAAGAAAATCAAGAAAATCAATTTAAACTTTTTGAGGCTGTGGATGAAAAATTAATACTTCCTAAAGTTAAGGAGAAATTAGATGTACTAAATCTAAACGAAGTTAGCCCTCCCATTCAAATAGGAGAAAAATATTTTTATGTAAAGTTAAATGAAGTAAGAGAGCAAAAAATTAAAAATTTTGATGAAGTAAAAGAAGAGATTAGTGAAGTGTTAATCCAAAATGAAATAGATAACTTCGATACAAATAATATTCCAGATCAAATGAATAAGTATAAAGACTCATATATTTTTTATTCAAATACATTTAATTTTTTAGA
>Ga0181604_10003093_pt1 | contig 14197 bp, 10 predicted proteins | sample 041ome_12_FD_148663 | JGI IMG/M metagenome (GOLD analysis project Ga0181604, IMG submission 148663) | Coastal salt marsh microbial communities from the Groves Creek Marsh, Skidaway Island, Georgia - 041410US metaG (spades assembly) | ecosystem: Environmental > Aquatic > Marine > Intertidal zone...
GCGACCAGACTCGAACGACAAGAAACTTTCTTTTCCTCTCCGTGGGTGCGTTTTTTTTTTCTCTCTCTTTTTGTGTTTTTACTTAACGGTGCATCGAATCGCTTTTTTTCTCTCTTTCTCTCTTTTCGCGACGCTCTCTCACTCGTTGTTGTGACTGTTGATGTGTTTGATGTGCAGGCTTCTAAACATCCGGACGACGTGGTCATCGTCTGCGCGTTGAGAACGCCAATCACGCGCGCGAGAAAAGGCGGATTGAAAGATACCACCGCGGACGATCTCGTGGCAACGGTTTTGCACGCAGCCATGAAAGAGACAAAAAATATAAATCCTACAGACATTGGCGACGTGGTCGTGGGATCTGTGTTGGGAGATTCGAGCCAACGCGCAAACGAGTGCAGAATTGGAATGTTTTTAGCCGGTTTTCCGGTGAAAGTTCCGGTGAGGACGGTGAACAGACAGTGTTCGAGCGGATTGCAAGCGTGCGCGGACGTGGCGAGCGCGATTAAAGCTGGATATTACGAGGTTGGCATCGCGGCTGGCGTGGAGACGATGAGTAAAAATCCCATGAAATGGGACGGAGGGTTTAATCCAAAAGCTGCGAGCGTGACAAACGCGCAGAATTGCTTAATACCCATGGGTGTCACGAGTGAAAACGTAGCCGCGAAGTGGCACATTTCGAGAGAGGAGCAAGACGCGTTCGCGGCGGAGAGTCACAGGAGAGCCGCGGAGGCGAGGCGAAACGGGAAGTTTAAGAGTCAAATCGTGCCCGTGGTGACGAAAATTATCGATAAAGAGACGAAAGTGGAGAAAGAAGTCATCGTTACCGAGGATGATGGGATTCGAGAAGGCGTGACGGTGGAAAATTTAGCAAAGTTGAAACCGGTGTTCAAAAAAGGCGGGAGCACGACAGCCGGGAACGCGAGTCAAGTCAGCGATGGCGCTGGGGTAGTCATTTTGTGTAAACGATCGTACGCGATGAAACACGGGTTGAAAGTTATGGCCAAGTGGAAATCCTTCAGCGCAGTTGGGTGTCCGCCGGAAATTATGGGCATTGGCCCAGCCGTGGCCATTCCGGACGCGTGCGAAAGAGCGGGCGTGAAAGTTTCTGATATCAATTTGTTCGAGCTGAACGAAGCATTTGCGAGTCAAGCGTCGTATTGCGTGAACCATTTGAAGTTAAATAAAGATATCGTGAACGTAAACGGGGGTGCTATTGCGCTCGGACATCCGTTAGGGGCGACCGGGGCGAGGTGCATGGCGACGTTGCTGCATGAGATGCATAGTAGAGACCCATCGTGTAAGCTCGGGGTGGTGTCAATGTGTATTGGAAGCGGTATGGGCGCTGCTGCCGTCGTGGAAAGAGAGTAAAAATTGTTATAAAGATACTAGGTACCATTTAATATGAAACACATAAGGAGACAGAAATGTACGTACAAGTGTTGCTTTGAATTTGTGACTTTCTCTAATTTTTGCTGTGTGTGTGCTACAACTCTATAATTTTTTTAAATATCTAACGTTTCCTCTTCATCTGCTTCTGCTTCCTCGACGTCTTCAAACGCGGTGAGGTCGTCTTTCGATCCGAGCGAGGCAGAAACGGACGAGGTATTTCCACCGAGGACAAATTCTGCGGCGTCTAACTTCAACCTCGAAACCGCCGCGGTTGCCTTTTCAGCCAGGCCTTTCCCCCGTCCCCTGCTGAAACCTGGAGTACCGTCCGGGCCTTTTGAAAGCGTGAATTGGGACCCAACAAATTGTGGTCTCGGAGAATCGCGTCCGCCGTTATCGCTTCCCATCGCTGAATTTGACCTCGTTGGCGTCGAAACGCCTGCATTCGGACCTTCTTTCGTTCTCTTAATACGTTTCGCGGTGTACTCTTTATTCTCACCTTGCGATTGGTTCACGAAATACGTCGCCTCGTCCCCTTCGAATAAGGTCACGCCGCCATCCACATCCGCACCGTGGAAGAATGCTTTCCCGACTTCACCGGTATCTGGATCACTGTGTGACAAAAATCCGTAAGAACCTTCGCTTTTCGTGCTCAGGACGGTACCGGTAAATTGTACTAATTTTACTTTCGTCGCAAACTGTTTCTTCTCGTCCCGCTTATCGGTGGCGATGCAAAAAGAAACCAAGTCTCCGGGTTTCGGATTGCAATTTCTATCGACGACAGTTTTGAATTTATAACTTTGTGAAGTTCCGTCTGCATTTTCGACGACAATTGTGCCATTGTTGCTCGCGTTGGATGAAAACGAGGATTTTCCAAAACTTCTACCAGAGGCAAAAACAAGGCGTTCTTTGCAGATACCTCGAACGCTTCGTTCATCGACGGTTTCAAAGACTACCTTCGAGCCTTCAGGAGCTTCGCACACGTTGTGTGCGACCAAAGCATTTCTGTTTTGGTCTCTATGAACGGTAAATTGCACAATTTTCCCCACTTTTGGATTTTCTAAATTCTTCAATTGCGTAAAGTGGAAAAATACATCTTCCACGCGCTCTTCGCATTTGATGAAGCCAAAACCGTTCTTGATGACGACAATTTTACCCAATTCTATTTCTGAGGGCGACGGACTCTCTTCTTCACCAGAATTTGGCGCCTCTACGTACTTTTTAACGCTATCATTGTTACTCTCATCGACGACGTCTACTTTCTTCTTACCCCAGGAATCGCCATCGATGCCGTCTTTATCGAGCAAGGCGGCGTTTTTCTCCTTCTCGACGAGCTTACGCTGAAGTCTGAGCTCTGACTCGATCGCTCTAACGGTTTCGTCGTCGCATAGTTGCACGTTCACTGCGTTCGCTTTCTTGCCTTTGCCGTTACCTGCGCTCACCTTTACAATTTCAAAACTCACCGCGGTTCCAATGGTCAACTTTCCTAAATCTGCCTTGTTTTTTAATGCGGTGTAATGGAAGAACACACCTTGTTCGTCTCTCCTGTTGTTGGTGGTGTGCGAAGGCATTCTCCCGTGCGCTTTCTGAATAAACCCAAATGATTGCGATAGCTTATCAATGCGTCCGTAGGATGTTGGAATCTCCTCGAAATACTCGTCTTCCTCTTCCTCTTCCTCTTCCTCTTCCTCTTCTCCTTCGATTTTTTCATCCCCTTCCTTCTTCGTTTTCTTCTTCGTTTTCTTTTCTTCAGCGCTTCCTTCTATCGGCGCGATGTCTACGACTACGTATTTCTTCGTCATCGGTTCTTGACCTAAACTGAACTTCACTTTCATTCCTTGCTTCAACTTTTTCTTACAGCTTTCTAACACGTTTGCGCCGTTAAACTCGAGTTCGAGCGGCTTTTCCTTCGTCTCCTCTTCCTCCTCCCCTAACGAACATGACACGCACCCTCCGTACGCCTCGTGCTTCGTTTTTCCTTTTAGCCCTCTCTTCACGACGCCTTCTACGTTTTCCTGGACAATTCTCACTCTCAAATCTTTCTTCGAGCATCGCATGACGTCCGTCGCTTTGTGCGTTTTGTCTCCTTTTTTGTTTTGGCCGCCTCCACCACCGCCACTGCCCCCATTCCCGACGACTTTAAACTTCACCACGTCTCCGGCTAACAGCGGACGATCCTCGAACTCGTCTTCCTCCCCGTCGTCGTCTTCTTCTCGCTCTCTCGTCAAATCTGGATTTTTAAAGTACTCGCTGACGTGGAAAAACAGTTGCTGCTGAGACCGAAGCGTCGGTTGTCGGTTCGAGGTGGATGATGTCGATGGTTTTTCCTCCTCTTTTCTTTGTTGTTCGTCTTCTTCTTTGGTGGTTTTATTAACATTACCATCGTTACCATCGTAATAGTCGTGCGACAATCGCAAAAATCCAAACGAGTCCTTCAAAACGACCACCGTTCCGAACGCGTACTCTTTTTCGTTGCTCTTGTTCTCGTCGTTGTTGTTGCTGTTGTTATCAGCAGCGGCGCCGCCGGTCTTCTTCTTCTTCATCGTTTTCGTTTGTTGTTTAGGCCTTTTTTCTTTCGCGATTGATGTTCGTTTTTTTTTTTGTTGTGTTTCGCTTTTCCCTTTCGCGAGATGAAATAAAAAGTTTATCGTGGTGAAAAAAATGTGTGGAATTTAATTGGGCAAAACAAAAAATTCACAAAGGGGGAAGAGAAAAAAAAATAAACACACTATTCCCTCCCACAAAAAGTGGACACGCGTACGCGCGCGACAGACAAACAAACAAACAAACATGTCGTCGCCGCTGTTAGAGAACGTGGTGAAAGCGGTGTCACCGTCCATGCACAAGAAGTTGTTTCCGATGTCGTCTGATAACAGTTCTTCCGCGCGGGAAAAGAAACACAACACCGTCTCGTCGAATTTGAAACCACCGAAAGGAGGAGCTTTTGGACAAAATTCAGTTACGACGACGGCGGCGACGACGACGACTTTGTTGAGCAGCAGTAGCGGCGGAGAGAAGAAGAAGAAGAGAAGCAAAGAGGAATCCTCTTCTTCTTCCGATGAAGACGAGGAAGAGAACGAAGAGCCGCAGTGCACGCCGGAGAAAGAGCAAGTGAACGAGATATTGCCAAAGTCGCCGCACAAATCGGCACTGAAACCTCTCGAGTTACGCTTGGCTGCTCGTTTCGGGCAACAAGACTCGCCGAGACGAAAATCGATATCTTTCGCGAACGAGGAAGAGTTTCAGGTGAAATTGATTCCAAAGAATAAAACCGGGACGCCAGAGGTGACGTGCATGATTTCTGGATCTTTGAAGAGGAAGATTGGGGAAGCGGAGAGATTGGCGCAAGAGTCCTGGGGGCTACCCGTCTTGAGCGGCAAACGTGAGAGGAAGCCGTCGAGAATATCTTTTACGTGCAACAAGACGAACAGCAATAACAACGCGACGACGCCGACGCCGGCGTCAACAACGACTTCTGGAGATAAGGAGAGCGCGAATAATAAGAAACCGAGGCGTTCGTCTGTGTCTTTTAAACCGGCGTGTTCGGACGACGATACGACGCCGCCTACGAGGAAGTCGGGCGCGAGAAAAGTGCAAGATACGCCGGCAACGAAAAAATCACACAATTCCAACATGACACCGTCCCCATCGTCGTCGAATGAGACTACTAAGACGAACAAGACGGCCCCGTTAACGAGCGGTGGGTTGAAGAGTCGACCGCAAGCACCGAATAACACGCCGGCGAATACGAGCGGGAACGAGATTTTCAGCCTCGAAGGCTTTGATCTGTTTCGATCGACGCCGAACGCAAAAGCTATTCGTGACGCGTTGTTTGAAACCAAAGAGGAGGATGAGAAAGACGACATCGCGGCGTCGAAATGTTTGGACACGTGCGAAAAGTTATTGGCGTCGCAGCCGCCAGCGATGGAACTCGCCCAAGCGCTCGAAAAGTTGGCCGAGCCGCAAGTGACTCCAGGGAGAGCAGTGATGGAATGGTTGAGCGATGCAGAGATCTATTCCGACAACGAGGAGGAGAAATTTGAAGAAGACAAAGAGAACGCGAAGACGCCGCCTTCTTCAACGAAAAGCAACAACGATTCTCCGGCGACGATATGCATCAAGGCAAAAAAATCGAAGAAAACGAAGAAAGCGTCAAAGAAGATGAAGAAGAGTAAGAAAGAGAAGAGCATGTCGTACGCGCTGGCGATGAAATTCGAACAATTGCACAACGCTTTGGAGCAAATGCAGCTGGCTTTGTTCAAAGAGAGAAAGAAGACGATGAAATTAAGAAAGCTTTTGCTCGAGGCGGCAGAACGAGAGAATAACAAAGTGGAAGAAAAAGTGAGCACTTTGAAGACGACGAAGGAAGAGAAGACCGAAGAGAAGAAAAGCGATACAAATGATACGACGTGCGTGTTGTGCAACGAGATTAACGACGCGGTGAAAGTTACGATGCGATGCGTCAAGTGCAACAGCTTCGCGCACGGCAAATGCTGTAAACCGGCGTTGCGACGAGCGCCGAAGGAATGGACGTGCTCAAAATGCTGTTGAAGCAACAATTTTTTATAAAATATACATAACTTTACTTCTGGTTGTTCTTCTTATTCCGCTTGCTCTGTTCCAGTTGATCTTGCAACACGATGAGCGCGTCTTGCGCTGCCGCCAGCTTGGCTTTAAATTCTTCGATCGAACTTTCGAAATTTTCCTCCACATCTCTCTCCCCGTCCATCCATCCTTTCAAGCGTTCCAAAGGCGCAGGAGACTGAGATTGAGAACGAGCAACTTCAACCACATCTTTTTTCTCTTCGACAGCTTCTACTACCGGTGGTGGTGGTGGCGGTGGTGGTGCGACAACTTTTTCTTCTACTACCGTCGTCGCTTCTTTCTCGGCTAGCGCCGCTGTTTCTTCCACTTTTTCTTCTTCTTGCTTCACCACCGGCGCGCTCGCGTTGCTACTATCACTATCGCTACTTTTACCGCTACTGCTCTCTACTTCTGTTTCTTTCTTTTCTTCTTCTTCTTTATCTTTTCTCTCACCACCTCGCCCGATATTTGTCGCAACCAGCGCCATGCTCAGCACAGCTGCGCCGACGCCGACGCCAAAGGATGTCGTAAACGGTACGGAGGTGGTTACGCTTTGCTGTACTACGACCGCCGCCTTCGACGCCGTACTAGCAGCGCTTTTACTCGTCTCGACTTTGAACCGCTCAATCTTTCTCATTATCGCTTCTTTCGCGTTCTCGGGCACGAGTCGCAAGATGTTCTTCGCGTTTTGTTCTTGGCTTTTCTCTTCTGTCGTAGTTGTTGTTGTTGTTGTTGATGATGATGATGATGATGATGATGATGATGTCGACGCGACGCTCTCTTTCTTTTCCTCTTTTTTCTCTTCTTCTTCTTCTTCTTCCTTTTCGCTCGTGGTCGTCATCTCCTTCCGTTCAATAATCTGAAAAGTCCCTTCTCCTCCGCCCTCTTCAAAGTCGCTCACGATCAACTCCTCCCCAACTCGTAACGTTCTTCGCGAACCTAATCCATTCAATCGGACGATATCTCGCACGGATATTCCGTTATCTTTGGAGACGACCGAGAGCGTTTGTTTCGGTTGCACTTTGACGATGATTTTTTTCCCAACGACATCATCTTTTGTCGATGTCGATGTCGATGAGGCCGCGAAAAAAGTCACGTTGTTCGTCGTCCGTCGACTACAACCGTTATTATTACCACGACCACCACCGATCCTCGAGCGCGCCGCCAGAAGATGTTGTCGCGCCGCGAACAACATCTTCTTCTTCTTCTTCTTTTTAAATAAATAAGGTGTGCGCGTGAGTACGTGAAATTTTGAAGCCATTTTTTTCAAAGAGACCGAAGAAAAAAAAGGACGACGTTTTTTCACTCCAACGCGCGTAAAAACAAACACAAATAAAAACACATGCTGTTTTCCGCGTTGGCATCTTCTCCGGCGCAGCTGCTGCGGACGCTGGAACGACGACAACAACACCGAAGAAGAAGAATAACATTTTCGCGATGCGTGACAAACATCATCATTTCCACCACTAGGAGGAGGAGCAGGAGCAGGAGCAGCGGCAGTATTTCTGCTGCTGCTGCGCGAAGTTGTTGCGTGAGTAAATGTAACGATAGCATCACCAGTAGGGAAAGAAGAGAAAGAACTTTTAACGATAACGAGAGAAGAGAGACGAGTCAAAGAACGCGCGCGATGATGGGAGGAGAGGGAGAAGTTTTAGACGCGACGTATCCGGTAGCTTTGTTGCTCGGTTTAGGCGTCGGATATGGCATCGCGCGCATAATAGTGTATACGCGTTTACAGTACATCGCGGCTAAGTTTTTAACTTTGCGAGTGTTTCAACCGGAGGCGAGAGTGTTGGAGTACGATTGCGGGAACAGCGGGAGAAATTTGTACTACTATCCGAAAAATGTAAAGTTTGTGACGTATAAAGGGCCAGAGGTTAAAGGAGATCTGTTGGGCCAGATTTCTGTACAGGCGGAGATTCCCGTGCAGATTGAACCGGTGGCGTACGAGAAGAGTTTGTCCGGCATGCGAGAGGAGTCGATGGACGCGGTGGTCAGCACCGGAGCGTTTACGAGAGTGTTGAAAGAGAAAGGGAAAGAGACGTTAAAGGATGTGTTGAAAGAAAACTCGAGAGTGTTGAAATCAGACGGTCAAGCGGCGATGATTTTCATCGAGCCAAAGTCGGATGAGTTGGTGGAGATTTTGAACGAAAACGGCCGAACGCTCTTCAACCCTATGGAAGTGGACGAGAAGTGGGAAACGCTACCGCTGTTTCCGTATTTAATCGGAACGATGACGAAGCGAGAGGGAAGAGTTGGTGGTGGTGGTAGTGGTAGTAGTGGTAGTGGTTATAAAGCAGAGAAGCCGAAGAGTGAATTGCAATCCATTCGCAGCAGACGCAAGCCGAAGAAATAAAAAAACGATGTTTTATTAGGTGATTTCTTCACCGCGCGTAAACTTAGTTCTAAAAACATTTTGCTCGTGATGATAATAATGATACTAATAACAATAATAATACAGACTAAACGCGATGACAATTATCTCTCACTTTTTTGATATCTTTGATCTATGTGCGTTGCAACGACGCGCGTGCTTATTATTACTAATGTCTTCTAAAGTTAAGTCAGAGTCTAATTGAGCCCCCAATCCCTCTGCTACTTTGCTTCCTCTTTTTCTCCTTCTTTTTCTTCCTCTAACATCTCTCTGAACGTTTGACACAAGTGATTCTTCCTCCCGTCCGTGATTATCTTCTTGTCTAAAAACGGATTCACCCCTAAACTAATTCCATCTGCTCCTCCTCCTCCTGTAGTCGAAAGACACGCCGGACAATAATTAGATTTCCCGACGATAATCTTCGAACTGATGCACTCGAAACAAAACGAGTGCAAACATTCCGTCTGTTGTCATTTATGATGTCACACGTGCAGATGCGGAGAGAGAGAGAGAGAGAGAGAGAGAGAGAGAATAAATATTACACACACATATCATCGTCAATGCGTTTTGCGCGCGTAAAGAGAAAGAAGGGGGAGAGAGAGAGAGAGAAAGAGAGAAGAAGAAAAGAAGAAAACGCTTCTTCTTCATCATCAACATCAACAACATTAAACGTAGTAATGATAACAACAACAACGCACCACCGTGTTCGCGTCTCTCAGCACTTTTTTACACGATTCGCACGTTAAACTCGCGCGTAACGTGTTTTCGTCCACCTCGATTTCCTCCAAAGCTGGGTTGATGGAGGCGTTTTGTCCTCTTCGTCTTTTCAACATCACAGTGAGTAGTGTGTAAGTGTGTTTAATTTTTTATGCAGAAGAAGAAGAAGAAGAAGAAGAAGAAAACGAAGAAGTTTGACTCCAGTCAAAAGAGAGAGAGAGAGAGAGAGATAAAAAATAATACACATTATGATTGCGTCTCGCTTACTCCGAAAGACGGACAAAACGAGTCCATCGATCACACTCCGCGCGTCGACGCCGTGGTTTTTTGCCGCTCTGTGTTTCCTGTGGGCGTCTTTCCTGACCGTGACGATGTTATCGAACGAGCAAAGCGTGGAATTTAATCGAGAGCGAATCAATCGAGAGGTGGAAGAGCGCGTGATGAGAGAGTTGGTGAAACGAGAGGAGAGGAGGAACGGTGAAGGAGGAGGGAATTTGGACGAAGAAAATAACAAGAGACCATCGTCTTTGTTGTCGTCGTCGTCTTTATCGACAAAAGCAAAGAGGAGGGGATTACGAGGCCCGTTAGCTGGAGCGTACAGAAGAGCAGGAGGACAATTAGGAAAAGAAGAAGACGAAGACAAAGAGAACGACGACGACGACAACAACGCGGATAGTAGTAACGCTGGGAAGAAGAAAACGAGAGAATTTAGAGGTCCGTTTGGTCGCATGGAACGTCTCATATTCGAGAAAAGCCAACAGAGGATGAAACTGGAACTCGAACGCGCGGAGAAAGAGAGAACGAGACGGGCGTTGGACGCGCACTTGGAAGACGCGGACAAGGACGAAGAAAAGACGCCGCGAGATACGTTGGACGTGGAGGAGAAGATACAGGAGGCGCTGGGCAGAGCGATTGAGAAAGAAAAGTCACACGACGAGGAAGAGGACGAAGACGAGAAAAGAAGACGTTTGATTGAGACGGATGGTGGTGATGGTGTTGTGAGTAGAGAGGCGGTGACGACGATGGAAGAAGAAGAAGAAGAAGAAAGCGGCGGCGGCGGCGGCGAACCGAAATCTTTTCCGAAGAGCGTATATGGGCAAGCGCACTTACTCAAGGATTTACCGGGTTTTCCGAAAACACCACCACTAGTGCTGAGCGCGGTCAAACCGAAAGCGTATTTGTTCAGAAACTTTCTCTCTTCGGAAGAGTGCGACCATTTGATGAAGTTGGCCAAAGAACAGTTGGCGCCGAGTACCGTGGTCGGCGCCGGAGGTACCTCGGTACCTTCGACCATCCGAACTTCAGCGGGAATGTTTCTTAGCAAAGCCGTGGATAAAACTTTAGAAAATATCGAATATAGAATTGCCGCAGCTTCAGGGACGCCCGAACCGAATGGTGAAGGCATGCAGATCTTGCGCTACGACGTTGGTCAGAAATACGATCCGCACTTTGATTACTTCCACGACGCCGTCAATCCCTCGCCGAAACGAGGAGGCCAACGCATGGCAACCATGCTAATTTACTTAGAAAACACCGAAGAAGGAGGAGAGACCATCTTTCCGAGAGGGACAAGGTCGGAATCGTTTGATTTACCGGAAGAAGGCAATCCTCATGAGTGGTCGGACTGTACCTCACAAGGCTTACCGGTGAAATCCGTCAAAGGAGACGCTCTTTTATTTTGGTCGTTGACGGAGGATTATAAACTGGACATGGGAAGTTTACACGGGGCGTGCCCAGTGGTCAAAGGCCAAAAATGGACCGCGGTGAAATGGATACGGGTGGCTAAGTTCGATGGGATGTTTACTTCCCCGCTACCGATGCCGGCGCTCTCGAGACGAACGGAACTACACGGTAAGTGCGTGGACGAATGGGACGAGTGCGCGCAGTGGGCGAAAGACGGGTGGTGCGAGAAGAATAAGGACTTTATGGTTTCCAACAGTGGCGCGAGAGACAGTAAAGGCCCCGCGTGTCCAGTCTCGTGCAACGTTCCGTGTCCAGAAAAATAGCGTAAAATAGAAAACTCTCGATAGAAAACAAACTCGTTTTGTTTTGTGTATAATACTGGTATATATAAAAAAGTAGTTTTTGAAGTCTCTCTCCTTCTCCCTCTCTCTCTCTAAATTTTCTTTTCTTTTTACCGCACGCTAAGTAGTACATTATCACCGAGGAACAAACTCAGAGAGAGAAAGAGCTCACAGTTTTTGCAAACACCTGAACGCTTATCTGCTTCTCTTCGCCTTCAACTCGGCCGCTTTCGCCTTCGCCCACGCCTTGGCGTCTTCGCTGTTGGACGTAGAAGGCGCCTTGGCGGATGGCTTGTAATCCGAATCCAAAATCAATCCAATCGTGTTCGCGTTCGTCGTCATCGCCGCGTTCGCATCGTCGTACGAAACCGCCGCGGTATCGACCCACCCTTGGTCTGCTTTACCCCACGAGTCTTTCGAGATGTCCGTCAAACCGACGTACGTCGTCGCTAAGATGGTATCGCCGACTTGCACTTTACCGAGCGCTTTACCCCCCGGGCGAACGGTTTTCACCTCCGGTCTGCCGTCCGGTCCCGGTTTCAAGAGCAAACCGAGCGAGATGTTCGACTGAGAGCAGTCCAAAACAACCTGTGTTTATTTTTTACATCAGAGTAAAAATATTAGAATAATATATAACAGTCAGTGTGTGTGTGTGTGTTAAATTTGAAGCGTTTTTTGAGAGAGAGAGAGACCAAAAAAAAGGAGAATCTAAAAACCAACTTTTTTGAGAAGAAGGCCTTCCGATCCAATTCGAGAGCATATGTGTTTACCAAAGATGATGGTTTGTCTCGAAACCCGCTCTCGCTCTCTCTCTTTTGCGATATCGATTTTTAAACGCATCGTTTTGAGAGACGTGTGAGCCGAGAAAAAAAAGAAACGACGACGACGACGACGACAAACGCACCTTGTACACGGACCCTCCGACTGGATATTTCGCATCGATTTCCGCCTCGCTCATCGCTCTGCACGAAAAGGCCGAGGCAGATTTTCTCGAGACGGTTTGCTTGCGAAGCGCGCTGTTGTTGTTGTTCGCGACTCTCGAGGAGAGCGCGGAGGAGGAAGAAGCCATCACGCTGAATGCCATTTTGCGTTCTATCTCTTTTGTGTTATATTATATGTGTTTGTCTGTGTTATTATGAAGAAATAAGAGAGAGGGTGAGAGGGAGAGAAGAAAAAAGAGACACGCAACGCGCGTAACGAGAATTTTCTGTTTTTATCTCGCGAGAGATGACTCACGCTCGCCAACGTGTCTCGTTCTCCGGTCGTCGTTCGTTTCACACAGTCACAGATGATCAGACAAACAGAGAGTTCTCTCTCTCTGATTTTTTTCTTTTTTTTTTTCTGTTTCTGGGTGAGTGAGTGAGTGCTCTGCTTTCGACGAGCTTCGACGACACAAAAAGAAAAGAAAGAGAAGAGAAAAGAAGAGAAAAAAAAAATGCAGGCGATCGAAAGCGTCTCGCAAAACTACGGCGACAGCGCAAAGCTGATACGGTTTCAGCACATCGCGGACGTTCTTTTGAAGACGAATAAAAAGAAGGGGAGGAAGAATCAGCAGACGACGACGACGACGGCGACGAAGAGGAAGACAAAAAAGGAAGAAGAAGAAGAGGAAGAAGAAGAAGAGGAGGAGGAGAAATCGGAATTGGAGGATGCGTTTGCCGACGACGAGAAAAGTCGTTACGAGATCGCGAGAGAAGCGCTACGAAGAGCGGAGGAGATTTGCAAAAGAGGAGGGACGAGGAACGCGGAGATTTTTAAGTCCATTCGAGAGAGGAAGAAAATGCTGAAAGAAGTGATGAAATCGTCGTCTTTAGGAGGAGGAGGAGGAGGAGATGTAAACATGGAGGAGGACGAAGAAGAAGAAGAAGGAGAAGATTTCGTTGAAAACTGGTCAAATCAAATGGACTTGGAAAACCAAAACGAGAAAAAACGGTTGGACGAAGGGTTAACCTCCTCTAAAGCGAGCTCTTTGAAAGAGTCCATTCGATTAGCGCACAACGATTTAGGCGATTATTACTACAACGTCGGTAACTTAAAAGAAGCGTTCCAATGTTACGCGAAATCTAGAGAGTACGGGACCTCGGTGAAACACACTTTGGCCATGTGCGTGAATAGCATTAGAGTGGCTTTGGAGTTGAACTCTATGGCGCAGGTTTTGTTGTACGCGAACAAAGGATTAGCGATTTTGAAGAACGTGGACCAGATGGCGGCGGCGGGCGAAAATGAGAAGAAAATGGCGCAACGACCGTCGATTATACAGCAAGCGGGCGGCGGTATCGAAGGCCTCGGCGTAGGCGCCGGGGAAAACAAAGAGGAACAGAATTTAACGAGAGCAAAGTTTACGTGCGCGGCGGCGTTGGCACATTTACACTTTGGCAAGTACGCGGAAGCCGCGAAGCACTTCACGAGTTTGAAGACGGAAATCGGAAACTCGTACGCGGAGGTCATATCTCAACAAGACGTCGCGGTCTACGGCGGCTTGTGCGCTTTAGCGACGTTTGACCGCGTGCAATTGAAGAAACGCGTCGTCCACGAAAATGTCACCTTTCGAGACATGCTGGGTACGGCTACGGAAATGCGCGACATCGTGGAAGACTTTTGGAACTCGAGATACCCGCAGTGCTTATCCAAACTCAATCAGATTAAGAAAGAGTTACTCTTGGACATCCACGTCGGAAAACACGTCAAGAAACTCTTTTCGCTCATCCGTCAAAAAGCGTTGATTCAGTACACCAAACCTTTCTCCGCGTTGAGTTTGACCACCATGGCGTCCGCGTTCAACTGCGACTCGGTGGAAAACCTCGAAAAAGAAATCGCAGACTTGATCACGGCGGATAAAATCCGCGCTCGCATCGACTCTCGCGGCGAGAAAATCTTACGCGCCAAGGAGTTCAATAAGAGAACGGAAACATTCGAGCACGTGCAAAGAACCGCGGAGATGTTCGTCGAGAACGCCAGAGAGGCGCTTCTGAGATCTTCCTTGAATAGATTAGATTTAGCTTTATAGCCGTAAAAGGGGAGTAGAACTTTGTCGCGAACAACAACAGCAACAAACAAAAACAAAACATACACACACAGAGAGAGAGAGAGAGAGAGAGAGAGAGAGAGAGAC
>Ga0181604_10003100_pt1 | contig 14180 bp, 10 predicted proteins | sample 041ome_12_FD_148663 | JGI IMG/M metagenome (GOLD analysis project Ga0181604, IMG submission 148663) | Coastal salt marsh microbial communities from the Groves Creek Marsh, Skidaway Island, Georgia - 041410US metaG (spades assembly) | ecosystem: Environmental > Aquatic > Marine > Intertidal zone...
CACGCGGTGGAATATCTTGCTGGATGTGTGCATGGGGGCGATAAACGACGCCGGCATCGACAAAAATCTGATTGGGGCGGTGATTTCGAACAACCCCATGGCCCAGCCCTCCATGCAGAATGACATGTCGTTGGGGAAAATTCCTGAGGTGATGGGGCTCAAGGGATGTCGCGATATCGCCATCTGCAATGCGGGTGGCGCTTCCACCACCAACTGTCTGCGTCTCGCCGAGCAACACATCGCCAGCGGGCAGGTGGATTTTGTATTGATACCGCACACCACGGTTCAGTCCGATATGCCGCCTCAGGACCTGATTAATTTTTTTGCCACTGCCCCTCTCGATAAGCAGTTCGAATATCCCTACGGCGTGAGCTTCAACGGCTCCATGGGGTTGATTACCCAGCGCTACATGTATGAGACGGGTGCAACCGAGGAGGAACTCGCGTCAGTCACCGTTGCGCTCCGTGCCTGGGGGGCGCTTGATCCGCTTTCCATTTTTTTTGGCAAGACTGTGTCGCTTGAGGATGTGATGAATTCGCGCATGATCAGCACGCCGCTCAAGGCCAAGGAGTGCAATCTGTTGGCAGACGGCGGTGGCGCCATGGTGGTGACGTCTTGGGAAAAAGCCAGGGAGTTTGGCGATAAAGCCGTTTACAAACTCGGTCATGGCACGCGATTTATGAGCGCTACGCCCATGCTGCGCGAAGACGTGTTCCATCGGCAGTCCTACCGCGAGTCGAGTCAGGATGCGTTGGCTCAGGCGGGTCTGTCGATACACGATATGGATCTTCGGCAGATCTATGGCGCGTACCCCTACACCCAGTGCAGTGCACTGGAGGGTTACGGCGTGTGCGAGGATGGCCACGGCGCAAAACTTTGGGCCGAAGGCCGCTGCGGCCCCGGCGGGGACTTGCCTTGTACCACGATGGGTGACGCCACTGGTCGAGGTCACACGGGCAGTGGCGTCAGCATGGCGTTTTATCTGGACACTATCCGCCAGTTGCGCGGTGAGGCGGGGGAGCGGCAGGTGTCGAATTGCGAGCATGCCATTCTCACAACCTCGGGGGGTTCTGTCATGAATACCTGTACCAGTGTCTTTGGGAGGGCCCCCCGATGAGTGAATATAAAAAGCCTCTGCCCGAGATCCAGCCCTATAGCCAGCCTTTTTGGGACGGCACCCGTGAGCAAAAATTACTCGTGCAGCACTGTAACGCCTGCGATACCAACATTTTTTATCCAAGACGCGATTGCCCCGAGTGCTGGAGTCAGGATTTGGGTTGGATCGAGGCCTCGGGCCGCGCCATTGTTTATACGTACTCGGTGACCTATGAGGGAGTTGAAGAGAAGTTCGTCGAAGACTTGCCGATTATTCTCGCCTGGATCGATCTACCCGAGGGAATTCGGATGCACACCAATCTGGTGGAATGTGAACCGGAAGAGGTGAAGATCGGCATGGAGGTAGAAGTTGTGTTCCAGCCGGTTACCGACGAAATTACCTTGCCCTATTTCAGACCAGTGTCTGGTTCATGAGTGACGGTGGTTGGGGGCTCTGGGGCACCTGGGAGGACACCGAGGCCTGTCTCAACCAGATTGTTGGTCAATGGCAAGGCCCAGACCCGGTGGAGCGTGGCAGTATTAGACGGTGGTTGGAGCCCAAGGAGTTTGCCTGCGCCATCCACACTGACGCTGATGCGGCAAAGGCCGCAGGCTTCGATGATGTGGTCGCGCCCGCATCTATGGTATTCACCTATGGCGTAGCGCCGTACTGGTCTCCGGGAGATGCACCTCAACAAATCGATGACGAACCGACCCAGATCCAGATTCCCGTGATATTCAATGTGCCGGCTCCCTGCAATAAGAGCTTTGCCACCAGCATGGAGATGACCTTCGAAGCGCCGCTTTATGTGGGTGATACCGTCACCTGCACCAGCCGTTTAACCGGGATACAACGCAAGACCTTGAAGGTGGGTGCCGGTGCGTTTCTGCGCCAGGAGGATACCTACACCAGGCAGACGGGCGAGGTGGTGGCGGTCGCGAATCTCGATATTTTTCGCTTTTACGTGGGCGACGACGAGGCAAGCCATGGCGCATAGCACGGCATTTATGCCCAGCGTCGGTGAATCGCTGCCGGCCATCAGCATTCCTATCACCTTGCAGCGGCTGGTAATGGAGGCGGGAGCCAACCGCGATTTTTCGCTGATGCATCACGACGGCGCCGTTGCCCAGACAGCGGGCGCCAGTGACGCCTTTGCCAATACGTTTTTCTTGATGGGTATGTTCGAGCGCCTGGTGCGCGAATGGGCCGGCGCCAAGGCGCGATTCAGGAAAATGGGGCCACTGAAAATGCTCAACTTCAATGTGGTGGGGGATACCTTGGTGTTTACAGGTCGGGTGGCCTCGGTCGAAGCCACGGAGCAGGGTCAACTCTCTGTACTGGAGCTGTGGTGCGAGAGTGAACGCGGACAAACCACCACCTGTGTGGTTGAATTACTGACACTATAAAAAAAAGGGGATCAGATGAGAGGGTTATCGGCGGTCAATGTAACGGGTGGTGACGAGACAGTTGCTATGAGCAGCATTCAGGGTGTCGCGCTTACCCTCGATAAGCTGGGCCTAGAAACACATAACATTCTGCTGGAGGCCGGTGTCGCGCCCGACGCCTTGACCCATAGCTACGAGCGCGTACCGATTCAGTCCCTATCCCAGATTATTTCCCGCGCGGTGAGTTCCGAATTGGGGCCGCTATTTGGCTTGAAATTCGCCGAGAATATTCACGCGACCACCTACCACTGCTATGGACTGATGCTCATTTCCTCGCCCACGCTGCGGCAGTTTTGTCTTCGCTTGGCGCGCTACTACGCGTGGGTGACAACGAACAAATCGGTGTCGTTTGACGTACAGGGTGAGACAGCCAGGTTGATTTATCACTGCGACGGCGATCGTGCCGATAGCCCCAATGCGCGTCTGGCACGTATCTCTGGTTGGGCGGCCACCTGGGTGCGCATGCTGAGGATGGTGTCCTCCCCCGCATTCGCTCCGCGGTCTGTCACCTTTACCTCGCCCCCACCGATCGGCTTTGTCGAGGATTACCGTCATTACTTTCGCTGTCCTTTGGAATTCGACAGTGATACCGACGCGCTGTGCTTTGATGCCGCCGACCTCGATACTCCATTGGCAGGGGGTAATGCCGAACTCGCTCGTCGTAGCGAGCGCCAGGTCTTTGATCACTTGAATCAGATTGGTTCGGTAGATCTGGAGGCCCAGATACGTATGGCGCTCTTCGATTTGCTCCCAAGGGGTACCTACGGGCGGTCTGAAGTAGCGGCTTGGCTTGGGCTGGAGGATCGGCGACTGACAGCGGCGCTACGAGAAGCGGGTCTGAGCCACCATCAGATTCTGCTGCAAACCCGGCAGGAGTGGGCGGCTGAATTGGTGTCTTACTCCGACAAGTCGATTAACGAAATTTCTTTCGAACTGGGCTTTAGTGACTGCAGTAATTTTGCCCGCAGCTACCGCAAGTGGTTTGGCTGTTGCCCTTCAGAGCGGCGTGCCTACGGGATTTAGCGCGTGCAACCCGCCAGAAGAACCAATGAGGAGCGCAGAGAGCACAGTATCCAGCAGGTACTGTCGGCGGCATTGCAACTATTTGTTTCCAAAGGCTATGAAAACGCGACCATCGACACGATCGCAGCGGCAGCGGGCCTGACCAAGGGCGCGGTCTACTTTTACTTCAAAGGCAAGGCGGCGCTCTTGCACGCATTGTTGGATGATGCCGAGCAGCTATATGCCGATATTTTTGCGGAGCTGAAATCCAGTGGCGTGGGCCCTGCCGAGCAGCTCGAGATGTTCGTAGATTGGTGTGCGGAGACCGGCGCGGAAAATCAGGAGCTATTGGTGCTACCGATTCTCGTATCACTGCAGGCTATGGGTAAAGAGGCAGATATTGCGGCGCACCTAAAACGAATGTACGACCGCTATCATGACGAGATGGCGCGCATCACCCGCGAGGGTCAGTCGCGTGGGCTCTTCGACAACACCGTTGCGGTTAAGGAGCGGGCGGCGGTGCTCGTGGCGCTCACCGACGGTATGTTGCTTGAGTGGTATCGCTTTTCACATACGCTGGATGGGCGTGCGCTCGCTGAGAGTGCCAAAGCCCAGATCTTGTCTGGCCTCGGGGTCTCCGCTCAGTAGCTCAGCACCTTGGCGGACTTTTCCAGTGCGTCGACGGCTTCGCTCCAAATCATGGTTTTCCAATCGTCGAACTCGGGATACATCACTCGCCGCAGTTCCGCTTTGATGGCTTTGCCCTGCTCCGAGTAGAGGTCCCCGTGAGCATGAAGCCAGTTGTCTTTTCGATGAGCGCCCAATACCTCTGCGGGTGGGTAGGTTCCGTACTCAATGACGTAGGCATAGGTCAGCTTGTCGGGTAGTACCCAATCCATTGCCAATACGATCGGGCCTTCAGGATCGACCGGGAGATCTTCGTCAAATTCTTCCTTGACGGCGGTAGAGCGCATGGTCTCACCGAATACCGATTCCATCACCGAATACCGCGGGTCCTCTTTGGCATAACCATGCACCAGATAGGGCACTCCGTAGGGGCCGAGTCCGGTATGGACGTCGATTAGCACGACCGTCTTCTGATTTGCCAGTAACCGGCGCAGACCCGCAATCATGGTGTCCTGCGACCAGGTGCTCTGGGTATCACCGTAGAAGAGGCCGTCAGCATGGGTGCGTTGACCGCCCAACATGGCTGCCATATAGGCAATCGGGCCATGCTCCGCCTGATAATCTGTTAAAACTTTTTCTGCGCTCGGGTCGTCAAGCTGCGTTGGCACAAAGGCATGATGCAGGCGGTCATATTCCGGGTTGCTTCGGAGCGGCTTATCGAAATCCACATAATTGCGATTGAGATCAACGTTGCCCTCGGTCGTTCTGCGCATCCAGGCGAAGCCATAAGGGTTGTGTGCATGGACCAGCACCACGCGATGATGTGAGTACATCTCACGCAACGTAGCGGACTCCAAAAAGCCCAGTTGGCATGCCGATCCGGTGTAGCCCTCCGGTCCGTGAGTGCCGCTGATCACCACCAGCGCCTTCTCGGCGTCTTCTGGGCCGCCGACTGCAAAGTCCATCGCCAGTTCCTCGCCAGCGGGCCCGGAAACTGGGTGACGCTCGGAATGGATGCTGAATTCAGTCGCCTCTGCGGCCTCAATAAAGCGTTTGCGCGCTTCCGTGTAGGTAACAGAGAACAGGGCTGTGGGTTCCATGGCGCATTCTCACGCTCGATGTTCCAAGTAAGGATCTCGTTTGTGACGATGTGGTGCAACTAGCGCCGGGTTGATGACAGTAAATTTGCTGAAATTGCTATCACACAGCACTGGGTATTTGCGATCGCTCAGGGTCGTTCTGCCATACACTGGGGCGATCGAGATTGCTGGTTGCATGGGTCAACCAGTGTGCGCCGCGACGATACACTAGGCAGCCGTCGGAGGAGACAGATGCAAGCAAGATACAGTTTGGTTCTGGCAAGTTTTTTCGCCCTGTTTATTGCATATCTTGATCGCGTCAATATTTCTGTCGCGGCGATCGCCATGCAGGAGTCATTGGGCTGGTCAGAGACAGAGAAGGGTTTTGTCTTGTCGTCCTTTTTCATCGGTTACATGTCGGCCCAGATTGTCGGTGGCGTGTTGGCTGACAAGTACGGCGGTAAAAAAGTCATGCTGTGGTCCCTCGTGGCGTGGTCTGTATTCACCATTCTGACGCCCGTGGCGGGGTCCGCGTCCTTTACGATGTTGATTCTGGTGAGGATTGGCCTGGGGTTGGGTGAGGCGCCGCTGAGCCCTGCGGTCCTGAGCCTGTTCGGACGTTGGATTCCGGAGACAGAGCGATCACGCGCTGTGGCCATTTATTCCAGTGCGGCAATTGCCGGCACCATCGTCGCACTGTTGATCACCGGCCTGGCGGTATCTCAATTTGGCTGGCAAGCGGTCTTTTACGGTTTTGGTGGCATCGGCCTTGTTTATGCAGCGTGGCTGGCGCGTGTGGTTCACGAAAGTCCTGGCACACACCCCCGAATCTCTCCTGAGGAGCACGCATTATTGGCGCGCGCGGTGGACACCCAGCCCGGCAGTGAGATTCCGTGGCGGCAAATATGGTCTTTGCGGCCCATATGGGCGCTCCTCGTCACCTTTTTCTGTACCAGCTGGAGCCTGTACGTGTTTATGTCTTGGATGCCCAGCTATTTTGCTTCGGTGCATGGCTTGGACATTAGCAGTGCAGGCATCTATACCATGGCGCCCTGGGCGGTAATGTTCGTCATGATGAATGTGGCGGGATGGATCGCAGATACGCTGATCTCCCGAAGCTGGGACATCACGACGGTCAGAAAGCTCATGCAAAGTATTGGTTTGCTTGGCTCGGCTATGTTTTTGTTTATTACACGTACGGTGACGACACCCGAGATGGCGCTGCTCTCTCTTTCAGGCGCACTCGGATTACTTGCCTTCGCGTACTCGGGTTCGGCACCCAATATTTTGGATATCGCGCCACGTTTTGGCGGCGTGGTGTTCGGTGTTATGAATACGCTGGGCACCTTGCCCGGCATTATTGGTGTTGCCACGGCGGGCTGGTTGGTCGATACAACCGGTTCCTATGACTCGGTATTGTTGCTCGCAGGGGTCATCGGCGTGGTGGGCGCGCTCGTTTACATATTAATGGGCTCCGCAAAGCAACTCATCGATTAAATGTACGCTACGCTCGGCGTTGAAATAGCTCAGTGCTCGTGAACGATGGGTGGCGGTTGGAATGCGGAGGTAGCAGGTAACGGCTTAAGGTATTTTTCGACTTCAACCATGCAGGTGTGAGCAGAGCACCCCTGAGCGAGACGAGAGGTGCCGATATCCGGTGTCAACGCATTCGGATTGCCGTGAACCTCCAGTTCCTCGCCATCAATTGTTTGCGGGTCAAACCAAGCACCAGTTGGCAGCTCAATAACGCCAGGCATTAGATCTTTCGAGATAACGAGTCCTGCTAAGCAGCTCCCTCGCGCATTATAAATTCTCACCACATTGCCATCGCATAACCCGCGGGATTGGGCGTCTTCCGGGTGCATGCGAACTGCCTCGCGATCGCCGATCTTTAGCGCTAGGCTGGCTCTACCATGATCGAACTGACTGTGCAGCTTGTGCTTGGGTTGATTCGATACCAGATGGAGCGGGTATTCGGGTGAGGGTGCGCCCAGCCATTCGTTGCGGTCATACCATTGCGGGTGCCCACCGCAGTCGGTGTAATCAAAGCTCGCCACGGTCTCAGAGAAGATTTCAATTTTTCCGCTTGGCGTTTTGAGAGGATGGGCTTTGGGGTCGCGGCGAAATTTTTCCAGCATAAATTCTGCTGAGGGCAGTTGATCGCCGAAGTGGATTTGCTCGCCCTGCCAAAATGCGTCGAAGTCGGGTAGCGTCACGCCGCGCTCGGCGGCGTTGGTGCGCGTTTCTTTGTAGAGGCGCTCTACCCACTCCATTTCGCTGTGGTTTTGGGAATAGTCATCACCAAATCCGAGTCGCTCGGCCAATTCACTGAAAATGGCAAAATCGGTCCGCGAATCGCCGTAAGGCGGTAACGCCGCCCGCATCGGTGTCAGATACTCATCGTAGGCACTGCCGCCAATATCACTGCGCTCCAGGAATGTGCTTACCGGAAATACGATATCGGCATGCCGCGCGGTCGCTGTCCAGAAGGATTCGTTGACGATCACCGTTTGGGGCGCCTGCCAGGCTTTGTGCAGGCGGTTGAGGTCTTGATGGTGATGAAACGGATTGCCGCCTGCCCAATAAACCAGCTTTACGTCGGGATACGTGAGGCGTTGGCCGTTGTAATTAAAGGGCGCGCCTGGGCTCTCGAGCATATCGGCAATGCGCGCAACCGGAATAAATTTGTGTGCAGCAGCCATCCGCTCGCCGACTTCCTCACCAAAACTACCAATGCGGAAGTTAGGTATCTTGCGCCCGCCAAATCCCATATTGTGGATGCAGCCATAACCGTACCCGAGCCCGGCGCCGGGTAAGCCAATAAAACCCAGCATGGCGCCCAGTACCGTGACCATCCACCAGGTTTGTTCTCCATATACCTGCCGTTGGAGTGACCAGCTCACGCTGATGAGGCTGGGTGCGTCACTGGCCGCACGTGCCAGTTCGGCAATGGTGTCGGCGGAGATGCCCGAGAGCTCGCTGGCCCATGCGGCGGATTTAGGTTGGCCGTCGATTTCGCCAGTGAGGTAGGGTACAAACTGATCAAACCCCACGGTGTAGCGATCCAAAAATGTGGCGTCGTGACGTTTTTCAACATAGAGGGTATGCGCCATGCCAAGCATTACAGCGGTGTCCGATCCTGGGCGACAGGGTAGCCACTCCGCCTGTATCTCCTCGGCCATGTCGTCCCTTAGAGGGCTGATATTGATGACACGGACGCCGGCTTCTCGCAGGGCGCGAAGCTGGGCTCTGGCTGAATGGGCACCCAGCCCCCCTGCATTAACCTGCGCGTTTTTAATGGCCGCGCCACCAAATAAAATGACGGTCTTACTGTGTTCGGCGACTTCTTGCGGTGTGGGTGACTCGCGTAGTAGCGCCAATAGGGGGAAGCCCAGAACGTGCTTGATGATGACTTCTGCCGCTGCGGCAGAGTAGGAGTTGACGGATGAAACGTAGCCGCCGCCTAGTCGCAAGAAGCGATGAATCTGGCTTTGGGCGTGGTGAAATCGACCGGCACTGGCCCAGCCATAGGAGCCCCCGTAAATACTATTGGGACCGAGTGTGTCCCAGTAGTGCTGTAGCCTGCCTGCGGCTAGGTCTAGCGCTTGCGACCAGCTAACGGGTACGAAAGCATCTTTTCCTCGCTTCCCGTCAGGCGGGCCGGCGGGACCCTGTAGATAGCCCTGTCGCACCATCGGTTGCGCAATCCTGACATTCGGATCGCTGTTATCGAGCAGCGACTGGCCAATCACTGAGGGCTCAATATCCACCTCGTAGGGGAGCACCTGTGTGATGCGCTTATCCTGCGTCTCGATCCGAAAGTTCCCCCAGTGCGAGCTGGTAGGTGAAATCATTTTATCGGACATGGTGGCCCGTGGACTGAACGCCGCGATCGTTTTGCCGGATAAGGTTAAGGTGAGCTGCCGGCCTCATGCGGCTTCCTGAGTAGGTGCTTCATGCCACTGCCTCAGCAGCGCCTGCCGCTCGGTCTCATAGCGCTCTAAAGAAGCAATTTTGACGTGGCCATAACCCCGCAGAATCATGGGTAAAGCGGCTATTTCTTGCAGCACTGTCAGGCGCTCCGGCGTTAGGTCGCCCAAGAGTTCTGTCATCAAGGTTATGTAGTCGTCAATAAGCCGTCGTTCCAGCTTGCGTTCCGCGGTATAGCCAAAAATATCCAACGGGGTGTGCCGAAATATTTTGAGTTTGGCGAGCAGCTTGAAGGCCCAACGCATCCAACCGCCAAAGCGGATTTTTTGCGGTCTGCCAGTTGCTTTATCAACGCGTGATATTAGCGGCGGCGCCAAGTAGTAGGAAAGCTTGTAGTTACCCTCAAAGCGAGAAGCGACGGATGCCAAAAAGGCGGGGTCACTGTGTAACCGTGCTACTTCATACTCATCTTTATACGCCATTAGCTTGTAGAGCGAACGGGCCATGGTATCGAGGAGCGCTTGCTGGGCGCCCACGCGGTGAGAAACTTGCTCGCTTGCTGTGGCCATCCACTGTCGGTACCGATTGGCGTAGGCGAGGTTGTGATAGCGCTCGAGTTCCTGCGCGAAGCGATCGACCACATTCATCGGCAAGGCCGTGTCGACCAGTTTCACAACCTCTGCCGCGGGTTTGAGTAAAATGTCCTGAAGGTCGGTTTGGTGTGCCAACGCACGCCCCCATTCAAAAGCCTGTTTGTTCCAGTCAATCGCGATGCCGTTGAGCTCGATAGCGCCATGAATGGCTTCGCCAGAAATGGGTAACATGCCTTTTTGCCAGGCGTATCCGGTGATCATCAGATTCGCGGCGAGGGTGTCTCCCAGCGCTGCCAGGGCAAGCTGTGAGGCGGGTAACAGGTGCAGAGAGTCCTTGCGCGTCGATTGCAAAAGCCGTGACTCCAGCGTATCGGCCGGAAAGCCCAAATCGCCATTCTGAGTAAAGTCACCTGTGAACTGGCTACTGGTGTTCACCACGCCCACGGTGCGCTCGGTATCCAGTACCGGGTTGATCTTGTCATGGCCGGTCACCAGCATATCGCAGGCGAGTAGGGTGTCGGTTGCCGCGCTGTTGATGCGGGGCGCGTGAATATCGCCGCGCTGCTGAGCGAGGCGGATGTGAGTTACAACCGATCCGCCCTTTTGAGCAAATCCCAGTTGATCTACAACGCTTACGGCTGTGCCGTCGATGTGCGCCGCCATGCCCAGCAGGGCACCAATGGTCACAATTCCTGTGCCACCCACGCCCGTGATCAATACGTTGAAGCTGCGACCCTCGGGCAGTGCGGCGATACTCGGGAGTGGAATATCTGTTGGTAAATTGTGTGCGGACTCCGATGCCGTGGTGCGCGAGGACTTGAGTTGCCCACCCTCGACCCCGACAAAGCTGGGACAAAACCCCTCGACGCAGGAGTAGTCTTTGTTGCAACTAGACTGGTCTATCTGGCGTTTACGACCGAAATCGGTCTCCAGGGGTTGTATGGAGGTGCAGTTCGAGGCAACGCCACAGTCGCCACAACCTTCACAGACGCGATCATTGATCACAAAGCGTTTGGCGGGGTCTGGGAAAGTCCCGCGTTTTCGCCGTCGTCGCTTCTCCGAGGCGCAGGTCTGATCATAAACAAGCAGGGTGACGCCGCTGATCTCACGCAGCTCGCGTTGGACCTCATCGAGAGCCTTTCTGTGATGCACAGTCGTCCCCGGTGCAAACTGATAGCCGGTGCGATATTTCTCGGGTTCATCTGACACCACGGCAATGCGTTTGACCCCCTCGTGTAACGCTTGGTGGGTAATTTGGTCAACCTGCAACTGTCCATCGACCGGCTGTCCGCCGGTCATCGCCACGGCGTCGTTGAACAGTAACTTGTAGGTGATGTTGATACCGGCACTTACCGCGGCACGGATTGCGAGCGAACCAGAGTGAAAATAGGTGCCGTCGCCGAGGTTCTGAAAAATGTGCTCGGTGTTCACAAAGGGCTGCTGCCCGATCCACGTCACCCCTTCGCCTCCCATCTGACAGAAGGTGTAGGTCTCGCGGTTCATCCACGTCACCATATAGTGGCAGCCTACGCCGCCTTGACCGCGGCTACCCTCGGGCAGCTTGGTCGACGTGTTGTGGGGACAGCCTGAGCAAAAATAAGGGATCCGCTGCAGGTTTAGCGGGTCCAGTGTCGGCGAGCGGCCTGCGGCCTGTTTCAGTGATGCCAGACGCGCCATGGCCTCGGGTCGCGCACTCAGGTCAATCGATCGCGCCAGCGCCGCTGTAATGTGATCGGTAGTGATGGGTTGGTCATTGAGCAGCAGCGGCTGCCCCTGCTCATCGAGCCGGCCTATCAGTACCGGGCGCTCATGTGCAGGCAGGTCGTAGCAGGCCTCGCGAAAGCCAGTTGCCAGTAATTCGCGCTTTTCTTCGATGATGAGCACCTTTTCCATCCCTCGCGCAAACTCTCGATAGGTCTCGACGTCTGCGGGATAGGGCATGCCGACCTTGAGGACTTTGATACCTAAATCGGCCAGACCTTGGGCATCGATACCCATGTCTTGAAAGGCTTGCAGCGTATCGCGCCAGCTTTTGCCCATGGAAACAATGCCGATTTTGGCATTCGCACAGTCGTGACTGACATAGTTGATCTTGTTGGCCCGGGCAAAGGCCAATGCTGCTGGTAGCCGGTACCGCTTGATCCGTGCCTCCTGCTCATAAACCGAGTCGGTCAGGAAGGCGTTGACGCCCTCGGCAGGGAATTCAAAGTCGGGCAAGGTAATGTGAACGCGATTGATGTCCGCGTCGATGGTGGCGGAGGTTTCGATCGTTTCCGGTATCAGCTTGAATCCAATCCAGGCGCCGCAAAACCGGGAGAGCGCGTAGCCCATTAAGCCGAGATCAATCACCTCCTGAATGTCTGCCGGGTATAGCACCGGCATGAACTGGTCCTGAAACAACAACTCGGAGCTATAGTTGTTGATCGTGGAGGTCATGTTGTGATCGTCGCCGACGCACACCAGTACGCCGCCATGTTTGTCGGCGCCGTGCCAGTTACCCTGCCGCAGTGCATCAATCGACTGGTCAAGCCCCGGGCCCTTGCCATACCACATACCAAAGACGCCGTCGTAAAGACTGTCGTTGTGGTAGTTGGTCTGCTGAGTGCCCCATATTGAGGTCATCGCCAGATGCTCGTTGGTACCGGGCCAAAACGTAATGTGATGTTCGGGCAGCAATTCGCCTGCTCGCCACAACTCTTCGTCAATGGCGGTCATGGGAGAACCGCGATAACCCGATACAAAGCCGCCGGTATTGCGACCGGCCGCGAGATCCCGTTGCCGTTGTAGCAACAACAGGCGAACCATGGCCTGACTCCCTCTGAGATGAATCAGGCCATCGTTCTGGGTGTAGCGGTCGCTCAACGCGACTTTATGCTTGGACATTGTTGTTATCGGTTGATGTCGAACAGAACGTCAGGGTAGCGATTGCTCAAGGTTGAGCAGTGTCTTATTCGGCAAACAAGTGTGCACGTGGGCATCTCCTGCATAACAACACATGAACTTTAACCGACTCAGTAGGATAATCGCAGGATCAGTGACAACGAATGAGAGAGCTGCTGTGGGTCCACTGAAAGGCGTACGAGTTGTCGAAATGGCCGGTTTGGGCGCCGGACCGATTACCGGCATGATGCTCGCTGATTGGGGCGCTGAGGTCATACTCGTCGACAAACCCGGACCACCTTCCGCCGAAGCCCGCATTCACGTAAAAGACGTCGACCCTCTCAATTGCAACAAGCGCCGTTTGCCATTGAATGTCAAAGAGTCCGCGCATTTAGCTCTGTTAAAAGAGGTCATTGGCGCATCGGACGTGCTCTTGGAGTCCTACCGGCCTGGCGTGATGGAGCGATTAGGATTAGCGCCTGAGGAATGCATGAAGCAGCAATGCGCCTTGGTATATGCGCGGTTAACAGGTTGGGGCCAAACTGGGCCGATGGCACTCAAGGCGGGCCACGATCCCAACTACGTTGCCGCCACCGGAGCGCTCTATCACACCGGCGATCCCGACACCCCGCCCATGTTGCCCCCAACGCTGCTGGGCGATGCGTCGACGGCCGCTTTGTTGGTGGCTGGCATAGCTGCGGCTTTGGTGGCGGTTTCAAAAACCGGCGAGGGGCAGGTCATCGATGCCTCAATCGCAGAATCCACTAATTACCTTACCACCTACGCTAAGAGTTTTTATCAGGCCGGGCAAATGTCAGATCTGCGAGGCGCGAGGTGGCTGGATGGCGCGGCTCCTTGGAATGCGACCTACGCCACCAAAGCGGGTGGCTACATGGTGGTGGCTGCGATCGAGGCCAAGTTTTATCGATCCTTCATCTCCGGTTTGGGACTCGCGTCAGATCCGCTGTTCGCTGATTTTCAGCAATGGGATGAAGAAAAGTGGTCACAACAAAAGGCCCAAGTGGCAAACAGATTTGCCGCAGAGAGCCGATCGCATTGGGTCGAGGTGTTCAGTGAGCTGGATGCTTGCGTCTCGCCAGTGCTGACTTATGCAGAGAGCACCGAGCAGGCCCATCTCGCAGTGCGGGGGGGCAATCGAACCATCGGAGACCAAGTGTTCCCCGCTCCCGCTCCACGCTTCTCACAGACGCCAAGCAGTGCGTCGCGATCTGAGCTAACGACCGATCCGGCGGCTTATTTGAGTTCAATTGGTGTCAGTCAGGCCAGCCTCGATGCGTGGCGTCAGAGCCTCTCAGCGTAAACGGCAAATCTATTTGTTAAGTGCTCTAAAGGTCAGGGTTTGGCCCTAAAACGCTGGCACAGAGGGGTGTTGTGACATGTTTTCTACCGTAAATGACATGGCTGACGGCGGACCGCTCTATCTAGACTAACGATTAGCCTAAGGCGCGTGCAGCTGCGCGCGTCTGCCACTCAATAAGAAAGGTCGAACAGACTGAGGGGTCATTAT
>Ga0181604_10003103_pt1 | contig 14167 bp, 7 predicted proteins | sample 041ome_12_FD_148663 | JGI IMG/M metagenome (GOLD analysis project Ga0181604, IMG submission 148663) | Coastal salt marsh microbial communities from the Groves Creek Marsh, Skidaway Island, Georgia - 041410US metaG (spades assembly) | ecosystem: Environmental > Aquatic > Marine > Intertidal zone...
TGGGGAGTACAACTCCTTCCGCAACGACAGGATCTACTGCCGTTTCCTTGCACGCACCCGGCATCCTCTATGCCAACACCAAAACGGGGGATCTCTATGTTGCCATAGACACCAATGGCGATGGCACCTCAGATCGCTGGGATAGAGTCGGTGGCGGCGGTGCCGCTGGACCTGCTGGACCTGCTGGACCTGCTGGGCCGGCTGGGCCAGCCGGACCTACGGGGCCTCCTGGCGCCCCCGGTGCAACTGGATTAACGGGTCCTCAAGGACTCCCCGGTTCTGGAGTGATTTCAGGTACCGGAAATCCCACTGCAGGAGGTGTTACTCCAACAACGGGTAATATCTATATTGATAATACCACTGGAGCTATTTATACCGTTTCCGGTACTACTTGGATTCAACAAGGTGCTGACAACCTCGGAGATCATACTGCCACACAAAATCTTAATTTGGGAGTTTACAGCATTGTTGATCAAATGGGAATGACGGGCAATCCAGGACAAATTCTCTCCCGCAGTGCTACAGGAACCCTTTGGATTGATTCCGTTCGGGTCACCTCAGGAATGGGATCACCCACCTTGACTAGCCCTGCTAGCCCTACAGCCGGTGATGTCTATGTCGATCAATCCACTGGTGATGTCTATACCTACACCTGTTCAGGAACCGGAACATCAACAAGCTCTAGTACTACCTGTATGTGGGTCAGACAGACCGGTAATGTAACCTCCGGAAGCGGATCGCCCACAACAACAACCGTGTCGGGTACTGCCGGTGATACCTATGTGGATCAGTCTACCGGTGATATTTATACCTATACCTGTTCAGGAACCATGTGTGAATGGGAACTACAACAGGGAGACAATATCTATACAAAAGATGACAGCTTTACCGAATCCAGGGTAGCAACTTTAGTGGGAAGTGATACATTGACCTTTGATGGTACGGCATCCAACACAGTGATTTTCAATACCGATATCCGTGTTAATGAAGCCATCAAAGACAGTGATGGTGACGTAGGTTTGCCCGGACAAATACTCAGCAGTACAGGAGCCGCCTCAAATACCGTAGATTGGATCTATCCCGGAGGAGGCAATTTGGTCAGCACCACCACCAATTATACAGTAACCACTGAAAACACCGTCTATGTGAGTCCATCAGGAACCGTGACAGTAACCCTCCCCGATCCAACAGGAATGGATGGTAGAACCATTACTATTAAACGTACTAGCCTTGAATCATTAACAAATACTTTACAAGTGATTACAGCCGCAGGAATAATTGATGGCGTGAGTGTTATCAATATGAATGTAGGCCTACAAGGATACACCTTTGAGGCCTTTGGAGGAAACTGGTATATCAAAACAAGATTTTAAACAATAAAACATAATAATAAGTAAAAACCCTAATCTCTAATCAAAATGAAAAATTCAATTAAAATCGCCCTTGTAATGTTTTTTGCATTGACAAGTACCGGACTTTTTGCACAGTATGGTTTTGGGACTAATAGTCCCAATCCCAACAGTGCTATGGACATTGTGAGCCCCAACAAAGGGGTCTTAATCCCTCGTATAAGCTTAACCGCTTCTTCCACTTTTCTTTTAGGAGCAACAGCCACGGCAAGTCATACGAGTATGCTTATTTTCAACACCAGTAGTTCTACCTTAAACGGACTACGAGGTGCAGGTTACTACTATTGGACCACCACTACGGCTCCCAATGGATTTTGGACTCGAATTTCCAACGGTCCCAGCCTTACCGAAAGTGCCACGTTGCACGATACCCTCCGTTGGGATGGTACCAACTGGGTCAATAGCAGTGCCCTACAAAACGATGACGTTAATGTGACTGCAACGGGAAGTTTAACCGTAGCAGGTAACATTTATGCCGACACCTTTACCACCATTTGGACCCCCACTCCTCCGGCACCCTATGCGGTGAATGATGTGGTGTTACACGAAGGTCGTTTTTATCGCAATGTTGATGCTGCCACAGCTAGTACCACCCCCAGTGGAACTACTGCTCCTAATGTCAATACTTGGGAACCCATCAGCTCGGCACCACAAACGCTTGCCGTAAATCAAATTGGCGCAACCGCCACGGCGACTTCAACCACCACCTCTTTAACCATATCAGAGGGTAATGCCATCTCCTTGGTAGCCAGCAACGGATTGCACTTTTCTACTCAAGGAACCACCAATACTTTGGAGCTTATTGCAACCAACGAACTAACCGGCGTGCTTTCTACCACGGGTGCAGGCTTGACGAGTGAAACCTTGACCTTGACCTTAGCCAATGACATCACTGGTCCTGACATTTTTGATCTTTCTACATTTGAAGAAGTAAAAGCGGGAACAGGCACCCCATCCACCCAAACTTTTACCCCTTCTCCCACTACTGGAGATTTATATGTGGACACCAACAGCAGTACACTTTGGACTTTTGTGGGACCCGCTGCTACCGATTGGGTATTGGTGGAAACAGCCGTGGAAAACATATATACCGACAATGGGACGCTAACGGCCTCACGTACCGTTAATCTTGACGGAAAATCACTGCAATTTGCCGACACTGCTTCTTCAGTACTTTATTTGGACTCTGCTGATGATCGAGTTTATGTGGGGAATAACACAAGCTTTACAGGTACCGCCTCCTATACCGCCTCGCACAGTGGCACCTTGGCCGACCTTGATTTGGTGGTAGAAGGGGATACCAAAACCCGCTTTTTGGTGGATGAAAATGACGAAGTGGGTAACACTGGTGATGTTTTAACGCGGACTGATACAGGTATGGAATGGAAACCCTCCGGCAGCCTTTTGGTGGAAATGATTACAACTTCTCAAGCCATTGGTGCCAGTGTACCCTATACACCCGGTATCGTCCTAATTTCGCCTGCTGGTGCTAACGTAACCGCAACACTACCCGCTGCAAATTCTGCGGACTACCCCATTGGATCCATTCTAAAAATTAAAAGAAATGGAGATTATTCAACTCCCAATAATGAAATCTATTTGAATGCCAGCGGAGCCAATGCTAGTATTGATGGAAATTCGAACGCAGCGTTATCCATAATGGGAATGGGATATGCCTCTGTAGATTTAATTTCAACTGCCTCAGGATGGGTTAGAATTTATTAATAAATAAACAACTCCTCCCCCTCTCTATCAATTATTGAGATCATTAGAGTTTGAGGGGGGGGGGAGGTAATTAGAAAAAAAAACATGAATCGTATTGTACTCTTAAGATTTATCATGCTCTTTCTATTTAGTGGAGTACTTTGGTCACAACAAGGAGTCGGCACCAATTTTCCAAATGAAAATGCGGCTTTAGAAATAACTTCACCCAACAAAGGGGTGCTCATGCCTCGAATCAGTTTGCCCTCCTCCTCCACCTTGTTTACAGGAATAGTGGGCACTGCCAGCCATACCAGTATGTTGGTCTATAATACCAACACCGCCACCAATACGGGCTTGGTGGGCGAAGGCTATTATTTTTGGAATGGTACCTACTGGGAGAAATTTATAGGCGACGGCGATTTGTTTTGGGATGCAGACCGAGATACCGGAATACAAGTAGAAGAGGGTACTGACGATGACACCATTCGGTTTGATGTAGATGGCACAGAAGGAATGACCCTAGCACCTTCCACCACCACCATTAGCTATGTTGATCCCGTGAGCAACACCCCTTTTGCGGGCTATTCTTTACGAAAGGCGGTAAGTGCCTATACCGGCCCTGCCATACGGGTACGTCGTAGTTCTGATGATGCCGAACAAGACATCAACTTTACCACTGCCAATGAATTGGACACCGACGCCTTAACCACCTTTGTGGGGGCAGGGAATGATGGCTTTGTGACCACTTGGTACGACCAAGCAGGAAGCAATGACATGATACAGACCACGGCAGCCAATCAGCCGCGCATCGTCATTGCAGGAACTGTACAAACTATGGACAACGGGACTCCCGCCATTGATTTTGCCAGCGCCGATTTTTTAAGCGCTGTAACTTCGGATGGTTTACAAACTTCTCCGGCCTTGTCTTCTTTATCCATTGCAGAGTACAATTCTACGAATGCATGGCAACCAATCCACTCACAATGGAGTTCCACCCACGGAGGAGGAGCTAAACGGGTGCATTTTTCTTTTAAAGCCAGTACGTCAAATCAAAACATTGTCTATGGTAACGGAATAGAACTACTAAGAAGAACGGGAGTTGCACAAGGTGTAACCACCGCTATGGGTTATGCCATTGGAACTTCAGGGTCTTTTTTGAGTCAGAATAGCTCACAATTAACAACTATTGGTACAACTTTACCTTCTGCTGCAGGAAACTCCTTCATTCTTGGAGACAATCGAGCCAATCTTTTTATCGGGAAGCAATCCGAAGCCTTGTTTTATACCTCGACATTAGCCTCTGCAGACTATACCGCCATCGAAGACAACCAAGAACAGTACTGGATCAACGCAACGCCAACCTATGTAACGGGTCCTGGCTCGAGTCCTAACGCAGAAGCTATTGTGTATGGGGATGCCCAAGTTACTGGAATTCTCTATGATAGTGATAAGGACGCCGGTACCGCTGGGCAAGTCTTAACAACTACCGCCTTAGGAACCAATTGGGCAGATGCCTCCAGCATTGCTCAAGAACCTTGGTTTACTGTAGGAACTACCGATGGACATACGACCAATACCGGAGACATGTTCTTCTCTGGAAATATTGGTGTGGGTACTAGTACACTTTCTGCAGGCAAGGTAGCCACCTTTGCCGGCGATGTAGACATTCAAGGGGTGCTAGACCCTACCAAGATTGTCCTTTCGGGCGATGGTTCTGTAGGCAGTTTCAACCCTACCACCAACAACCAATACGAATTGGAGTTCCAAGAAGGAAGAGACTTAGAAATCAAATCCAATACCACCAACAACATTCTACATATTGAAAATGCAGGAAATGTGGGGATTGGGACCAATGCGCCTACCGTAAAATTAGATGTCAACGGAACGGGACTTTTTAGAAACGGAGGGCTTTCTACAAATTACACCAACAATCAACTGTTGTTTGGGTACAATGGTACTGCTAATTATAAAAATGCCATTCGATCTAGACATAACGGAGCCGCTGACTTACATAATGCCATTGATTTTTATACTTGGGATAGAGGAATCAATGCTGTTACAGACGATCCTACCTTACACGGAATGACCGTAACAGCCGGGCGCTTAGGGGTTTCTACAACAGCACCTCAGACATTTTTACACGTAAATAACACCATTCCTTCAGACGAGACAACCGTTGGGGTGTCTCCCATCGTTCGTTTGAGGAAATTAGGTACTTCAGGAACAAAATATTCTCAAAATGTTGAATTTCGCCTAGGATCTTACGAAGCCTCATTGGCGGCAAGAACTCGAATGGACATTACCATGGGATTGGGAAATACGCAAACTGTTGATAGAACTCCTATGACCATTCGTGCTGATGGCCGGGTAGGGATTAACCAAAGAACTGTTCCACAATACAATTTGGATGTAAATGGTTCTTTTAAAAATACTACAGCAGGGCTCTTTACGGTAATGGGAGGTAGTGATGATATGACGGCTACACCCGCTCGAGGAATTCGCATGTGGCAATGGAACAATACCACTTGGGGGATTTACATGAGCCGTTCAGGAGATACACACGCCATGAACGGAGGTACGGCACCCTCAAGAGGTTCAGTGGACTTATATGCTCTAAGATTTAGAGTTGGAAATAATTCTCGAAATGGTTTTCTGTTTGAAAACAGTGCTAATGTAGGACTGTTGAGTATCCGTGGGAATGATGGGATGATTAACAACAAACGATTGGACGATAATGATGAGGCCACTAACATGAAAGGGGGGATGGTTGTGTCAGATACCGATGGAAATATTCTGGGTGCATCAGGGCTTTTTAGGGTAGCCTCTGGTCCTCTTTTAAATAATGGCGTAGAGGTAGACGCAGGACCCATTTATAATGCTGCGGAACTCAAAGGTTTTGCTCGGGGTGGGGGTTGTTCAATAAATTATAATCTTACTTTTCATATACGCTATCGTGCAGGGGTTGGGTTTTCTTTAATCGAGAACAGTGGTACTGCGGGAGGCGCTTGGACTTTTGGCGGAACTGGCACTGCCACAGACCCCTACACAGCAACAAGTGCTATTTTAAGACGCGCGACGTGTCCTGGAGGTGCTCCGCGGTTAAAATTTACGGCTTCTGCTGGACGATTGACCTATACATCTCCTTCAGGACCAGGATCAACTAGTGCAGGAGCAGGTTTTTTGGAGAGGTTACTTATAGAAACGTATTAACATAAGCTAAGGTTTTTGTTCTTTTTAAATAAACGAGCGTTCCCTGAGTGTTCCCTGAGTGTTCCCTGAGTGTTCCCTGAGTGTTCCCTGAGTGTTCCCTGAGTGTTCCCTGAGTGTTCCCTGAGTGTTCCCTGAGTTTATCGAAGGGAACGGTTCAATACCCTTCGGCACGGTTCGGGAGTCTCGCCGATCGAAGCTCATTTCGACAAGCTCAATAAGCTCAACAACCCAGTGGACACCGAGCTTGCCGAGGTGCCCGTATTCAACTAAAACCCAATTTCATGAGAAAAGGATTCGTATACATATTAAAATGCGCCAATGGCAACTTCTATACCGGAAGCACGATTGATTTAAACCGAAGATTGCACCAACACCAAACAGGTAATGGAGCAAACTACACCCGCAAACACCGCCCCGTAACATTGGTGTATCACAAAGAGTTTCCTACTATTCAGGAGGCATTCAGGCGCGAAAAGCAAATTCAAGGCTGGAGTCATGCAAAGAAGCAGGCACTGATAGACGGTGACTTCGACCGCCTCAAGAGCCTAAGTCGGAGTCGGAAGAAGTGACTTTGAGCTTTTCAAAATGAGCTTGAGCTTTTCAAAATGAGCTTGAGCTTGTCCAAATGAGCTCATTGAGCTTGTCGAAATGAGCATCGGTTCACCCCTTCACCTCGACAAGCCTACCTTTAGTAGGCGCCTCGGGAGCCAGGCCGACCGGAGCTCAGTATTGTGGAAGTCTGAACTTATAAATGTCTATTGTACGTTTTAATATCATATTTAAAAAGAAAAAATTTGTATTTTTGGAGGGTATCTCATTTCCAAATCTATTATCCCATGATACAGCATATTGAAAATTTATTGATTCCCATTGACAACAAACAAGTTCTTATTGATCGTGATGTAGCCCGACTGTATGGAGTGGTTACTAAAGAAGTAAATCAAGCCGTAAAAAACAATCCAGATAAATTTCCCGAAGGTTATGTGATTCAGTTAAGCAGCCAACAAAAAAAGGAAGTGATCAACAAATTTGACCACCTCAACAATCTAAAATACACCCGTACGAATCCCAAAGCGTATACCGAAAATGCATTGTATATGTTGGCAAGCATCCTAAGGAGTAAACAGGCCACAGAGACCACTATTTTAATTGTCGAAACTTTTTCCAAGATACGTGGTCTCCAAAAATTAGTGGCTTCGGCGAGTAATTCCTCAGGTGCTGAAAAAAAGGATTTGCTTCAAAAAAGTGGTGCACTTATGGCAGACCTGCTGGATCAAGATTTATCGGAAACCGAATCTGAAACAAGTTTTGAAATTCATTTTGCCGTTCTGAAATTGAAGCACAGCCGCAAACGGAAAACAAAAACCTAAGATTCCCTTCACCGCTCCCCTAGGAAGGGCATTGCCGCACCCATTTCATGGAATAACTCCCTGAAATGCTATATCAATTGTTTCCCTCCTTTTTCTCCAATGATTACACTAGACCCAAAGTTGATGACTTGATAATCACCTTTGATTACAAGTTCCATTTTTATCATAAACCACCCTACTACATTTGTATATACAATAGTATAAGACTATTGCCCTTTAAAAAGAAATATGCACTACCCAGTGAAAAACATTTATACAATTTTTGGCAGTTTCCTACTTTTCAGTTTGAGTCTTTCGGCTCAGGTTAAAATTGGAGAAAATATCACAAATGTATCACCCTATGCACTTTTTGAATTAGAAAGTAGTACCCGGGGTTTGTTGCTTCCTCGTATGAGTGACAAAACGCGTGACTTAGCTTTTGATCAAGAGGCTCCTGAGGGTCTACTCATCTTTAATACAGATAAACAATGCTTTCAGGTATTTACCTATGTATTTGATTCCGTTACTGAGAAGTTGAGCCCCCATAAAACGTGGAAAAATTTATCCGAAAAACAAATCTTCAGTAGAACAAAACCCGAAAATCCAAAAATGGGGGATTTGTTTTACGACCCCACCAACAATACGTTGTCTGTATGGAATCAAGAGGCCGGAGAATGGAAATCCATTGGAGGAGCTAGTACCGCCAACCTGCAAGAAGTCATACTTTCCGAAGGAAGTCCCATGGTGGAAGCTACGGAACTTGCGGTGGAATCGATCGCTTCGGGCATGCTCTACGCCAATCGTTTGGACGGCACCCTCTATATGAGTGCTGATAAAAACAAGGATAATCAGTCCGATGCATGGATTAAAGTCGGGCTGATCAACAATACGGCTTCCCCCCTCGCCTACAATGGAATCTCGGTGAGTATTCGCGATGAAATTGAATTGGGAGGCAGATTGACCAAACCCACCACCCTGGAGAGTTCTGCGCTAAATACACTGGCGATTACGGGTTTACAAAGCACCGTGGGTTCAGAAACTCAAGAAGTCATGGTTGTTGAAAAAACTACAGGCATACTCCGAACACAACCGCTCAGCGGTTTAATGGAAGAATCCATTGAATCCTATGTTGTTAACAAAAATGGAGAACGTTTCTTTTTTACTCCCAAACTTATCACCGATCAAAGAAAAGTAAACGTCTATCGCAATGGCGTCCTTATCAATTTTGACGTTGTCAATGAAAAAACGATTGTTGTGGAATCAGATGCCGTGTGCTTTCAAGGAGACGAAATTCGAATCATTCAATTCAATTAATAATTTACTAACCAAATATCTTTACCATGAAAAAAACCTGCTTTAAATTTACAAAAATTGTCGCCTTTGCGGTCTTTGGAATGCTGTCTTGGATTTCGCAAGCACAAAACACCACGACCCAAATCGCGCGACAAATCAGCACCCTCGAAAGTAGTGCTACAGCCACCAACACCTCTGTAAAACTGATCGACAACAAAGGAACCATCAAATATTTACAGGTCTCCAATGGAATTACCGCTTTTACTGATTTGGTTAATGACAAACAAACCACCACCTGGCAACTGGGAGGATCTTTGACCGATAATACTTATATTGATGTGGACGGAAATGTGTTTGCACTAGATGGTATCGAATTGGTCAATATTGCTACCTCTTTGGCATCTACCGACACAACTAGCTTGTCTGACCATGGTACGGGCACGGGCTGGACATTATTGGTTCGTGACGAAGCCACAGGTAATATCAAAAAACTAAAAGCTACCGATCTTATTCAAGCAGGATCCGGAAGTATTACAGCATTGGCGGCAGATCAAGCCAATGGATTTATTGATATTGTGGCTACCGGAATTCCAACGACCAACAATATTGGAAAAATATGGGTCTACAGAAACGGTGCCAAACTCAATGGAGCCGACTATACCATTGCTGTTGATAAAGTTACCGTTACGCAAGTGGCAGGTAGTTGGGAACTCTTTACCGATGATTATTTGGAGGTTCAGTGGGTAAAATAAGTTCCCTGAGATAAGTATAACCGTTCTTTAAGATCGGTTATGCTTTTTCTTTAAAGTAAATCGTTTCATCACTTGCACTTTTTAGAGTCAATTCCAAAAAAATGAAATATTTCATAAGCTGTATTCTTTTGATCTTTAACATCCAAATGCTTTTCGCACAGGCCACAATTGTTACAGATCACAAGGGGACTAAAAAAAGGGTAACTACCAATACGGTCACCACCACAGCTGTTGCACCAACAATACCTGTAGACGGTGATGTTTGGTTCGACAGGACAAGTCGGCTAACAAAAATATGGCAAGCCAATCCAGGGCTATGGAAAGATATTTCACCCGTCGTTTCGCTTTGGCAAGCACAGAGTGCTGGAGGCGTCTATGCAACTAATGATCTCGTGAATTATAATGGCATGCTTTATAAAAATATTAGCAACACCAATAGCGATACCACTCCTAATATTGACGTAATCAACTGGGAAAGTGTAGGCGGAGGCGATGTGGTTCCAATATGGAAACCCTCTAGCATTGGAGGCGAATATGAGATCAATGATCTGATCAATTACAACGGTGATTTGTATAAAAATATTAGTGGTACTAATTCCGATACTACTCCTAGTACAGATTTTACTCGTTGGATCAAAGAATTTTCCATGCTTGCTGGAACCGTCACTCACTCAACATTACGATGGGATGGAAATGATTGGATTGAAAATACCCGTATGATTTCAGATGGTGTTTCAAATACTCAACTAGAAACAAATTTTACTATACTTGGAAAAACCACCGTAGGTTCCTCCACCTATCTTTATGATGATGATGGTGTGGTCTACTTACAGGGGGGGGCTTCCGCAGCTAATACCATACTTATTAATGCAACACCTTTTCCCACCAACTCAAGTCCCTTCAAAGGTTTTGATTACTTGGCGTTGGCAAAAACTGAAATTCAGCGAATAAACACTGGAGATTTTGGTGCGGAATATCAACTGACCAATCCTGCTTTTGTTCAAGAAATTAGAAATTATAACAGTAGTTCCTATCCGCAAAATGAAGCCGGCCCTTATTATTTTGAATTATATTATCAGGGGACATTGGTAAAAAGAAGTCCTGTTTTTCCTGTTGTCGAAAGTCCTTATACCGTTTTTAAAACCGGAGGTGTAAATATCACCAGTTTTAGAATTATGACCTCTGGGTCTATCGCCGACCCAAATAAATTTTCGTTTTCTAGTGTCCGCGTTTTTGAAATGCAACAGGTCGTCGTAGAAGCGAACTTTCCAGTGAGTATTACCGGAACAACCACTATTGAAACGGGAAATTTTACAGTGAACGATGATATTAGTATCCTCGGGACGACTTATTTAAATGGAAAAACTAATCTCGGTAATGAAGTCACAGCCTTGGCGGATGTTATCCTTCAAAAAAAATTGAAAGATGGGGTAAACAATCCTGGAGCTAGTGGTCAACTGTTGTCTTCAACAGTTACGGGAGTGCTATGGATTGATGCTCCTATGACGGGTACAGATAGTCAAACGCTTCAATTTAATCCCGCTGCCACCACTACTAGAACTACTTTAGACATTAGCCAAGGAAACAGTCTTACGCTACTTGCAAGTGGAAGCTTAAACTTTAGCCAAACTGGGACAAACACGCTTACTTTTATTGGTCAAAGCGATGCCACCCGGTTGATTGACGCTGATGGTGATACCCAAGTCCAAGTAGAAAAAAATACTAATGAAAATCGCATTCAATTTGATACTACTGGAACAGAACGAATGGTAATTACTGCAACTGGAAAGATTGGAATCGGAACTGCCCAACCTATGGCTGCGTTAGATGTCAACAGTAGTAGTCAGGGCATCCTCCTACCACGCATTAGCTTGACCAATTCAGTTACTTTTATCAGTGGAACTGCTACAGAAAGTGTATTGGTTTATAATACTAATGCTGACTCGTACAATACGGGATTGCAGGGCACTGGATTTTACTATTGGAAAAATAACCGTTGGAAAAGTCTCGACGATGAAAATAGTGTTCCCCAATGGAAATCGAGCGCCAACGGTGGCTCCTATACCAACAATGAGGTTGTTAGTTACAACGGTGAACTTTATAAAAATCTTACTGCCACAAATTCGGACACTAGCCCTTTAGGTGATTTAACAAATTGGCGTAATATTTACACCCCCTTTAAAGCGGTCCAAAATGAAGAGATTTTTGATGATGGTACAATTACGGGATATTTATATGTTTCGTTAGACATTGATGGTGCTTGGCAAGTAAGTCGTTTTAAAAAAGATGACCCTAATGACGAAATGCTAGCAAGTATTGATAACAACTCTTCAGTTCTTTCACGTCCCGATAGTCTCTCGGCTTGTCAAGGATTAACATTTAATTAAAACAATGAGACTGACATATATTTTCTTGTTTATTTACTCTCTTCAGGGATTATGGGGTCAAGTAACCTTAAGTGGATCTAAATTTTCGAATGTTGTTAATACCGTAGGCTCTCCTTTACAACTCAATTGTGCATCGAGTTTCAATGCAAGTCATTACAATACTCCACGTGTTATAGGTCTTTGGGATAGTTCTGGAAATAATTTTAAAGGAATTGCGTATGTAAGAAAATATTCCTCCTCAAATCAGTTAGAATTAGAAGGTTCATTTTTCGATCCTATAGACGGTAGTGAAGTTTTTCAACAAGTAAATGATCGATTTGAGGTGTCATTAAATCTAACAGAAATGGCTGCACTCTACAGTGCCTTAAGTATTCAAAATGATGTGGTTACTTCTTCACAAAAAATTATTTTGGGAGTGGCAAATCAACCACGCTCCTTGATGCTCTATGATGAAGCAAAACAGATCGTGGTCAATAATTCTGGAACAAATCAAATCACTATTGAAGGGGGGATAACTGTTTTTGGTCATTTGATTAATCATGAAAAACATCTTTTCTATAACCCTGTATCCATTCGATTTAATAATGCGTCTTATGAAACCTCATTGGCAGGAAGTTACCGTTCAGGTGGCTTTGTACAATATGGTGGTGTGCATCATTCCAATAGAGTACCTGCTTACTATGGTCAGGGTTTTTATACAGAAGCTGCGCACACTTTTGTTCTCATGGGAGTTTCTACCAATGGAGATGGATTATCATCAAACGAAGGAGGTCTCTGGTTCAATGATGCAAACCGTCAACGTTTGATAGATGTGACAAGTATTGGTGCCGGTGAAAACAATATTCTTTGTCGTTGGGGCAATGGTGTAATCGAAGGTGGGGCCCTAAAGTTAATTGGAGCAAGTCCGCTAACTGTTTTTGGAGGAAAAGGCACTATAAATATTTTAGCCTCGCCCGGAAATAGGGTTCAAGTCCTTGATTTGGGAAATAACAATGCACTGATTGATGGGTATTTTACAAATACTATTTTTAATTTTACAAATGTAATTACCCCAGCACGATCAGTTGCTCGAGGCTCAGTAACTCAAAACTGGTATTGGAACGAGCAATTTTCTAATTTGGTTCAAGGTACAAAGGTTTCTATTCAAAGAAATTTTGATGGCGTTTTGGTTGATTCTGCAACCGCTGGATCAAATGGAATAGTCGATTTAACAGTTCTAGAATCAACCTATTCAGGTAATGGCACACCAATAGCTAACCCTCAATACACTTCGTGGAACTACTCGATTCGAAAATATGATCAAAAACTAATCAGTGGTCAATTTTCAAGAATTACTACCTCTCTTGGGTCCGCTGGGAATTCTTATGATGTTAATTTTGGGGGAGTTGTCAACCAAATTAGAGATTATAATATTAAAGAATCTGATCCAACTGTAGTTGCTGGCTATTCACAGATAGCTACTTTGAATAATTTATATGATCGGGCCAAACTTTGGGATGAAAATAACGCAACCTCAAACTATCCAGCATTTGACAAACAATTGGTTGAAGTTGAAGAAACAAAACTAAATTTTGGTAATCTTCATTTAGTTATAGATGCAACAGCAACTCTCCCATTCTTTGTGGATAAAAGCACTAATAGGATTACAGTAAAATCAACAATTCTTTCTTCTGACACTAAATTTTATAGTATAATAACTTCTTCAACCCTAACCTTTGCTAATGGCGGAAGATTAGAAGCCGGCTATCAAGATAGTACAGGAATTTATAAATATGTCTCCATAAATGGACTTGTTAATTCAAACATTCTCATTCTTGACAATTCTACAACGCCTCCCACATCAATTGTTTCAATAACTGCCTTTACAGGAGATTATGAAACACATTTCTTAGCTCCCTCAGATACTTCTAATATTGAAGTTCTTGTTTCACGAGCTAATCACAGTACGTTTCAAGAGAATTATCCTGAAAAAGAGCTGAGTTTTGTAAGAACACCCAATCTTCAATTAACACAGGTGGTTGCCGAATCACAAATAGAAATGTTGAATTTGGCTACAAAAATAC
>Ga0181604_10003110_pt1 | contig 14137 bp, 7 predicted proteins | sample 041ome_12_FD_148663 | JGI IMG/M metagenome (GOLD analysis project Ga0181604, IMG submission 148663) | Coastal salt marsh microbial communities from the Groves Creek Marsh, Skidaway Island, Georgia - 041410US metaG (spades assembly) | ecosystem: Environmental > Aquatic > Marine > Intertidal zone...
TTCGAATACTATTATTCAACCGTCGTCCTCGGCGGGAAACGAATGGACGCCGCGACACTTTCCGGTCTTTTCACTTCAACAACAACAACAACAACATCATCAACAACATCATCATCAACAACAACAGATGCTGCAGATGATGATGTCACACCACGCTGGAATGATGGATCCGTCTTCAAACGCGTTCATGCAATACAACAATTACGGAGCAAACGGAGGAGCAGCGGGAGGAGCAGCCAACCACCACGCCCAAAACAACGTCCTCATGGGAAATCCGATTCACGATTTTTTACAAATGCAACAAAATCCAACGGCGTTTCCGACGAGGTATTTGATCAACGCGCAGAACGGACCGTTTCCATTTCCATGGCCACCGGTAGGGATGCCACCGTTTCCGACGTTCCCGGCGGCGGCTGGTATGAGTGGGGCACGACATCAAATTGATAACGCCGCCGCTCCTCCTCCTACTACGACGCCTCTTTTGGTGAAACGCGGCGAAGGAGACGCGCAGCAAAAGGTAGACGAATACGATAAGAACGAGAACAACACCCAAAAGAAGAGCAATGCAGCAGCAGCAGCAGGAGTAGCAGCAGCAACAGCAGCAGAAGACCAAGAAAACGAAAAAGATACGAGGACGGTGATGACGACGACACGGTTAGCCGAAAACGGTAGCGGGATGTCGAGCGACAATTTCCAAACGACGACGGTGACGACGGCGGCCAACAACACATTCGGTTCCGTATCGAATGGGAAAAAGACGGCAACGAGAGTGCTACCCACGGAGGAGCAATTAGAGCATCGACAACGTTATTTGCAGCAACAGCAACAGTTGAATCAGTTCAATGCTTTCAACGCTTTGCAGCAAAGTGGCGCGGCGTATAGCGCGTACGCCGCCGCGTTGTCAATGGGGCAGCCGAATACAGATTCTCCCTCGTTCGCGGCGCAACATGCGTTTCAACAACATCAGCAGCAACAGCAACATCTTCATAACATGATGAACAACAACTTCAATAGCAATCAGCAGCATCAACAACAAATGCATCTTCATCAACAGCAGCATCAACAACAACAGCAACAGCAACAACAACATCAACAGCACGAGTATCAACAGCCGCCGCCACATTCACAGACGACGACGACCACGCCGAAGAAAGGGAAGCAAGGTGTTCCAAAATCGAACAGAAACCGTTTAGTTTGGAACGATGAGTTGCACAGAAGGTTTATGAACGCGGTGAACCATCTCGGGTTGGATGCAGCGGTGCCGAAAACAATCATGCAGATGATGAACGTGGAAGGTTTGACGAGGGAAAACGTTGCGAGTCACTTGCAGAAGTATCGTTTAAAACAAATGACGGCTGAAGAGAAGGCAGCCATGAATGCTAAGAGTGCCATGAAAAAGAACGAATCGCACTCCACCATGGACGATTCTTATTATGCGGGAGAAGGGAAAGAGTTGTTAAATGGAAACGCGCCGAACAAAAGAGGGGCATCGTTGAAACGACCGGCAGGGTCAGAAACAGATATTCTCGAAGGTACGAAGAAGTCTAAAACTGAAATTGAAGGCACTGCCGACGATGAAGCAGCTCCTACTGAGGTGAACATTACTGCTACTGCTAATACTACCAAAGATGGTCCCGCTGCTCAAGAAGGGAAAGATTCCGGCGAATCGAGCGACGAACGCGACGCCGGCAACAACTCTGGCGGCGAGAACAACTCCAAGCATCCTCCGTACCATCACAGCGATACCAACGAAAAGGAGCAACAGGAGCAAGAGTTGCCAAAGAAACAACAACGTTCGAAACGAGGAAAGTCCTCGAGCGACGACGAAGCTTCGGACAAAGATAACTTCGGTCAACAACATCGTGTCGTCGTCGGAAACTAAAAAGATCCACATATTTTTTTGTATTATTTTCAAACAGCAAATTCGCGGCAGACAGACGCTGCCCGATAAAAAGTTGTACACATTATTGTACCATTATATACACAGATCACTGCAAAGAGAGAAAGAGAGAGAGAGAAAGAGAAAGAGAAAGAGAGAGAGAAAGAGAAAGAGAGAAAAAGAGAAATGATCTACACAAACATTTATATATAGTTGTCAAATTCATCGCTTGTATTACACTTTTTGTTTAATGTTTCCCCTCACGCACTCTCTCTCTCTCACAATTTTTATTTTTACATAGTCTGTTGTTGTTCTTGCTTCACGACGTGATTCCTCCAGTTACGATACACGAGACCAATTTTATCGTATTGCACGGGGTTGGCCCACACTCTGCCGCCTCTGTTCATGCGATCCTGTTGCCCTTCGACTAACCGCAAATCCTCGCCTAAAACTTGATTCGCCATCTCCATCCACACCAACTGAATACCTGGAACCCATTTCGCCCACTGCGCGAAATCCAAACTCATCCTATACAACAATCGAGTCTTCCCTTCCTCTTGAGGCACGCACACGTGCAACTGGTGCAAATGTTTCTCGCACGACGTACACGTGTCTCCTTCTTTGAACTGCGCTCCCGCCCCGGCGGCGCCGGGTTGCGCCATACCAATGTGCGAATCTACCATGCACGGCGTGATGAACTTCATATCGATCGGATAAGGTTTCCAGGACCCTTCCGCGGAATATCCCGCCCCGCCTCCGGATCTTCCGCTCAAAAACGTCGCCATATCGTGCCATCCGTCCCCCGGTTTTCTCAACTGCTTCGTTGCAAACTCCACCATATTCGGCACGCCCCATCCTTTCGCGAAAGTTCCGGTGTGCGTAAACGGCGCGTGCGCCAGATCCAGCAAATTCTCCATCAACAAAGCCGCATCGACTGGGACGTTCTCAATGACCAACTCCGCGTGCACGGTATATCCGCTCGGCGGTTTAAACCACTCCGGAATTTCCTCGCTCGGTTTCGCCTTCCCAGGCCACACCATGAACAACCCGTCCTGCACCTGAGACGGTAAAACGTTTCCTTCGTCCATTTTGTTCATGCACACCCACTTCATCTCTCCGGTCTCAAAGTCTTGGCGTCGTTTGATCACCCATTTTTCTCCGAAAAACGTGCACTCGACGACCGTTTTCGCGTCTCCAACCTCCTCGATAGCTTTTTCCAGTTTTGAAACGAACGTGACTGGGTACCAGAAATTCCTCAACGCCGAAGATTCATCCGGCATCTTCAACGAGCTGTCGTCCGCGAATTCCAACGACAAACCTTTCCGTTTCTTCTCTTCTTCGTTTTCGCCTCGTTTCGTCGTAAAAGTTTTTGCGTTCGTTTGTTTATTATTAGTAGTATCACTACTCTTTTCCGTATCGATCACGCTCGAAGAAGAAGAGGATGATGATGATGGCTCCGCGATGGCCCGAAGAGGAATAGTTCGCGACGCCGATGCTCGGTTCGCGCGTCTTCCACTCGCCGTGGCGTGCGCGTGCGCGCTCGTTTGATAGCACGCTCTCATTTATAATCTCTGCGTAGTGTGTGTGTGATTATTATGTGTATATACAACGAGAGTGTGGTGCCCCAATTTTCTCCAAGGGATAAAAGGAACGATTCTCCGAGAAAGCGAGAGAGATTGAAAAAATCTTTTTGGACGATCTCTCTCTGCTGTCTTGCTCTGTGCTGCTGCCTTTTTTCTGTTTTCTTTCAAAATTTTTTTTTTCTCTTTTGATTCTTTCTCGCCTGTTGTGCCTCAAATTAAGAAGTCTCTCTGTCAGTGTCTGTGCTGCACTTTTTGCCTCTCAGATGGCTTTTTCTTCTTTGTCGTCTTCTCTCTCCTCCTCCTCGCTTTGCGGTTATTATTATTATAATAATAATAATCAAAACGGAACGACGGCAGAAAGAAGAAGAGAAAGAAGACGATTCAATGCTAAAAGCGTGTGTGAAAAAAGAGGAGGATGCGCGAGACCTACACGAGCGAGGACGCGATGCCAAAATGATGATGATGATGAAGAAGGTTGTTATTATTATTTCTCGGACAGAACGTTGCTCGAAATGAGCGCGAGTTTTTCGACGAAGAAGCTCGCAAAATTGGCAAACGAAAAGAGAGAGAAATATTTTGGGAACGTCGTCACGTTCTCTCCGAAAGTGTTCGTCCCGCTGACGTTCGCCTGTCGCGATAAGTGCGGGTATTGCACTTTCGTGAAAGAACCAGAAGAAGAAGAAGACAAAGAAGAAGAGAAAAAAAGGAAGAACATTTTCATGACGGAAGAGGAAGTGCTGAGCGTGGCGAGAGAAGGGAAGAAAAATGGAGCGACGGAATGCTTATTCACGTTAGGAGACCGACCAGAAGCGAAATATCCAGCGGCAAAGAGAGAACTGGAAGAAAAATTGGGATGCGCGTCTACGGTGGAATACGTCGCCAAGTGCGCGAAGAGAGTTCTCGAAGAAACCGGTTTGCTTCCGCACGTGAACTGCGGCGTGTTGACGGTTGAGGAGTTGAAACTGCTGAAAAAAGTATCCGCGAGTCAAGGATTAATGGTGGAAACGACGTCAGAACGTTTGATGGAGCCTGGCATGGCGCATTTTGAGTGTGAATCGAAACGCCCGAGCGTAAGATTGAACACTTTAAGAAACGCCGGAAAGGCCAAGGTGCCGTTTACTACTGGGATTCTCGTCGGAATCGGCGAAACTGCTGAAGAACGCGTGAAATCGTTACTAGAAATTCGAAAATTAGCGGAAGAAGAAGATGGGGGTGATTGTATAGGCGAAATTATCGTCCAAAACTTTCGAGCGAAGGAGGATACGCGCATGAAAGACGACCGAGAGTCTACTTTGGACGAGCTCGTGCGAGCCGTCGCTTTAGCACGATTATGCTTCGACGAAAAAGTAACCATTCAAGTGCCGCCAAATTTAACTCCTGGTGAAGAAGTAGAAGATGGGTGGAGGGCGTTGCTAAATGCAGGCATTAACGATTGGGGAGGTATATCTCCGGGAGTAACGCCCGATTTCGTCTCGCCCGAGTGCGAATGGCCGGCTTTGAAAACGCTCAGCGCAGTCTGTCGCGAAGAAGGTAGAAGTTTAGTTCCTAGATTAGCAGCGCATCCGCGCTTTATAGGAGAGAAAATGAATGCTTGGATAGATGAAGAGGTTGCACCGCACGTGAGAGTATTATCCGACGCCGGCGGTTTTGGCCGGGGCATGCATTGGTCCCCCGGGAGCGAGGAACGTGCGTCGGGAATGTCCAGCGACGACGGCGATGGGATATCTGTTACAAATTTGGTTTCTGTGAACGGCGCAGTGGAACCTGGTAGTAGCAGTAGGAATAGTAGAGACAACAACAACGATAGAATTAGCTCAAGTAGAAACAAAATCAATCGCGCGATTGAAAAGTGCATGGCCACGACGGCGACGGTTGAAGACGTCGCGTTGCTCTTTGAAACGCGCGGCGACGATTTCGATTTCGTATGCTCGAAAGCAGACGCGTTGAGACAAGAGCAATGCGGTGATATCGTCTCGTATGTCATCAACAGGAATATCAATTACACGAACGTTTGCGAGTTCACGTGTCATTTTTGCGCGTTTTCAAAAGGAAAATTTGGCGAGGAGGCCACGAGAGATAAGCCGTATTGTTTAGATTCGGAAGAAATCGCGAGACGCACGAAAGAGGCCTGGGACAAAGGCGCCACGGAAGTCTGCATGCAAGGAGGAATACACCCTGATTTCACCGGCGAAAGTTATCTCGACTTCTTGAAAGCAGCTAAAACAGGTGCTCCAAACATGCACGTGCACGCGTTCTCTCCTCTGGAAATTCACCACGGCGCGACGTCTTTGAACGTTCCAATCAAAGACTATCTGAAAATGTTGAAAGACGCCGGACTTGGATCTTTGCCGGGCACCGCGGCTGAAGTCCTGGACGACGCGGTGAGACAAGAAATCTGTCCCGACAAGCTCAATTCAGAAGAGTGGTTATCTGTGGTGAAAAGTGCCCACCAGGTTGGCATAAAAACGACATCAACTATTATGTTCGGTCACGTCGATTCCGAAACGCACGTTTCTTGGAGCAAGCATCTCCTCGCCCTTCGCGAACTACATCGCGAAACGAACGGCATCACCGAGTTTGTTCCGTTACCGTTTGTCCACTTCAAAGCGCCAATATACGAAAAAGGTCGCGCGAGGAAAGGACCTACAATGCGCGAGTGCGTTTTAATGCACGCCATCGGTCGTTTAGTGCTCGGTCCAATAGGCATCAAGAATATTCAAGCGAGTTGGCCGAAAATGGGACCATCTTTCGCCTCAAACTTACTTTTCGCCGGATGTAACGACGTCGGCGGTGTTTTAATGAATGAAAGCATCACGCGCGCCGCTGGATCTACGTTTGGCCAAGAATTCAACGTCGTCGAGATGGAAGCGTTGATCACTCGAGCCGGGCGCGTGCCTCGATTGCGAAACACTTTGTACGAGAACGCGAACGAGGAGCGAAGGATGGTCGGCATCGAAAACGCGCACAAATCAGTCGTCGTAAACTTTGCAGGCGGAGGAAAACAACAGGTCGAGGAATAAATAATGGACTACTACACGTGCTATATGCTACATTAAATCATTCATTCATCGAAAGGTAGCCCGAACTCTTCCTCGAAACTCTTCTTCTTTTCTTCCTCTTCTTTCGCTAACAACTGTCCTTTCGCTTTCCATAACAACAAATCGTCCATGAACGCTTTCGCTTCCTCTCCGCCACCGGGCACTTTCACCTTGTGCGTGCCTAAAATTGTCATCAAACTCGCGCGTTCTTCTCCGACTTCGTTTTCTAACCAGTTTCTCAGCGCTTTCGCGCGTCGATTGGCGAGTTCTTCCTCCGTTTGAGGGAAATCTTCCCAACGCTCGTCGTCCGCGTTTTTCGCATCGTCGTTGTCTTTTCTCGACGACGACGACGACGCGAAAGCGCTCGACTGAATTCTCCCTCCTCCAACTATAATTTCAGGAGAGGATACAAAAGCCGCGCGCGCGCGAGTTTTGAGAAGATCGAAGCAGGCGCGTCGAAGCATATTTCTCGTGGTTTCTTTCAAGAGAAGAAGATTTTATATGAAGAAGAGTGCGTGTGAGGAATTCGAGAGAGTTGTAGTGTGTATTAATTCGTGCGCGCGCGCTTTTTACATCTCAATGTTCACCGCATCGTCGCGATATTCTCGCGCGGATGCGTTCAGTACTGCTACTGTTTTCGTTGTCTCTCTATCCTAACTTTCTTTATCTCTACGTTTGAACCTGTCTACGATACTCCCAGGCAACCACCCTGCCTTCTTCTCCGGAGGGGTCTGCTCTCGCGCAGGTTTCTGCGTTAAGAGTCTGATTCTCGCGTCTCTCATCGTTTCTTGATTTGACGACTGGTCACGCGTGTTGTGACTGCGCCTCATTTTTTTCGCGATGTCGTTACTGTCGTTCAAAGTCCCGCGCGTGCGTGGCGGTGAAGGGGCACGCGTCTTCGCTTGCTCTCCTCTTCGTGGCGGTGGTTGGATACCATCCTTCCAAATTGTTCTGCCTCTTTCGAAAAGGTTCGTTTCGTCGCCAGAGCGTTGAAGCGTAGTCTGCACTTGCTTGCCTGGTTTAGATTTGTACCCAATTATGCGAACAGCGTCATCATCGTCGCTCGATTCACCGGTCTTTTGACGCTTTCGTTCTTCGCGTAATTCAAGATGCTTATTAAGCCTCTGTACATTTTCGTCCTCCTTCTCGCGAGCGGTGAAAATCTTCTGGAGGCATTCGTTTATTCTCCTCTTTTCTGATCTCTCCATTTTCAGCTTTGCCTCGCACACATTTCTATCCAAAGCGCTCAAGGATTTAAAATTCTCGTCGACTGCATCGCTAAATATAGGGACGAGTTGCGTGACATTTTTAAAATTCTTGACGACTGCGTTCTCTTCGTTTTCTTTTTCACTTTCCGGCAAAGCGTTCTGCATGGCTTCGAGTTCTTTGTATTTCGATATCATTTTTTCTTGTAACGCTTCCAAGATCATCAAGCTTATCCTAACACGCATGTGCTCTGCACATTCCATCGGGGGAAACCAAGTTTCTCGGAACATTTCAGGACAATTCGTCTGGATCCACGTTTTTGGGAAAGTTTGGAGTATTTTTTCAATCGACATGCGCGTCTCTTGTTCTTCTTTTTTTTCTTCCCTTTTCTTCTCCTTCTCGCGGCCACTTTTCCCATCCGTTTCGGAAATAATCGCAACCTCCTCGCTGCTCTTCAAATCGTTCTCTTTATTCTCGCTGTTCTTTTCGCCTTCTTCTTCTTCCGGTGACGGTTGCATTTTTGATTTAAAATGTTTCACGTCTTCGTCTTCTTCATCTCTCAAATCGTTGACTTCTTCTTCTTCCTCTTCTTTTTCTCCGACTATATGTAATGATATGTTGTTCTCTTCTTCTTTCACTTCTTCTTTCGCTTCTTCTTTTTCAGATGACCCGTAGCGTTTGCGAATTTCTTCTTTCCAACTCTGTTCGATGAATTTATCCATGTCAAGCATTCTAGGCGTTAGCAGCCGGTATGGTTCGTGAAGTGATAATTTTTGGAAACTCATCCTTGTATTCACTTTACCATAAAAAATCGACTCGAAGTCCGCCAAAGTGAACTCTTTCGGAAGGTTCTGGATAAATTTTTGTGCGTAAAGTAACGTGAAAACACCACAATCGCAACCATTCGTTTGTAATGGAACGATTGGATTCAATTTACGCATCGTCTCGTTGTTTATACGAGTTGCTCCGTCTTCGACTAGACCTCCCGTGCGTTCAGATTCAACGCGGTTATATTCGCGTTGCAGCCACTGCGTCAAATTTTTTCGTATACTATCGAATGAGTGCGAGCTATTGGTCCCCATCGAGTCTAGATGAATAATGCACGGAATGTTCCCCATTTCTACGCGCTCCGCAGAATTGGCGGCTAATCCAGGATACGATATAATAGCCAAACTCCAATGTAATTGAGCGTGAATTGGAATAAGAATGAAATCCTTGTCAAAAATATTGATAGATTTCGTCCAATTCTTCACCCTCTCGTATGCCTGATCTTTTCGCTCCGCTATGTTTGAGGCTCCACGTGATTTCTGCGTCAACTTCTGATAGAAGTACGTACTCATGACTAAACATCTTCCCTTGTCTTCAAGCGAGGGAAAATCTTCCACCGCAATCTTTTTCATGTAAAAATCAATCGTTTGGTCGTTTAACATTTCACCAGGTTCTAAGCAATCCAAATCGTTAGTGTTGATTAAAGCGGCTCCTTTGGATCCATCATTAGGGTACGTTGCGGTAAATTTACCAAATCTCGCGACGCTGGACCCTACAAATCCTGCATTTTGTCGCGTCGTCCGTCGCCTCTGTTGTATCGGGCTATCGATTTCAATCGGTTTGTTACTTGTATCGTCTTCAGAATCTACAAGATCAACTACGATCGGTTCTTTCTTCTCTCTTGTTTCTCGTCCGCGTCCTCGAGGGCGATTACCTCTGCTATTATCGCCGATTCGTTGGACGTCCTCGATTGGATCGTCTTCTTCTAAGTCATCAATGCGGACTCCGAACATCCTTTCCTTGACTTTGTGTCCGCTACCGCCCACATCATTTCTCGTTTTTGGACGTTTCTCTGCGCTAGGAATGAATTGTTCTGGACAAAAATGTTCAATTTCGTGCCGTGGAGAAACAGCTCGCGGAGCACTTCGTGGTGTCGATGTTGCCCGCTTGTTCGACGAAAAGCCAAGACGCGCAGCTTCAACCATCGATGCGCCGCGTCCATTCACCGGTCCAATGTTGGTCGGATTTTTTTTCCTACTATAAGTTTTGGTACGAGAAACGCCGCCATTTCCTCGATTCCATCCGTCGTTGTTATCCTTCTCGTGAACTTTCTCTACTCTTTCAGCGTGTCCGTGGTGATCGGTGTTCTCAGCGTTAGCTTTTTTCGGCGACCTTTTCTCACGCGGCTTGTCTGTATAAACTTTCTCGTCGAGCTCTCCGTTCGCTAACCGTCCAACTTTATTCCACGCTTCTTCTCCTTTCTTCTTCTGCACTTCCTCGTCGTCGTCCGAAACATTCACAATACCAATAAACTCCTCTCCCGAAGCTTTCCTCGCAGCGCCTTCCTCTTTTTCTGCGCGCTCGAGCAGCGGTATCGCTTCGTGCAGAAAGTCCACCACCCTCTCTAAATAATCCGACTTAGGTAACGAATTAGGTATCTTCGATATCGTTTCTGTTTTTAATATATCTAAACGATTCAAGTGTTTCTTATAGTGCACCGCCGTTTCTTCGTATCTCTCTCTTTCTTTCTGTTTCGATTGGAACTCTTCTAAAATCCTCTTGTTCGACTTTTTGAACGCTTTGAAATCTTCCCTCGCCGTCGTCTTCGCAATGGTTTCCACCGTCGTCATTTCCACGTCGTCGTCGACTCGAGTCGTCGTCCTTCTTTCTCTTTTACTGCTTTCCTCTCGCCCCTCGCGTCTGTTTTCTTCGTTGTCTTCTTCTCTGTTCTCCTCCATCTCCACGTCCGAGGACGACATGATTTTTCTCAGAAACAATCTCAACAACACCAACAGAAGCAGAAGAACGAAGAGAAATGGATGATGATGTCTCTCTTTCCTCTTCTTATTTTCGCGATTATTCAAACAAGAAAAACAACATCACTCTCACTCTCTCTCTCTTTTTCTCAAAAGCACCCCGTCAAAGTGTTTTTAGTTACGCGCGTGTGTGTGTGTGACTCAAATCTCGCGAAACGAGAGTGCGTTTTTTAAACCAACCAAGCGCAAAATTTGATCAAAATCTTGAACGAAAAAAAATCGAGAGACACAAAAATACGCGAAAGCACTACTAAAAAAAGATACAAAAATTTTCCCTTTTGGGTGCGGTCTCCCGGACAAAAGACGCACCGGCGCAATCATCATCATCATCGCGAAAAGAGGGCACGACGAGTGAGACCGGAGATGACGACGACGAGGAAAAAGAAGAAAGTTTTTTTTACGCTCGCAACGGCGGCTGGGTGGACGTGCTTTCTTCTTCTTCTTCTTTTCGTGTCTCGGGTGTCTTTTTTTTCTTCTTTCTTTAACGAGCGTTACGTGTATTATCCGGTGATATTCTTAGCGCCTTTGACGCACGCGTGGGGGGTGTGGAGGAAGAGAGGCTATCGGCTCTACATGCCCTTCGCGGGGAATTACATTTTCGTGACGTTACAAGCGGTCGCTTGGATAGCTTTCGCGCTTTCCGTGGCGTCTGTTTTTTTGCATCATTTCTTGTTGGTGGAAGAGCTTTTCGCGCTCATCATAGCGACGTCCTTCGTGTCGCATTTTTGCGTGGCGTTATCTTTTCATCATTGGGAAAAAGGAGAAAACGCGAGAGATATTGCGAGGGTGTTCATAACTTCGATGAGTATGACTGTTTTACACGGACTCCCGTTGATTGTCTTTTCTATGCTTCTCGCTTTGGCGTTTTTCGCGAGGCCGACGGTTCTGGTCGCGCTATTAGCGGCGTATGCCGTTTTCACGCGCAGACTCTTTCCAAGCGATGCAGATAACACGATAGAAAGAGTGCGAAAATTTGCGAGAGATGTTTTAATGGTTGGCTTGGAAGAATGGCACGGAGAGATTTCTATCGTGAGAGATGTAGGGAAGGAGGAGGACGAAGAGGACGACGACGAGGAAGGCAATGGTCGGTTAATTTTTGGGTACAGCCCTCACGCATTCATTCCACATTCTGCCGCGTGGTTACATCTGCACCCGGCCTTCGAACGTTTGTTTCCAAACAGGCAAGTGTGCACACTCGCGGCGTCGATAATTTTTAAAATACCCATAGTTCGCGAGATATTTAGTTTCACCGGCGCTCGAAGCGTCTCTAGAAAATCGTTCTCCAAGTGTTTGGGCGAGGGAAAATCAGTTATGTTTGTTCCCGGAGGCCAAAGCGAGTTGTGCGAGCACGCTCAAAAAGTAGATGAAGACGAAGTTGTCATCTGCATGAGACACAAAGGGTTCATTCGGATTGCGATGAATGTAGCGAGCGATTATCAGGAGAAGATTCGAATTATACCAATTGTCGCTTTCGGAGAAAGTTCCGGAGTAAGAAATATATTCAAACGATTCATATCGAAAAAGTCGTATCGATATTTTGGGTTTCCGTTCCCATTTATACCAGTTGGAATATATTTCACGCCTTTTCCAACTCGACAATCGCTGTATTATGCAATCGGAAAAGGAGTTTCCATAGAACCCAATACGTCTCAAACGATAGAGGCCATTCACAAGCAATATTACGAACAAGTTCGAACTCTTTTCGAGAAGCATAAAAAGTTGGCAAAAAATAGCGCGCATTTACGTCTCCGTCTCGTTCAAAGTTAGTCACGTATCTAATTTATCTATATTACTACCTACATCTAGTATTAGAGATCTATTTTGGTTTAATGCTAAGTTCTTTGAAACCGATGTAAGGATTCCCGTGTCCATCACCCTCGTATTTTTTCAGCCTCTCGACAAAAGCGCGAAGTTTCACATCATCGGTTTTCTTTTCTTCCACCGCGATATGAGTGAATATAGGTCCACACGCCGCGTTTAGTACAGTCAAAACATTTTCCACCGCGCGTCTTCTTTTCTCAACTTCCTCTTCTTCGATAATTCTCGGACCTTCCTCGTAAGCTATTTTCATGCTCTCCCAAATCTCTTCGCACCTCGAGTACGCTCGCGGCCACGTCCATTGGAGGATATCGTGTAACGCTTCCAGCGCTAACAGAGCAATTTCGTTCGACGGGGCTTTCGACCACGCTAATACAGAAGGAATTAATGATTTGTATCGACCAACGATGCGTAGTTTCATCTCCGAGCAAAGTTCAGGAATTGTTCGCAAGAGCGGAGCGACAAAGTTTAAATCGTCCACGTGCAAGGAGACTGAATCCAAGCTTTGCGATAGCACTGCATCGTGATATCGCCATTCCGCACCCTCTTCTGACGACGACGATGATTGCGATTCGTGTTTACGAACTTTTGCGCACGCTACGAACGCTCGCAATGTTGGCGCAAAAAGCGCGGATGTTGCGCCAACCATATTTCTTTTCAGCTGCTCAAACATGGCTTTCGAAATTCCTCGAGTATCGCGAACAATTCTTCCGTTAACATTAACCTCCAAACACTTGCTCAAAAGCCTCTCCGTAATGCGTGCCCCAACACGTTTCGTCGCGAGCGTTTCAAACTCCAACGCTCTCAATGCGATCGAGGTAAACCGCTCAAACGTATGCTCCCCAAAAGGAACGTGCTCCAACACACTCAACGCTTGCACGCTCGCATAAAATGCTCTCGCATCCCTCCTATCTGCCAACTTTGTATTCCAAGACTCCTTTTCCGGCGCACTTTTGTGCGATTTCAAATCTCTCCACATCCGCTCGCCGTCGAGCGCGTCCGAGGCGAGAGGGGCACGTCGTTTCCCGTTGTCATCGTCACTACTACTATTACTACCTCTATTACTACCGTCCATGTAGCACTCCTCTAGCATCTCTTTCGCTCTATCAGAACATTGCTTACTCGACCACGAAGGAATTCCATCCGATGTTTCCATCATCCCGCACAATAACAGCGCAAAATCATTCCACATTTGGCTCTTCTTGTTAGGGGATTTTTCTTCATCTTCATCCTCATCCCCTATCACTTCAATCAATACTTTCTTTTTTACACGAGTCCTAACGACCTCTGCTTCATCTTCATCCACAAAATGCACCACTCCAAGCTCTTCTCTCTCGATCAAATTCGATCCAATACTCTCTCTTACTTTTGTTAAACTCGAGAGAAAATCAGCGCGAAACGCACGCACATTTTCTCTTCGCTCCGACGATGATGATGATGGTGTCGACAAACCAATCCTTCCTTCTTCTTCTTCTTCTTCCTTTTCTGCGACAAAAATCTCTCCTCTTTCCCTCCCCAACGAATCTAAATCTTTATATTCAGATATCAGAGTGCACTCGTGCACGATTTCATCCGAGGGAGGTTGTAGCCGAGAGAGGAGGAGTTGGAGTTCCTCCATTTTTTTGTGTGGAGCATCCGCAAAATGCCAAAAATGTCAATTTCTGCATTTCACCTAAAAACAATAAGTACCAGAGTACACGCGCGCGATGTATATTATTATACTGTTCGTCGTATTTTTATTATGTAATTATATATATGAGTGAGTAAAGTTAGTATGATATAGTGTGTGTGTGTATATAGTTTGGCCTT
>Ga0181604_10003121_pt1 | contig 14091 bp, 12 predicted proteins | sample 041ome_12_FD_148663 | JGI IMG/M metagenome (GOLD analysis project Ga0181604, IMG submission 148663) | Coastal salt marsh microbial communities from the Groves Creek Marsh, Skidaway Island, Georgia - 041410US metaG (spades assembly) | ecosystem: Environmental > Aquatic > Marine > Intertidal zone...
GTCTGTTGTTAATGCAGAACATGTTGTACACGCTAGTCTAACAGAAGGTTTAGACGTTAATTGGCCCTTCGGAAACAGCATTTTAGAGAATGTTTTTAAAGTCTTTAAGCAGAAAGAACTACTTGAAGACGCTATTATTATATACAGAGTACAGAGAGCTCCGGAACGTAGAGTATTTTATGTTGACGTAGGTAACATGCCAAGTCACATGGCTATGGCGTTTGTGGAACGTGTTAAAAACGAGATACATCAACGTAGAATCCCAACACAAACTGGTGGTGGTACTAATATGATGGACGCTACTTACAATCCACTTAGTATCAATGAAGACTACTTCTTCCCACAAACAGCAGAAGGTCGTGGTAGCAAAGTTGAAACACTACCAGGTGGCACTAACTTAGGTGAGATTGATGACTTACGGTTCTTTACAAATAAGTTGTTTAGAGGCTTGCGTATCCCTAGCAGTTACTTGCCAACTGGACCGGAAGATGGTTCACAGTCTGTCAACGACGGACGAGTTGGTACAGCATTAATTCAAGAGTGGCGTTTTAATCAGTATTGTAAGCGTCTACAGCGTATGATTGTTGAAAAACTTGATACAGAGTTTAAGATGTTCATGCGTTGGCGTGGTATTAATGTAGACAATAGTTTATTTGATTTACGTTTTAACGAACCACAGAACTTTAGTAAGAATAGACAAGCAGAACTTGATAACACACGTATTGGTGCATTTTCTAACTTAGAACAAACTCCATACTTAAGTAAGCGTTTCTTATTACAGCGATTCTTAGGACTTAGCGAAGAAGAAATGCGTGAGAACGAAGAGCTTTGGAAAGAAGAGAACGGCACAGATGCTATTATTGGTAGTGATGCAGGACTACGTAGCGTGGGAGTAACACCGGCAGGTATTGACTCTGACTTAGAAACTGCAGAGCCGCCTGAAGTACCAGATGAAGACATGGAAGTAGATGCAGAAGCAAACGCAATGGCACCAGAGACACCCGGTGCAACACCCAGTCCTGTTCCGCCCGGAGAATAATAAATAATACTATTATGTTACTAAACGAATTCTTAAATAAACATGAAGACGAAAGTTATCCTAGCAACAATGACGACCAGAGCGTCTATAAACTAAGTGACTTGCGTAAAACTAGGCTCACATTGGCACAATTAAATAAGCTCAGAAATATAAGGGACGTTAAAAAAATTGAACACGAGAAGAAAATAAAAGATATTAGGCAACAGTATAGGCCCGCCCCACAGGCAATGTAATTAGCAAAAAGACTCCACGATTTGGCGTTTTCTGCGTCAAAACCGCTCAAAATCCTCTTTTTTGCAGAGTAATTCTGCACCTTCGTTAAATACTACTATAATACTACTATAGGAGTAACTTCGCATGAGTAAAAAGTATGAACAGTTGATTGAATATATCATCAACGATGAAGAGGATAAAGCAAAAGAACTCTTCCACGATATCGTAGTTGAAACAAGTCGTGACATCTATGAGAATCTAATTGACGAAGAAGATTTTGCTGAAGAAGAATCAGTAGAAGACATGTCAGACGCCATCGAAGCTGATGAAGAAGGTATCAGCGAAGAAGACGACGAAATGGACATGGAAATGCCTGACATGGACGACGAAGAAGGTGAAGAGGAAGGTGAAGAAGCTGAAGAGGAAGAGCTCGAAGATAGAGTTATGGACTTGGAAGATGCTTTAGACGAACTCAAAGCTGAATTTGATTCTATGATGGACGATGACGGTGAAGAGAAGCCTGAAATGGACATGGACATGGACATGGAAATGGAAGCAACAGAGACTGATGAAGAAGCAGTATCTGAAGAAGCTGAAGAAGAAGTGGAAGAGTCTGAAGAGTCTGAAGAGTCCGAAGTTGTTAAAGAGTATGTTGACAAAGTTGCTCAGCCTGCTAACAACTCAGAAGCTCACACATCGCCAGTAGCAAATAAGAACGACATGGGCGGGAAAGCAGTAGATCCTACAGGTGAAGAAAAAGGTGGATCAACACCTAAGGTAGCACCTGGCAAAGCCTATAAGAATACAGCTGGTGGTAAAGCACCATTGGAAAAAGCACCTGCACCAAAAACAGGTGAGTAATTAGAGTTTAACTAAGGATAAACGAATGGCTTTATTAAAAGAACACTTAACATATGATGCGGCCCGTATGGTAACAGAAGGCTCTGAAGATGGTAAGGACTTGTTTATGAAGGGAATTTTCATTCAGGGTGGTGTTAAGAATGAAAATAAAAGAGTTTATCCTGTTTCAGAAATCTCTAATGCAGTCAGCACTATCAATGAACAAATCAAGGGTGGTTACTCCGTCTTAGGCGAAGTTGATCACCCAGATGATTTAAAAATCAATTTAGATCGTGTTAGCCACATGATTACTGAAATGTGGATGGACGGCCCGAACGGTTTTGGTAAGTTAAAACTGCTCCCAACACCAATGGGACAGTTAGTAAAAACCATGTTAGAATCAGGCGTTAAACTTGGAGTAAGCTCTAGAGGCAGTGGTCAGGTCTCAGAATCTTCAGGAGACGTCAGTGATTTTGAAATTGTAACGGTGGATGTAGTTGCACAGCCTAGTGCTCCAAATGCATATCCAACAGCAGTGTACGAAGGGCTGATGAATATGAAAGGCGGTCACAAGGTATTCGAAATGGCAGCAGATGCTAGTGCAAATCAAAAAGTACAAAAGTACCTAAAAGAGCAAGTAACACGCTTGATTAGGGACTTAAAAATTTAGGAGATCCGTATGTTAGAAGCAATCAAACCATTGCTAGATAGCGGAATTATTAACGAAGAAACAGAAACAGCAATTAATGAGGCTTGGGAAGCAAAACTTTCTGAAGCTAAAGAGACTGTACGTGCTGAACTTCGTGAGGAATTCGCACAACGCTATGAGCATGACAAGTCAGTCATGGTTGAGGCTTTAGACAAAATGGTCAACGAATCCTTAACTACAGAGCTTCAGGAATTTGCTGAAGACAAGAAGAGGTTAGCAGAAGATAGAGTTAAGTTCAACACAAAGATGTCTGAAACAGCAGATAAGTTTAAAGGCTTCTTAGTTGGTAAACTTTCCGAAGAACTCAAAGAGTTACGTGAGGATCGCAAGGCAATGGCCGGTACAATGGCTAAAGTTGAGCAGTTCGTTATTCGTCAACTTGCTGAGGAAATCAAAGAGTTCGAGCAAGACAAGAAAGACGTTGTGGAAACAAAGGTCAAACTTGTTGCTGGTGCAAAGGAAAAGTTAGACGAACTTAAAACTAAATTCGTTGCTCGCTCATCTGCTTTAGTTAAAGAGGCAGTTGCTACAAATCTAGAGTCTGAGTTAATTCAACTCAAAGAAGACATCCAATCAGCTCGTGAGAACATGTTTGGACGTAGATTGTTTGAAGCATTCGCAAGTGAATTTGCTGGTACTCATTTAAATGAGAACAAGGAAATTAAAAAACTTCAAAGCATTATTGCTGAGAAAGATCAAAAACTTGCAGAAGCTACACAAGCAGAAGAAGATGCTAAGAAATTAGTTGAATCAAAAGAAAGCGAAATTAAAGTTATTAAGGAATCTAGTGAGAGAAGTAATACACTCAATGGATTACTTAAGACATTAAACAAAGAGAAGGCCACTGTAATGAGTGACTTACTCGAATCTGTGCAAACTGATAAACTTCAGTCTGCATTTGACAAGTATTTGCCAGCAGTTCTTAACAATTCAAAGATCGAACAAGCCGCAAAGCAAGTTCTTTCAGAAAATAAGAAAGAAGTAACTGGTGATAAAACTGCGAAAGACGTCGTTAAGGAAGATGGTAGCAATATCATCCAATTAAAGCGTTTAGCAGGGCTATAAATTAGTAAAACTATTAGGAGAAAACTGAAATGTCAGATAATTTACTAGAAGGCCGTTGGGGTGAGACCAAAGATGCTCTGTTAGAAGGTTTACAAGGTTCTCGCCGTACAACAATGGCTTCCGTGTTAGAAAACACAAAGAAGCACTTGGTAGAATCCGCTACAGGCGGCGCAACAACTAGTGGTAACGTTGCTACTCTTAACAGAGTTATTCTTCCAGTAATCAGACGAGTTATGCCAACTGTTATTGCCAACGAAATCGTTGGTGTACAGCCAATGACTGGTCCAGTTGCACAAATTCACACATTACGTGTTCGTTATGCTGAAACTACAAATGATACTTCATCATACAACACAGACACAACAGCTGGTGATGAAGCACTTTCACCATTCAAGATTGCTAATGCATATTCCGGTTCATTAACAACTGGTCGTGCAGACAGCACAGCAACACTTGAAGGTTCACCAGGACGTAAGATCAATGTTCAGATCTTAAAGCAAGTTGTTGAAGCAAAAACCAGAAAGCTATCAGCTCGTTGGACATTTGAAGCCGCTCAAGACGCACAGTCTATGCACGGTTTAGATGTTGAAGCAGAGATTATGGCTGCTCTTGCACAAGAGATTACTGTTGAAATCGACCAGGAAGTACTTGGTTCTTTAAGAAGCCTAGCGGCAACTGAAGAAACATACAACCAGGCAGCAGTTTCAGGTACAGCTACATACGTTGGTGACGAGCATGCCGCTCTTGCTGTTTTAGTTAACAGAGTTGCTAACAAGATTGCTCAAAGAACAAGACGTGGTGCAGGTAACTGGGCAGTTGTTTCCCCAGCCGCATTAACAGTTCTTCAGAGTGCAACAACAAGTGCTTTTGCACGTACAACTGAAGGCACATTCGAAGCACCTACAAACACTAAGTTTGTTGGTACATTGAACGGTGCTATGCGTGTATATGTTGATTCATATGCAAGCGACACAACAGCAGTTCTAGTTGGTTATAAGGGTTCAAGCGAAGCAGATGCAGCCGCTTTCTATTGCCCATATATTCCATTAATGAGCTCTGGTGTTGTTTTAGATCCAGCTACATTTGAACCAGTTGTAGGCTTTATGACCAGATACGGTTATGTTGAGCTTACAAACACAGCGTCATCGCTTGGTAACGCTGGTGATTATGTGGGTGAGATTGCAATGAGCAACCTTTCTTTCTCATAATTATTATTTGAAAGTTATTTCCTGTTCGGAATGGGAAAACAAATTAGGGGTCGCAAGACCCCTTTTTTGTTGACTTTATATGTAGGATAGTGTATAAATATATATACGTTCAGCTGTAAAGCCGGAAGTAGACTTCATTATTAGTCGAAGGAACGCATTATCATCGTTCATCTCGAAAGAGACGGAAGTAGGTAATGGTTACCGAAGGAACGCACCTAACTGTAAAAAGGAGGGTGTTAACATGACAATGTGGACTCGCTATTGTAGAGAGCAAGCACAGAAAGACTATCATAAGTCTCAAATGCTTAAAATCTTATTGTTACGTGCAATACACGAAACAGATAAGTGAACTTCAAGGGGCTGAAACGCCCCTTTTTTGTGACTAACATTTCTATAAATACTACTGTTCAGTAGTTAGGTAAAACTGACTTATGCTGTCCCAACAGCGTAGCGACTAGAACTCGCATTGGACTTCTAACTAAGGAGAAAACAAATGGGAAGACCTTTAAAATTAGCACAAACAGTTGACGGTAACTTAAAAGTTCCTTCAGCAAACACAACAGGTACTATTGGTGACACAGCTCTAGCAGGATCAACACAAATTCAGTTTACTGGCTTTGTAACAAGCGGTTCAGCTAATACAGGACCTGCAAATTCACAAAAAGGCAGCAAGACATTCAATATTACCACAAGTGACGGCACAGAAGATTTAATTCTAACAGCAGTTGCAAGTGGATCATTGGCCGCAGGGCAATGTCAATTAACAGCAACAGATTCAGATGGTGACACATACTATGTAAGTAAAATTACTTCACGTTATGTTACTCTTGTTCCTAATGATGGGACACAGTTCACATCAGGTCAAAAAGCATTATGGGTAGCAAGCGGAAGCGAAGAATCAGGCGTTTCAGTTAGTATCCCATTAGCATAATAGTTAATACTTTTTTAACTACTAAAGGCTACAGTGATAATTACATTGTAGCCTTTTTTTATGACACCAATAGCATTCATTATCGGAAACGGACGTAGTAGATTAGACATAGACTTAGAAAGTCTAAGAGGTCGAGGTATGATCTACGGCTGTAATGCCTTATACAGAGACTTTACGCCAGACGTGTTAATAGCAACAGACAATGGTATTGCAAAAGAAATACAAGACTCTGGATATGCAAAATCAAATGTATTTTATACTAGAAGGCCAATAGAAGGATCGGGTGCTAAGAAAATAGAATACAATTATGGGTGGTCAAGCGGACAAGTAGCACTTAGTTATGCGGCACACGCCAAACACAGTTATCTTTACATGCTAGGCTTTGACCTTGCAGGACTTAACGATAACAAAGACTTTAACAATGTGTATGCTGATTCTGCTCACTATAAAACTTCAGCAGATCGTGCTACATTCTACGGAAACTGGCTAAAACAAATACATGAAACTGTTTCAAAGTTTAAAGAAAAGAGATTTATAAGAATTATTCCTGATGGAGGATACGTACCATCAGAGTTAAAACCCATAAGAAATATACAACACATGCCTACAAGCGAATTTAAAACTGTACTAAATACAATGAAATAGGTAAAAAAGAATGGCTACAACTAAACGAGTTTCCGGCGATTACAATATCAGTTCAGTAGATGCTAGTACAGACAACGTTGTCATTACTACTCATACTGTCACAGTCAATGGCAACTTAACAGTTACTGGTACAACAACATCTGTTGAAACCACCAATACTGAAATATCAGACAATATCATTACTTTAAACAAAGGTGAGGTAGGCGCTGGTGTCACAGCAACTTATGCAGGTATCGAAGTTGATAGAGGTAGTTCCACAGATGTTGCATTACGCTGGAACGAAACATCAGACAAGTGGGAAATAACAACAGATGGCGTCAGTTACGATGAAATAGGAACTGCGTCTGGATCAGGTATTAGCGATGTTGTGTCAGACACAACACCACAACTTGGTGGTGATTTAGATATAAACGGATTTAACATCACCAGTGCAAGGTCAAACGAAGACATAGTTATTGATCCTAACGGTACTGGTAAACTAGAAGTTGCGAGTGAATTAAAGTTATTAGAAGTTGGCAGTGATCCTACAGCAGTGTCTACACATACCTATGTGTACGCAAAAGATCCTGGTGCAGGTCAAACAGGTTTGTATGTAGCAAACACAACAAGAACAGACGAAGTAGCCTCAAATAAGAGAGCTAGATTATACGGATTAATTTTTTAATAGGAACACAAGATGGCATTAGCAAACGTAGCAGTTGGAAATACCGATACAGACATTTATACTTCAAGTGGCGAAACTTGTGTTGTTACTATGTACTTCTGTAATTACAGTGTCTCAACAGTTACACTGTCTATACACGCTGTAGAAAACGGTGGATCTGTCGCAGACGGATCACTAATTGCAAAAGACATCACGATTACAGCGGCAGATACTTACGTATTAAGCACAGACAGATTAGTACTTGCTAATGGTGACAAAATTAGTGCAATAGCAAGTGCAGGAAGTTCAGTAACAGCAACAGTAAGTTATGCGGGTGTATAATGAAAATAGGAAGATTACTTAAGAACGACACCATAGAAACTGCATCTAGTGCTATTACAGTTCCTACAGGTACAGCAGGTGAAAGACCTACTACTCCAGAGAACGGACAATTACGTTATAACACATCAGATAATGTAATGGAAATGTATGTCAACAGCGCATGGGTCACAGTAGCAAAGGTCGGGCTAGTTAGTATAGTAAAAGACACGTTTACTGGTGACGGATCTACGACAGCATATACAGCAAGTCAAAGCATTGCAAACGAACAAGATGTTATTGTGCATGTTGGAAACGTACATCAAAATCCAGGAGTTGCATACACAGTAAGTGGAACAACAATCACATTTACAAGTCCTCCACCAGATACACATACAATTATAGTACAGCACGGATACAATAGTACTGGTGCATAAAGGATAAAACATGGCAATTGGTAGAATATCAGGATCCATGCTTAAATCTAACCTAGAACGTTTAGGTGCAGATTTAGCAGTTGACACTGATTTATTATATTTAGATGTTACTAACAATCGCATTGGTATTAACGAATCTACTCCTACCAAGAGTCTTCATGTTGACAATGTTACTATAGAAGGCAGCCAAATACGCAGTACCTCAGGAGCACTGGACTTAGGTGCTAATAGTGATATTAGTATTACTGGTGGTAGCAATGGTCAAGTACTATCTACCGACGGCAGTGGTAATCACACCTGGATATCTGTTTCTTCCGACGGACAAACACTTACTCTTGGTACACCAGAAGATAGTTCCTGGTACGATGGAGCAATTAACACCTGGTCTGAGTCTACACTACTGTCTAATGCAATGGACGACACTAACGAGTGTATGCTTAATATTATTAACAACACTGCCGTTGCAAACATGGACTTCACTGCTGACACAACATCAGGTGGTGCAGGTACAGTAGTAACATTAACTATCACAGCAGACGGTAACCCAAACAGATACGATATTACCTGGGGCGATGGCGATACTACTACCAATACAACAGACAGCACACCAACGCACACATACGCTACTAACTCAGGTTCTCCTTTCGATGTAACTGTTAGAGCGTACAATAACGGTGGTAGCGGTACGTGCAGTGAGACAAGTAAAACTAGAACAAGTTATATCATTATCTACACAGCAGATCCTGTTGTAAGTTTTGCGGCTTATGCGGCAAGTTCAGGCGGAAGTCCTATTACACAGTGGGACGATGGGGACACAATTTATTTTGAGAATACAACAACTAATACTAGTGGCGCAACAGTTCAGTACACATGGGACTGGGGCGATGGTAGTAGTGATGATGTAGTATCTAGTGATGCATCAGCAGGTGGCGTAGGTGGTGGCAGACTAGCACACACATTTACAGCCAGCACAGAACAAGAACAAACAAGAACAGTTACACTTACACTAGACAGTCATAGTACAGCATTACCAGCGTCTATACCTACAAGTGACAATACTGACCATAAGATTTATGATACACATACACCGACTGTTACATTAGATGATAACAGTGGTGTTAACGAAGAAGGGACATCGGGACACGTTGTTACCTTTACTAATACAACAGAAAGTACTATTGGTAGTTACGCTACTTATGGAATACAATATCAATACCAGTGGGGCGACGGTACAAGTAATAACACAGTAAATGTTGGATCTGGTGCAAGTGGTGATACAGGAGGCACAATTAGTCATACGTTTGCTCTTAGTGCTAGTGACCAAGCAAATGGTATTGCACAAGACTTTACAGGTAACATTAGAGTAATTAGTAACCACACAAGTTCACCGTTCATCAGCAGTGACTTTACAGTTCACGTCGAACCAGACGTTAGAGCAAACATTGCGGCTACGGCAGTAACAACAAGCGACAGAAGTGGTGATAATCAATACGACTTATACGACTTCACAGATTTAAGTGGCAACAATCGTGCATTAGTACGAGCAACTAATACATCACAAAATGCTGATGATTACGAATACGATTGGGCAGATGGTAGTACTAACGATACTCCTGTTGAAGATGGTTCTACAGCAGGAACAATAGGTGCAACTATTGACCATGACTATGCTGGTGAATCTACAGGCGATTATAATCTTACATTTACTGCTAATGGTACACCTGACATAACTGCACAAACAGATACAGATACCAGCATTACGTTTACTATGAATGCTACGCCAAGTGCTCCAAGTAACTTGAGTGCATTTAGTATTACATTGGCAGATGCTTTCCAAGGCACAAGTCCTCGACTGTGCTCAGGATTTGACGACAATTCGTCAAGTAATCCATTAACTGCTGGTGCCTCACTAACGACTACAACAGCAAGACGATATACAAGTGGTACTATTGATACAAGTACTGTTAATAATGCATACAATGGTGCATCAGGAACGCTCAGTGCTAATATCAATGGTTCTACAGCAGGTAGTAAAACATTTACAACTGCAACAGGAGAGACGGGTACATTTACTAGTTTGGTAATTAGTCAACAGGATGATGCACACAATACTATTAGTGCAAGTACATATCCTAGTGATTTTTATCAAACATTCGATGCTAAAATTACACAAGCACTCGCAAGTTATACCGTAGGTGTAAACGATGAAAGACTAGAGCACGATGCAACAGGCAATACAAACTATGTTGCAGTTGTATATGATGACATAACATCAAGTCCTAGCATTTCAAGTGCAGGAACACTGGCAGAAGGCACTGGCGGAACAAAACGTTACATATCAGGTATCCCATATTATAATTCAGGATCACCTACGCTAACTTGGTCAGGTGTTGAAATCAGTAACTTAACTGGTCAGGCATACACAGACCAAAGTAATATTGTTGAAGTGGACAACGGTACTAACCAAGAAGGTACGAGTTCTGCAGGTACAACAAACACAGATTACACTTACAGCGACATAGACGGTGCAAGTACGATGCTTACACTAGGTGTACCTAATGTAGACACTGGTGTTGCTAGTGCTTATGCAATAGGAGACTTAAGTGTTCCTATTACATCAAGTTCAGTAAGAACTATTGATAGAGTTAAAATTAGAGCTAGAAATGCAAACGGTATAAGTTCTTACACAGAAAACACAACTAATGTACAAGTACATTCAGCGGCACAAAGTGGTATCAGTGAAATTGCTATTGCGGTTAGTGATAGTTTAGGTAATGGCACATATACAGATGACGGCGTGCGTGTATTTGACTTTAATGCAGACACAACAGACACCCCAAGTTATACTGGTGCTACAAACTTCTATACTAACGATCCTTATACAGAAGCAAGTGATCCGGGTGTGTCAGGAACAAAAGAAGCAACTATTAGATTAGGTGTCTTGAAGTATGATGTAACAGATTATAGTTCAGGGTATCTTCCTGTTGGACCAGATAGATCAGGTGATACAGGCACACAATACTTTACATTTGCTTTCCGTAGACAAGTTGTTGCTAACTTTGATATTAACATTACAAGTTCAGGCATTGCAGGTTTATGGATTGCGGCACCAGGTACTGCTATTGATTCAGCATCATCACTTAACGGTTGGTTAGATGCAAGTACAACATACGGTGGTTCAGGTGTACCAGGTGCTAATACAGGCAGTGGTGGTAATGGTTCTAACGGGTGTGCGTTTACATCAGGTGATAGAATTGCCGCTAGTACATCACTAAGTGGTGGTTACACAATGACACTAGGTAGTGAAAATATGACAAACGCAACAGGCAATGTTGTGTTGGTGAGAATAGCATTAACAAGTGGTCAGAGTGTTACTGCACTTAGCATAGGAGTAGCGGCGTAATGGCTATATCAGATACCCAAAAAGTTGACTACTTATGGAAAAAACTAGGTTACTCTGCCGCAAAGACAGATACTAACGCTATTAAAAAGGCTCCTAACGAGGCTATCTCAAGTCCGTTGTTAATGCGTATTGATACGTTATGGTCGCAGTCTGGAACTATACCAGGCGTATTACCAGGCAGCTCAACAGGTGTAGTTACGGTTTATCCAACAAGCAATCCTATAGAATGTACAGAAGATACTTCTGCAACAGCCAACAGGACTTGGAAAACAGGTGAAGCCAACTGGATTAGCCCAGAGTTTGGGTCAACATATCAGGTAAAAGTCTATATACATACTGCTAGTGACGCCGCAGGCGCAAGTGGTGGTGACCAAGTATTTGCAACTGGTTCGGGAAATGACGACGAATGGTTCTTTGACTATCAGGCAGGCGTATTACACTTTATTGGTGACAACTTACCTAACGGTGTAAGTTTTACAGGTAAGAGTGTTTATATAAGTGGTGGTAGGTATACAGGAAGTATTGGTGGTAATTTCTCAGCATCCACAATGGGAGACTTAACTACAATAGGTTCTCCTCAAACTACATTAACACCAATCGTAACTAATGCTGATATAGGTCTAGATCCTTCAGGCACAGGACAAGTTGTTATCACAGGAGATAACGCTGTTACCATACCAAGTGGTAGCACAGCGTCAAGACCTAGCGGCGCAGTTGGTGACCTTAGAGTTAACTCTGCAACCGGTAACTTGGAATATTATGCTAGTGGTCAATGGAATGTTTTAGACCCCAGCTCAGGCACAGCCACAGCACTTGACTCTTTTGTAGGAGACGGTAGTACAACAACATTTACACTTAGTGCAGAATCTTCTACAGATTCAGTTATTGTTACCATTCAAGGTGTGGTGCAGAAGGCATCTACTACATATACTGTATCTGGTACTACACTTACATTCTCAGAAGCACCGCTACTAAATGAACAGATTGAAGCCAGGGTAGTTTCTACTACATACACCTTAGGTGATAAAGTTGAAGACAGTGATGGCGATACTTTTATACGGGTAGAGGAAAGCACAGACGAAGATACGATACGTTTTGATACTGCTGGTACTCAACGTATGATTATTACCAATACAGGTAATGTTGGTATAGGCGTTGAGTCTCCAAGCACAGCATTGCATGTAGCAGGAATAATTACAGCCAACAGTATTGATGCAGACTTTACAGGAAGTATTTTTGCAGACGACTCTACATTATTAGTAGATGGCACAACAGGATCAATTAATCTAAATGGCACAGTAAAAGGACATATTATTCCTGATGCCAACGAAACTTATGATTTAGGCAGTTCAGGTAATAAATTTCGTGATCTTTATCTAAGCGGTACTACAATAACATTGGGCACAGAAACAATTAGTTCTAGTACCGGTAAAATTATATTTTCTGGCTCAATTGAATCATCTGGCATTTTTGATGGTGATGTTACTGGTAGTGTATTTGCAGATGACTCAACACTATTGGTTGATGGCGTCAACGGAAATGTTCCGTTATCTGTAGAAGCAACCAACATTACAGTAACTGCAAACAATTCAACAGACGAAACGGTATACTTAACGTTTGTTGACGGTGCAACTGGTACCCAAGGAATAGAAACAGATACTGGTTTAAGTTATAACCCTAGCACAGGTATATTGACAACCACACAGGCTACTGCAAAAGTGGTTGCACAAAACATACAAGTCGGGGTTACTGGCGCAAATGAAATAGACACAAGCTCTGGCAACCTTACCATCGATTCAGCAGGTGGTACAGTTACCGTCGATGACAACTTAGTTATAAGTGGTAACTTAACTGTTAATGGTACGACTACTACTATAGATTCTGCAACAGCGCAAACGATCGATCTTGCCGACAATGACAAGATGCGGTTTGGTGATGGAAATGATTTAGAAATATTCCATTCAGGCACAACTTCTTATATTCGTGATGTTGGTGATGGCGATTTACAAATTTTTGGTACAGATGACGTTTATATTCGTGGATATTCAACAAATAATTACATGGCTCGTTTTAATGAAAATAGCTATGTTCAATTATATTATAATAACAATTTAAAATTTGCAACCACCACAGATGGTATTGACGTTACGGGTACTGTAGTTTCTGATGGCTTAACGGTAGCTTCAGATAGCACTTACGCAATAGATGTCTCAAGACCTTCGGCTGGTAATACAACACTAAGAATTACTGGTGGCTCTACTGCTGGCAATGACGCTGTATTAAGAGCAGACATAGGTAATACAACAGGAACCAGTGCTGTTTATTTTGGAGACACTGATACTAATGGTATTGGTCGTATTATGTATGAGCATAATGGCGACTTTATGCGTTTCTATACCAGTTCTACTGAACAGATGCGGATTGACTCCAGTGGCAACGTTGGTATTGGTACGACTAATCCTGCTACTGAATTAGAAGTAGTTGGAACAGTAACAGCGACATTGTTTGACGGAACAGCAACCACAGCACGGTACGCTGACTTGGCAGAGAAGTATTTGTGTGACCAAGACTATGACGAAGGCACAGTTGTAATGGTAGGTGGTTCAGCAGAAGTTACAGCGTGTACAGAATATGCCTACG